>Ga0123337_10000716_pt1 | contig 50960 bp, 31 predicted proteins | sample frozenSSSSmetaG_FD_89792 | JGI IMG/M metagenome (GOLD analysis project Ga0123337, IMG submission 89792) | Glacier valley bacterial and archeal communities from Borup Fiord, Nunavut, Canada, to study Microbial Dark Matter (Phase II) -... | ecosystem: Environmental > Aquatic > Freshwater > Ice >... | reverse complement strand
TTTCTTTTGGCAGGGATTGGTTGGCATATAATACCATGCCCTATTTTCTGGATAAAGGGGATGTCGCTTATGTCAAAACCAAAGAAAAAGCTGTTGAATTTTTTAACAATAATATTAGCGAATCACTGTACCAGTTCCCGGGCTAGAATGAGTGGATGTGTATTCAACAGGTTCTTTCTTTCGTAAGCCAACAAGGCCTATCAAGTTAAGCAGACCGAGTAGTCCCCATTTTCCATGATCTTCATCACGATCGGATTCGCGGGTAGTTGTCATTGTATTTTTGTCCTCGTTGGTAGCTGGTGCATTTTGCGCATTAGCTTACAGAACCAGAAACGAACACAGTGTGACTGCCATCATTTTTAATTTGATTTTTTTCATATTTCAATCTTTTTGTTAATCTTTTGCTAATGCAATCTTTAGGCCCCCTAAAACATGATGTCTTAATCCGCTAAATATTTTAGTATTATCTCCACGCAACGCCTCGTGGTCCGCATATTACGCAAACCATCCACTTCTACAGGATCACCTGTATAATGCATGACGGAGTGATCAAAACAGGCATTAGAGATCATCCATCTACTCCCATAAACGATGTGTGGGTGGTTTATAGCGGCCCTGGCGCTTGACAGGTTCAAAGGCAAACTTCAGGATTTCCATTGCGAACAGTTGTCCAGTTACTTCCGCGTAGTCAGGCAGTACATCAAAGATCAAGATATTCATTCAATCACCAATAGGCCATATTCTGGTAATTACGGCGATGCGTCCCAGGAGTATGATTCTGCAAGCAAAACAACTTCGCAAAAAATGACCGGTGGTGACGGAAAGCGCAACAAAAAGGCAAATAAATGATAGCTCGACCTAATTGCAGAATTTATAAAAAAGAGGCAATAAAAAAGACAACTACTTAAAAATTAAAAACCCCGAAAACCACTACAGGCGTAGGTTTCAGGGCCTTCAGCTGTGATCCCGCTGGGACTCGGACCCAGGACCCATACATTAAAAGTGTATTGCTCTACCAACTGAGCTACGGAATCATTTTTCATCTAAAAAAGAGCCGCAATGCTGACTAATTTCCGGATGGGGTGCAAAAATAAGGCAAAAAGGTATCTGACCAAACTTTAAAATTGATTTTTTTTACTCTTTTACCTGTTTACCATCAAGCTATAATCTTACCCCTTATTTTATTGTCCATTTGAATAATTTACAATGGCTTCAATTATAGCGTATAATTAAATGATGACCCAGCAATTTGTTTCACCATTTCATAATTTTCAAAAGCGCCTGTACCTCCCTGCCGGGTAGTACTAACGGCTCCCGTAAGTGCAGCAAAATCAAGGCATTCCTCCAGCGAGGATTCTCTGATATAGCGGTGAATAAACCCTGCGTTAAAACTATCACCCGCTCCTATGCTGTCTGCAACATTTTTATTTAAATAAGCCTGCTGGCGAAGAAGCTCTTGTCCGTTCCAGAGGCACGCCCCCGAATTGCCGTTTTTAATAACCGTGATATTACTGTAATCTTTTATTACGGATATGGCACCTTCCGCAGTAGAAGAAGAAGTAAGCGCCATTATTTCTACATTGTTAGGCATAAATATATCTACAAAGGGAAGCAGGGCAGGAAGATCAATATCCCACTTTTCTGCAGGATCCCACTGGGGATCCAGGGAAGTCGTCAGACCAAGCTGCTTTGCCTTTCTGAAAATGTAAGGAAGGTCTTTTTTTAATTCTGTCTGCAGGAAAACTGAACTTACATGTAAATGGCTGCCTGATGATAATATATCACCGGTAATCTCCTCGACAGTAAGGTGTTCCATTGCTCCCGGATACGTAACGTTGGCCCTGTCTTCCGCAAAACTCATAACAATAGTAGCACCAGTATCATATTCACCTGTTTGAATTACATTAAAAGTGTTAACCTTTTTTTCATTTAAAACCGTAATAATATATCTGCCAAAATGATCCTTCCCAATTTTTCCGAGAAAGCCAACCTTTGTTCCAAGCGTGCTGAGATTGCAGGCGAATATCGCGGAACTGCTGCCCATAGTAATGGTCATGCGGTCGGCGATCACTTCTTTGCCGATCACCGGAAATTCTCGTATACCGTTGAGGATAATATCTACGTTCAGCTCTCCTACCACCAGCACCTCCATCTTTTTATTCATACGAAAGCTTTATCCGGGCTGGATACTTTATAAGTATAAATCTCCACACCTTCTACCACCCTGGTAATAGAATCATTAACAGACGGCCGGTCGGGCCTTAATCCCATTTGCAGAGACTTATAAAATCCCAGGATCTGTGAAGGAACAATGTAGCAAACTGTAAGAAATTCTTCTTCAGTAATTTTTTCATTTTCTGAAAAAACAAACATATTATTCAGATCAGTTCCCTGAACCCTGTTTTCGGTTACACCAATTTCTACCAGCGGATGGATCCCTTTTCTCACTGCCAGAACAAGATCACGCTCGTACTTACATGCAAGCTCATTGGCAGACATAAAATAAAATACCAGGGTAGTGGCATCCATGACCGCTTTTGGACCATGCCGGAAACCGAGAAAGGTTTCATTCCTGCAGATGATCCTGCCATCTGTAAGTTCCTGAAGCTTTAACTGCGCCTCAGTGGCTGTTCCGAAAAATGAACCTGAACCAAGGAACACAGCCCTTTTAAAATCCTGCTGCGCAATTTTCTGCAGAATAGGCGAAAAATCCGCCAGACATTTTTTAGTATATCGGATAATCGTATCAACACAACCCTTAAGGGTTCCAATATCATTTATACGCGCCATAAGCAACCCGGCCAGCAGCATACCCGAATAGCTGCTTGTCATGGCAAGGCTTTCATCATTAGCTTCCTTCGGCAGCGCAAATATATATTGACGATGAATGCTTTTATGTGCCGCCAACTTTCCATCTTCGTTGCAGACCACTATCAGGTGAAAACAGGTGTCCAGTATTCCATCAGCAAGCTCCATTACCGCCACGCTTTCAGGACTGTTTCCCGACCTGGCAAAAGAAATAATAAGTGTGGGAATGCCGGAGATCAGGTGATTTTCAGGATTCGAAACAATATCGGTAGAAGCGATGGCCTGGGTAATGATCCCTGTTTGCCGTTGAAATGAATTTGACAACGACATACCAATGTAGGCACTTGTTCCTGCCCCGGTAAGAATTATCCTTTTGGAATGAGCAAATGCGTGATTTAAAAACTCTCCGAGCTCCGCTTTCCGCGAGCAAATGTTGTCAAATATCTGTTGCCAGACCACTGGCTGCTGTGATATTTCTTTTGCAGTATGAAAAGCACCAAGCTTTAATAGTTCGTTTTCAGGTATGTTAAGGTACTCCATGCCGTTTTAATGATTAAGGTTAAAAGCGTTTTCGTAACGAAAAGAATGAAATGGCTTTCATTTCCTTACGTAACAAACTTAACAATTATTTTAGTACACAAAAAATAAAAGCAGGTTTGTGTAGATTATAAATGTGATTTATTCTGGTTCTATATGATCTTTATGAAATCTTAGCCGAATTTTTTTTCTTTCATTACCTTTAATTGCATCAAACCTAAAGCTTATAATGAAACACGGAACGACAGTCGGACGTCGAAAACAAATTCTTCATTTGCTGGAAGAAGAAGGACAGGTATTTGTTGAGGATCTTAGTAAAAGGTTCGAGGTCAGCGAAGTTACGATCAGGAACGACCTTGGACAACTTGAAAAAAAGAATACCCTTATCAGGGCCCGTGGAGGGGCATTAAAATTTGAGTCGGGCGTGGCCAGTGACCAGCGCCTTTCTGATAAAGCCAGGATCAATTTTCAGGAAAAATCCCGGATAGGCAAAAAAGCAGCTGAAATGGTGCTTGAATCCAATACGATCCTTATCGATTCAGGTTCCACAACTTCCGAACTTGTCCGCAACCTGCCCGATCTCCAGGATCTCACTGTAATCACCAACGCTTTTAATATTGCCAACCAGCTCATTACCAGGCCAAATATCAATATGATCATGCCTGGTGGATATCTCCGTAAAAATTCCCTTTCTTTAGTCGGACCTCTTGCCGAGAAAAGTTTAAGAGTATTTAACGTTGATAAAGTTTTTTTAGGAGTGGATGGTTTTGATACCAAGCAAGGCATTTTTACTCCTAACCTGGAGGAAGCAAGATTAAATGAGATCATGATCGAAATTTCGAAAGAAGTAATCATCCTGGTAGATTCCAGTAAATTTAAAAGGCGCAGTCTCGCTCTCATCTGCTCACTGAAGCAGATTCATAAAGTGATTACCGATACCAATATACCCGATGAAGACCTTAAGCGTCTCCAGGATAGTGGTATTGAAGTGATCCTCGTTTAAGACAGAGTGGTTAAATCATAGTCCATGGGTTAATGCCGGAACTCAGTTATTTTTGCTGCTTAACTCACAGCATGTCCTATTTCAAAGATAAAGTGATTGTCATAACGGGCGGAACTGAAGGCATTGGAAAAGCCCTCATTGAAACGCTTATCCCACTCGGCGCAAAGATCGCCACCTGTGGAAGGAACCATGATAAATTGTATAGCCTGCAGATGCTCTATTCCGGTACAATGCTTCATGCAGTGGCCTGCGATGTAAGCAAAGAGCAGGATTGTAAAAGATTTATTGAATCGACCATCAAAACTTTTGGCGGAATTGATATTCTCATCAATAATGCCGGCATCAGTATGCGTGCATTGGTAAAGGACGTGGATATTGAAGTGGTAAGAAAGGTGATGGATGTAAACTTCTATGGATCAGTATATTGCACAAGCTTTGCTTTGCCGTCGATCATAGAAAGAAAAGGATCAATAGTTGGCATTTCGTCTATAGCCGGCTATCGGGGCCTTCCTGGCCGCAGCGCTTATTCCGCTTCTAAGTTTGCTTTGCAGGGATGGCTGGAAGCCCTTCGGACAGAAGTAATGGGAAACGACGTGAATGTGATGTGGGTGTGCCCGGGTTTTACCACATCCAATATTCGCAATATTGCCTTGGACCAGACCGGTGCCCCCCAAAAAGAAAACCCGATGGACGAATCCAAAATGATGAGCGCTCTGGAATGTGCTGGATATATTCTTGAGGCGATAGAAAAGAGAAAACGCTCTCTCATCATTACCTTCAAAGGTAAAAGGGCCGTGTTTATGAACAAGTTCTTTCCTTCACTGACAGACAAGTTCGTGCGGAGATTTTATTTTGACAAAGGAGAATTAAAAAAATAAACCTGCCTTCTTTGCCAACCTCTAAACAGATTACATGCCAATAGTTACCCTTACTTCGGATATCGGCCAGCAGGACTACCTCGTGGGAGCCGTGAAAGGGCAATTATTACAGGTCAACAAACAATTCAACCTGGTCGACATCAGTCACGACCTGGCTCCTTTTAATATATCACAGGCTGCCTATGTGTGCCGAAATGCCATTAAAAGTTTTCCTCCCTTCAGCTTTCATGTTGTGATGGTGAACCTGTTTGAACAAAAGCCTGAGCAGTTATTGTTGTCATTTCATAAGGACCAGTATATATTATGCGCTGATAATGGCCTGCTCCCCATGATCCTGGAAGAAAGGCCCGAAATGATCATGGGACTTCCACTGGATAAAACAGCTATAAAAAATTCCCTGTACTGCACAAAGATCTTCGGAGAAGCCATTCAAAGCATTGACCAGGGGGCAAACATCACAGAAATAGGTGAGCCGGACCCCGTTTACATGGATCGCACTCCTCTCCGCCCATTGCTGGGCGATAACTGGATGGAAGGGCAAATCCTGTTCATCGATCATTTTGAAAACATTATTGTCAATATCACGCATGACCAGTTCGAGGAACAACGAAAGGGACGAAGCTTCAGGATCATCTTCAAAAGAGATGAAGTGATCAATACCATCAGTGAAACTTATGCTAATGTTAAAGAAGGTGAAAAGCTTGCCCTCTTTAATTCGGCCGGATATCTTGAAATCGCTATAAACAAGGGAAACGCAGCAGGTCTCTTCGGTTTGCAGGGATTTACAGAAAAATCACAGAACCAGCAAACCCGCCTGTTCTATCAGACAGTGAGGATACATTTCACTTAAATAAACCGCACATCAATCACTGTTTGTGCGTATTCAAAATTCCTGTAGGTTTGCGAAGCCAAAAAAACGCCATATAATATGACATTCAACAGAATGAACAACATTGTGGGATGGATAGTGTGCCTCATCGCCTGCTCGGTTTATGTATTGACAATGGAAGCGACCGGCAGCTTCTGGGACTGTGGAGAATTCGTTTCGAGCGCCTTCAAACTGCAGATACCGCATCCACCGGGAGCCCCGATGTTCGTGCTGCTGGGAAGATTATTCATTGTGCTTTTCGGGGACAATCCCCAGAATGCCGCCCGTGGAGTGAACTTCATGAGCGCCATCGCCAGTGGCTTTACGATACTGTTCTTATTCTGGAGCATTACACATTTCGCCCGTAAAATTGTTCAGAAAGGCGGCGAAGTGCTAAAAAGGAGTCAGTTGATCAGCATTATGGGAGCCGGTGTGGTCGGAGCCCTCGCCTATGCATTTTCAGATTCTTTCTGGTACAGCGCCGTTGAAGGAGAAGTATATGCACTTTCCTCCTTTTTCACTGCGTTGGTATTTTGGGCAATATTGAAATGGGAACATGAAGTGGATCTTGAAAACAACACCGACGGCCATCGTTTTTCCAGGGCCGACCGCTGGCTGGTGTTTATATTTTATATGATGGGATTATCCATAGGTGTCCATCTTCTCAATCTCCTGACGATACCTGCCATCATTATGGTTTATTATTTCAAGAGATACAAAGTAACCAAATGGGGAACTTTTTTTGCTTTCATTGCCGGTTGCATCGTGACCGGAATTATCCAGGTCGCCATTATCCAGTGGTCAATTAAAGGAGCGGGTACCTTTGATATCTTTTTTAAGAATGAAATAGGCGCGCCATTTTTTGCCGGTTTTATGATTTATTTTCTTTTAATGGCCGGGCTGTTGTTATTCGGCCTGCGCTTTAAACCGCAGCAGATACAAAAATTTACGGGCTTCCCGATCTGGCTGGGTTTGCTGATGTTACTATTCTGTTTTCCGTTCATACAATCCGGCGGCACATTTTTTATCCTGTTAATAGGTATTGCCGTATTGCTGGCGCTATGCTATAATTATAAGAAGGGCATTTATGCCTTTTTAAGGATATCCATCTGGTCCACCATATTTATTATCATCGGTTACTCTACTTATTTCACTACCCTTATCCGTTCCACCGCCAATCCTACCGTAGACATGTACAATGTCGATAACCCGGTAAGTCTGGTAGGATACCTCAGCCGGGAACAGTACGGCGACTGGCCCATATTGTTCGGGCCGTATTACACGGAAGAAACGTCCAATGAAGATTTTGTAAACACCGGTGACCTATATGTAAAGGGAACTAAAAAATATGAAGTAGCGGGAAAAATACAAAAACAGAATTTTTCAGGAATGGAAACGGCACATCCTTTCCCGAGGATGTGGGATAACGGGAATGAGCGCCAGCAGCAGTTTGTGTACAAAGAATTCGGAGGCGTGGAAGAAGGAGAACAACCTACGGAAGCAAATGAGATCAAATATTTTGCGGATTACCAGTTCAGATGGATGTACTGGCGCTATTTTATGTGGAATTTTGCCGGAAAGCAAAATGACCTTCAGGGATTTGGTAATATCCGCGATGGTAACTGGTACAGTGGAATAACACCGCTGGATAAATTATTTCACAGTACAACAGATGTATTACCGGATACCGCGGGAAATACGAACAAAGCAAATAATAAATTATTTTTCCTGCCGCTGATCCTGGGCATACTGGGATTGATTTACCAGTACAACAAAGACAATAAGGATTTTATTGTTTCTTTTTTATTATTCTTTTTTACAGGCTTTGCGATAGTGATTTACCTGAACCAAGCGGGATACCAGCCACGTGAACGGGACTATGCATACGTGGGATCGTTCTATGCTTTTGCGATATGGATCGGCCTTGGAGTATTGTGGGTAAAGGATAAATTTAGCAAGGTACTGAAAGGCGATATGCCTGCCATCGCATCATTTTTACTGTGCCTACTCGCTGTACCGGTGTTAATGGCGTCACAGGAATGGGATGATCATGACAGAAGCAAAAAAGTACTGGCGCGCGACCTGGGTAATAACTACATGGAGAGCTGTGCGAAAGATGCGATACTGCTGACATTCGGCGACAATGATACTTACCCATTATGGTACGGACAGGAAGTGGAAGGCATCCGTCCTGATCTGCGGGTTATTAACTACAGCCTGCTCGGTACCGACTGGTATATTAACGAACTGAGGTATAAAGTAAACCAGAGCCCTCCTGCGGATGTGATATTTACCGCGGAACAGATCCAGGGAAACAAAAGAAATGTAGTGCCCGTATATGCGCTGCCCGGGTATGACCAGAATAAATATTACGACATGGAAACTATTTTCAGGAACGTAGTGGCCAGTGACGAGGAGAAAAACCTGGTAGGGATGCAAAGCGGTGACCAGGCGAATGTGCTGCCGGTGAAAAAACTATCTGTGCCCGTAGATATAGAAGCGGTTAAAAAGACCATGCAGTTTAATCCGGGTGACAGCATTGTGAGTGAACTGAAGATAGATATCGGTAAAAATTACCTGCAAAAAAATGACCTGGCCGTACTTGCGCTGATCGCTGCAAATAAATGGAAGCGTCCGATCTATTTTACTTCTACACAGGAACTGAAAACACTCGGTCTGGAAAAATATGTCCGCATGGAAGGGCTTTCTTACAGGCTCGTGCCGGTAGAAAACAGCCAGGTGGAAGCCGCTGTGGCATACAAGAATGTAATGGAAAAATTCGCTTACGGCAATGCCAATAAGAAGAATGTATACTTTGATGAAGAGAACCGCAGGCACCTGAACAGCATTCGCCTTGCTCATGCAACGCTTGCCAAGAGCCTGGTTGCTTACAACCTCAAAGACTCAGCAAGAAAGGTACTGGAGAAATACGACCAGTCGGTTTCCGAAAGCAATATGCCTTATGGGATGACTTCCAACCGTGGTAACTTTCATAATAGCATTTCGGCCGATTTCCTGGAAGCCGCTTACTCGAGCGGAGACATGACGCTGGCCGCGAAGGTGGACAGGTCGCTGAAAAAGGATCTCGAACAACAAATGTCTTATTACCGTTCACTTGGCGAAGAACAGCTGAACAACAAGGATATGGCCATGCAGGCTTCATTGACATTAAACAACAAGGGTGGCAATCTGTCCGAAAAGCAGCGCGCGTTCGCTTATGACATTTTATCCTCCTTCCAGATGCTCGAGCAATTGCAGCAATGGAAGCAGCAGTATAAAACTGGCGGACCAGCAGTAGAATTCAGATCGGATTCATTACAAAATCCTGTTATTCCTGCGGCGCCAAACGATACAACACAGTAATTCCTGCCCTCCGGGAAGAAGAGGGACAGAAACTTTTTTAATTGTGTATTATGTCCGAACTTTAGGAGTATGAGAGGGTACAATTTTTCGAAATTCGATCCGAGTGAAGAAGGAAAATCAGCGTTTGAGCAATTGCTCGACATATTTATGCAGCTCCTTACTTTCACTAACGGAGACGTGGGTGAGGCGTTAAGCTGGATGAACCAGCTGGACAAGGAATATGAGATGACAACACCCGCGTATGGAATGGGTGATTTTATAGACGAACTAAAAGATAAAGGCTATATTAAAGATAACCCTGAAAAGGGTGAGATCAAGATCACTGCCAAAACGGAGCAGGGCATCCGTAAACGTTCGCTGGAAGAAATTTTCGGGAAACTGAAAAAAACGAAACCGGGACAGCACCAAACCTTCAAACCAGGTATGGGTGATGAGCTTAATCCGGAAACCCGTCCATTCCAGTTCGGTGACAGCGTAGATCAGATCGATTTTACAGCATCCATCCGTAATGCCCAGATCAACCATGGCATCGAAAGCTTCAGCATGAATGAAGACGATCTTGCCATCAGGGAATCGGATTATAAATCGCAGACCTCTACAGTGCTGATGATAGACATTTCTCATTCTATGATCCTTTATGGAGAAGACAGAATAACACCGGCTAAAAAAGTGGCAATGGCATTGAGCGAGCTCATTACCACCAAATACCCTAAAGACACACTGGACATAGTGGTTTTTGGAAATGATGCCTGGCCTGTTGAAATAAAAGATCTTCCTTACCTGGAAGTTGGCCCCTATCATACCAACACTGTGGCAGGTCTTGAAATGGCCATGGATATTTTACGAAAAAGAAAAAATCCGAACAAGCAGATATTCATGATTACGGACGGTAAGCCGACCTGTCTGAAAATCGGCAAGCGGTATTATAAAAATAGTTTCGGACTCGACAGGAAAATCACCAACCGGTGCCTTAATATTGCGGCCCAGTGCAAGAAGTTGAAAATTCCCATTACCACATTCATGATCGCTACGGATCCATACCTGCAGCGATTCGTGCAGGAGTTTACAGAAACCAACAATGGAAAAGCATTCTTTGCATCTCTGGATAAACTGGGAGCCTTTATATTCCGTGATTTCGAAAGCGGAAAAAGGAAAACAGTTTTTTAAAACAAGCATTCAATAATCAGAACAATAATATTGGCGGAGGATAAAAATGAACAGTACAAAGATTAAAACGCTGGGCGAACTTAAAAAAAGCGGCTATAAGAAAAAAACGATAAAGGATGAAATCCGGGATAACCTTATCGGCAGGTTACAGAGTAATCAATCATCTTTCGAGGGTATTATCGGCTACGAAGAAACGGTTATTCCTGATGTGGAAAGAGCGCTCCTCTCCCGTCACAATATATTATTTCTCGGGTTACGTGGGCAGGCGAAAACCAGGATGGCCAGGCAGATGACACAGTTACTGGATGAATACATTCCAATTGTTTCAGGAAGTGAGATCAATGATGATCCGCTTGAACCGGTGTCAAAATTTGCCAGGGAACTGGTAAAAGAAAAAGGTGACAGCACTCCGGTAGACTGGCTGCACCGCAGCCAGCGTTATGGAGAAAAACTGGCCACGCCTGATGTAAGCGTTGCCGATCTGGTGGGTGATATAGATCCTATCAAGGCGGCAAATCTGAAATTGAATTTTGCCGATGAAATGGTGATCCATTACGGCATTATTCCCAGAAGTAACCGATGTATATTCGTGATCAATGAAATTCCGGATCTGCAGGCGCGTATACAAGTGGCATTATTTAATATTCTGGAGGAAGGCGATGTACAGATAAGAGGATTTAAATTAAGAATGCCGCTGGATATTTTATTCGTGTTCACTGCTAACCCCGAAGACTATACCAACCGGGGATCTATCGTTACCCCGTTAAAGGACCGTATACAAAGCCAGATACTGACACACTACCCAAAAACAATCGAAACGGCCTTAACAATTACAGAGCAGGAAGCATACATACATGATCACCAGCGCTCAAGGGTACGTATCAGCGATCTTGTAAAAAGGCTGATCGAGCAAATCTCTTTCGAAGCAAGAGCAAGTGAGTATGTGGATAAGAAAAGCGGTGTGTCTGCCAGGCTTAGCATTTCAGCTATGGAGAATGCTTACAGTTCCGCAGAAAGAAGGGCTATTATCAATAAAGAAAAGGAAACGCAGGTATGGATCAATGATCTCGTGGGAATAATTCCTTCTATAACGGGAAAGATAGAGCTGGTATATGAAGGTGAGCAGGAAGGTCCGTTCCAGGTGGCGATGAATCTTTTGGAAAAAGCGATCCGGACTCAGTTCATTACCTATTTCCCTAACCCGGATGTAGTAAAGAAAAAAAGAAGTACCCAGCAACCGGCCACTGAAAATCCTTACAGATCAATACAAGCCTGGTTCGATAAAGGTAATTCACTGAACCTCCTTTTTAATGCTACCGATGAAGAGAGAATCAGAGAGCTGTATAAAATTGACGGGTTGCACGCACTAGTTAAAAAATATTTTAAGGGTGCGAATGAAAAGGAATCGGCATTACTGATGGAATTTGTATTACATGGTTTGTCGGCCTACTCACTGATCAGCAAAAAAGTTGTTGACAATAAAATAGAATTTAAGGATCTGATGGGATCAATGCTGAACCTGGGAAGTGTATCCGGCGATAGCGATGATGACCTGGATAAAGAAGATTTCAATTAAGCGCAGAGAGGTAAATATTTAAATAATATTAACCTCTATTTCTAAACGGACCTCAAACATTTGCTGAACGCTTTCAACTATCCTTTCACTTAGTTCAACTATTTCATTGCCGGTAGCGTGTCCATAGTTAACCAGCACCAGTGCCTGCCTGACATAGCAGCCCGCATCCTCCTTTCGATAGCCCTTCCACCCGCACTGCTCGATGAGCCAGCCTGCTGCAAGCTTAACTGAACTGTCATCCTGAGGATATCCCGGGATCGTTGGATACTCTATTTTAAGGGACTGATATTTCTGAGCTGACACCACCGGGTTTTTAAAAAAACTTCCTGCGTTACCAATTTGTTTGGGATCAGGTAATTTAGAAGTCCGGATATGAATCACAGCCTGGGCAATTGTTTTAACAGAAGGTTCTGATCCCATATCTTTCAGTTCCTGTTCAATGGCACCATAACTGATATTTAAAGAAGGAACTTTATCAAGCCTGAAAGTAACGTTCAATATAACAAATTGCCTTTTGTATTTATTTTTGAAAATACTATCCCGGTAACCGAATTCACAATCAAGGTTGGAAAAGCTGACCGTTGATTTATCTCTGATGTGATAAGCTTCCAGCTGGTGAAAGACATCCCTGAGCTCAACGCCATAGGCTCCAATATTTTGCATCGGCGAGGCACCGACGTTGCCGGGTATCAACGATAAATTTTCAACCCCCGCCAGGTCCCTTTCAATGCAAAATAAAACCAGCCGGTGCCAGTTGACCCCGGCTCCGGCACGGATGTACACATGATGCTGGTCCTCACTCACTATTTCTATATCACCGATGTCATTTTTAAGCACGAGTCCATCGTAGTCTCCGGTAAATAATATATTACTGCCGCCACCCAGAATTAAATGTTTGTTGTGGAGGTCAATGGTCAGCAGTTCATTTAATTCATCCTGCGAAGTAAAGGAAGAAAAGTATTTAGCGTACGTATCAATGCCAAATGTATTGTATGATTTTAAAGAATAATTCTCGTTGATTATCATAACACTTTAATTAATTATCTGTCTACATCAATTATTACTATTACGCTCCTGAATTTTTTTTCATTACGCATTACTGCAATTTGTTCGAGGATCAGCTGCTTGCATCTTTTTACCAGACTTGTGTCTTTAGGCAGTTTGACCATCAGTTCCATCAGGAACTGGTTTCGGATACGATTCACGATGGGTTCTGCGGGCCCGGTCAGGAACTGTCCGTATTCTTTTTGGATCAGGACGCTGAAATGATTTGCTGCTGCTTCCACCACGTCCTTAAGTTTGTGCTTGAAAGTCAGCTGGATTATCCGGGAGAATGGCGGATAAAAAAACCGTTTTCTGCTATCGATTTCATTGTTGTAAAACGAAAAATAATCGTGTTGCTGCACAAATCTCAAAACCGGGTGGTTTGTATTGGTTACCTGTATTGCCACCCTTCCCTTTTCCTTTTTTCTTCCGGCTCTGCCACTTACCTGTTCCATCAACTGAAAAGCGCGTTCATTGACACGGAAATCTGCAAAGCTCAGCAGACTGTCAGCGTCCAGAATACCGACCAACCGTACATTTTCAAAATCAAGGCCCTTCACCACCATCTGTGTGCCAACGAGGATATCAATTTTTCCCTGCTCAAATGACTGGATCAGGGTATCGTGTGCCTGTTTACCACGGACACTGTCTACGTCCATTCTTGCGATCCTGGCATCCGGAAATATCTCTTCGAGCTGCTCCTCGATTTTTTCAGTACCGAAATTCCGCTGAACGAATTTATCACTCCCGCATGCCTGGCAGATATGAACCTGGGGATAGAGCGTGCCGCAATAATGGCAATGCAGTTTATGTGTTTTTTTATGAAAGGTAAGGGTTACGTCGCAATTACGGCAGTGGGGTATCCATCCGCAGACCTGGCAGATCTGGTACGGCGAATAACCGCGCCTGTTCTGGAAAAGTATCACCTGTTTTTTATCCCTGAGCGAATCCTTAATTGCTTCCTGTAATGAAGGGCTGACTATAACTTTTTCTGATTTAGTAATTATTTTTTTGTTGTCGATGATTTCTATGCCCGGCATTTCAACACCACCAAAACGTTCGTTCAATTCTACCAGTCCATATTTTCCACTTACCGCATTAAAGTAGCTGTCCACCGATGGAGTGGCGCTGCCCAGTACGACCCTGGCTTCCAGCAGGGAAGCATAATATACCGCCGCATCGCGGGCATGATAACGCGGAGCTGGATCCTGCTGCTTGTAGGACGTGTCATGCTCCTCATCGATGATAATCAGCTTAAGATCGTTGAAGGGCAAAAACAGGGATGATCTGGCACCAAGGACTATTTTCAATTCACCCTTCCTTATCTTGTTCCATATTTCGATCCTTTCATTCTGGCTGAACTTACTGTGATAAATCCCTATATACCCTCCGAAATGCTTTTGCAGGCGACGGATAATCTGGGAGGTCAGCGCAATTTCCGGTAAAAGATAAAGCACCTGTTTTCCTTCTCTGATAAATTGCTCAATAAGTTTAATGTACACCTGCGTCTTACCACTGGAGGTAACACCATGCAAAAGGCACACGTTATGCTCCTGTAGACTGACGCGGGTTTGTTCCAGGGCCTTTTGCTGAGCAGGGCTCAGTTCGAAATCAATATTGATGTTTCGGGGCATGTAATTAATCCGGTCGATGTTCCTTTTTTCCGGCACCAGAATATTCTTTTCAGTCAATCCTTTAAGTTGCGCATCTGAGGCGCCGCTTTTTTTCAGCAGATCCGGTTTCGATACTTCACCCTGTGTCTTCATCAAATGGAGATAGGCTAATAAAAGTTCCATCTGCTTGGGTGCGCGTGTCCAGTTGTTCAGCAGTTCTCCCAGTTTATCTTCGTTGTCGTAGACGGGATTGAGGGTGATATAGGTTTCTTTTTTAGCGGAATAAGTTTGCTTCAGCGCTTCCCATACAAAACAGACTTTTTTTTCTATGAGCCGCTTGATCACCAGGTAGGCATTGGCGTTATCGAGCACCTGCTGAACCTCGGTGATGCCCAGTTCATGCTTCATGAGCAATGCTTCGCCCACCAGGTATTCATCATGGTCAAGTTCAGCAAAATCATCACCATAATCTTCGTTGAACACGATCACTGTTTCAGAGCTCAGTTTAAAATGAGCCGGCAGTGCGGCAGCCATAACCTCTCCTTCACTGCACATATAATAAGATGCGATCCATTCCCATAATTTTAATTGTTCGGCAAAAATAACAGGTTCAGTATCGAGTATATTTAAAATATCTTTGGTTTCGTAGGCGACTGATTGTTTTTCATGAAGCTGCCTGACAATTCCCGCATACTTTTTATTTTTACCCAATACCACTTCCACCCTGATGCCAGGTTTAAGCAATGAGCGGAATTCTTCCGGCACCGACCAGGTGTAATTCTTTGGCAGAGCCAGCGGTATGATCACTTCAGCGAACATGAAAATGCAATTTAACTCAATTCTTTAAGCGGCCGGTGGGTTTCATTGGAAGTACCCTAGGGAAACATGAAGATGGAAATGTTTTTACGCAGCACCGGTTTTAATAAGCGGACGCTGTTTGCCCGGTGGCTGGCGCTGTGCCTGTCCACCATTACGATCGCATTTTTATAAATAAATCCAAATAAGGGAATATGCGGTATTTCAATTTTTCCCAGAACCCGTACTTTCTGGAGAAGGGTCATCTCGATCACCGGTGCATCCAGGCAAGAAATATGATTGGCCACAAAAATATATTGAGCTTTCCGGTCGTGCGGAACATCGTAGAGATTACGATGACGGATGCCAACCAGAATAAACCAGGTCCCGGCCCAGATGGTGCACATTCGATAAATAAAATTACCACCTCTTATTTTACCAAACAATGACCCTGCCAGCACAAATGGGATGATGCAAAACATCAGCAGGATGAAAACAATAAGGGGGTACAGACAATAAATGATCCTGAGGGACGCCAACAGGAATTTCATGAGGTAAATTTAGTGTAAATTCGCAATCGCATGACCGGACAAAAAAAATCAGTGGCTTTTCATACACTCGGCTGCAAACTGAATTATTCAGAAACTTCCACACTTTCAAGATTACTTGCAATGGAAGGTTTTGAGAACAGGAAGTTTGAAGAAACCGCTGACGTATATGTGATCAACACCTGTTCGGTAACCGACAACGCCGACAAAGAATGCCGGTACCTGGTAAGACGCATCCAGCGTCGGTCTCCTGCAAGTATCGTAGTAATCACAGGATGCTATGCGCAATTAAAACCGCAGGAGATTGCATCCATTCCCGGTGTTGACCTTGTACTCGGGGCGGCTGAAAAATTTAATATTGCTCATCATCTGAAGGAACTTGTAAAAGGAAACGCGGCAAAAATATCTTCGTGCGATATTCAACACGTGACCGGTTTTAACGCATCTTTTTCCGTCAATGGACGCACAAGATCTTTTCTGAAAGTACAGGATGGATGTGATTACAACTGTTCATTTTGTACCATACCCATGGCCCGGGGAAAAAGCCGCAGCGATAATATTGAAAATGTCATTAAAAACGTTGAACTGCTCGTTTCCGGTGGCGTAAAAGAAATAGTGCTCACCGGTGTCAATCTTGGTGATTTTGGAAAAGGAGCTGATGGCAATAAAAAAAATGAAGAAACATTTTACAACCTGTTAAAAACATTGGACGCGATAGAAGGAATTGGACGGTACCGCATTTCTTCCATAGAGCCCAACCTGCTTACAAATGAAATTATTTCTTTTGTATCGCAAAGCAAAAAGTTCATGCCGCATTTTCATATACCATTGCAAAGCGGCAGTAACACAATACTGGCATCCATGCGCAGAAGGTACCGCAGGGAATTATATGCTGACCGCGTTTCATTAATTAAAACTTTAATGCCCCATTGTTCTATAGGTGCAGATGTGATCGTTGGATTTCCTGGAGAATCGGACCTGGAATTCGGGGAAACATTTAATTTTCTCCATAATCTTGATATCTCTTACCTGCATGTGTTTACCTATTCAGAACGCGATAACACACATGCCTTAGCATTAGATCCTGCTGTTCCTGTGTATATCAGAAATGAACGGAATAAAAAACTGCGCAACCTGTCTTACATGAAAAGCCAGTACTTCAGCGGTATTCATACGGGACAAACCAGGAAAGTTCTTTTTGAATCCGGAAGTGAAAATGGGATGATGGAAGGCTACACGGATAATTATATTAAAATAACAGCGCCATTTAAATCTGAATGGCACAATACCATTATAGATTGGAAAATATAATTACACCGCAGAGAAACTTCTAACAGAAGCCTGAGCCAGCAACAAAGCCTGTGCCGAAGGACCATCAAGCACCCGCTTAAGGAAATTATTCTGATCTGTTTCAACATCCCACAATCCAGCTTTATGCCATGGAGATAAATGATCCCAGTCGGGTCGGTCTAGAATCGGGTACCAGCAGATACCCCAAAGTGGAATATCATTTTCAAGCAATATATTACATTCACCTGTTATGAATTTGATCCATTCCGGCTTATCTTTTCCCGGATGGCTGGTCTCTGACAACACAACAGGACAATTATACCTGTCATACAGCTGCATTAATAAATTACTCAATGGCAGCCATCTCAAGTCATTTTCCTCATTCTTCCAGGAGAGAAATTCAAACGTGGTGGATATCCATTGGTTATTGTAATAAAAATTACAACCCAGTATATCAAGGTATTCGGGCCTTCCCCCAAGCTCCGGACATTTTCTCCCGCTTATCATATCCAACACCTGGAATTGAGCATCGTGAATCATTGCAGCATCCGATATTTGTTCAGGGGTCGCCCCAACGGGAGGCACCATATTAACCAATGGTTCGGTTGGCATGATACGAATATGCTTATCCTCACTTCTAAGAGCTTCTATACCTTCTATATAAGCCCGCACCAGAGCATATTTAACTTCCCATCCATATCCCCGGCAATAAGGAGATGTGCCGGATACATCTCCTCCCAGCCAGGAAAGAAAACTGACTTCATTGATCGGGGTAACTATAATAACCGAATGCGGGTCTACAGATCTGTAAAAGCGTACAAAAGCCCTGCACAGCGCTGCAAATCTTTTGGCAAACATTGGATGAAGGGGTGTAAGATCATCTGCAAAACCAAAATGACAGATGTCCCACACCTGCTGTATACCATGATCTTTTGCACTGCGCATCATTTTTTCCACGCTGCTCCAGTTGTACTGATACGGAACTTTTTCTACCTGGCTCCAGCGGATGCCTTCACGAACTGTTTTTATGTTAAAAATGGAAAGGCTTTTATAGTCCTCATCAATCATTTCAAGATGGCCCGTGATGGTAAGAAAATCCACCCTGTTCCCAAATGCATTTAACTTATCGGTACATTCATAACCTCCCATCCAGAACGACCGGAAAGGATTAACCTTACGGGAAAATATATTTTTAAAGAACATGATTTGTAATCGTGATTATGATGCAGCAGGAAGACTTCCCTTGACCTGTAAATAATGATGGCCAATGGTAGCCTCGGGTTTTTTCTTCAGTAGCATTTGCCTGTTTGCTATAGCTTCGTATAATAATTCACGCATGCTGCCCACTGTGTTCTCCCAGGAATCATCAGCTATAAAATTATCAACTTTCTGCAGCCATTTCCTTTTATCTCTTTGGGCCAGTTCTTTTTCCGCGACGCTGATAAATTCGTCTGGAGAATTGGCGATATGCACAAGATCATTATTTCCATAAGTTTCCACAACATCTTTGATAGATGTTGAAATGACCGGCCTTCCACCTGCAAGATATTCCGGTGTTTTGGTGGGGCTGATAAATTTAGTAGATTCATTTAGGGCAAATGAGACCATGGCAATGTCCCATCCCCCCAGGTAACCTGGAAGTTCATTGTACGTTTTACCACCGAGATAATGAATATTTGAATTCCGGGGCAGCGTTGCCGGATCGATCTTTACTACCGGCCCTACCAGCACGATGTGCCAGTCAGGTCTTCTTTCAGCCACTCCCCTGATCAGTTCGATATCGAACCTTTCATCTATAACTCCATAAAAACCAAAACGTGGATGCGGTATGGATGCCTGATCTTCCGGATCCTTTTTCATGTTTCTCGCCTGCATAAAATGTTTTTTATCTATGCTGGAAGGAAAAGAATGTATGTTAGGATGCTGGTGTTTTTTTGCAGCGTACAAGCTGTGGCCACCGGTAAAAACAATATCTGCCTTTCCCAGAAGTTCTCTCTCCAGGTGTTTAAGGGTAGGAGGCGCGAAGCGGAAAGCAGAAAGTTCATCCATGCAATCATAGACAATAGCCACAGGTTCCATACCTGCGGTAATCCTCAGCGCCATTGGTGTGTAGTACCAGAGCACATAATCGTTCATTTTCTGAGTGATAAACAGGTTGCGGATTATGCGCTGTTGCCTTTCATTGATATTTTCATCATTTGGACCTCCTTTCAGGGTCATTCGTATAATATGAACATTATCCTGCACTGTGTCACTGTAGCTGTCCGTATCGGCATGAAAAGAGGGTTCTTCCACATAAAATATCCTGAAATGAGCAGCAAGACGTGTTAACAGGTGCTGAGGTCTTTGAAATACAAAATCCCATCTCAAATGTGAAAAACAAACAATATCCATGTACGCTCCTTATTAATAGGTGAAAAATAGTTGAATTAACCTAACGGAGCAATTACCGGACCACGTAAAACCCTGCCATTTTATGTAGAAAATCTACATTTTCAGGCTAAACGGACTAAGATTGGGGATGAGAAGACTTCAATAAACCGGCTGGAACCCTCAGTTTTCCACTGCCTTCGTCTATCAGCCCGTTTCGCTCCTCCTCTATATTAGTAGCTTGTGTGTATACATCTCCCGCGATGGGAAATTTGCGGAGCTCTTCCTTGAACAACTTGATCTGCTTTGCCTGTTCTGCTGCATCCTGCGGACCGCCATAATTAGCAAAACCAAATCCTCCCCATTCGCTGACCACAAGTGGCGCCTGCCTCCTGTAAAAGAAAGGATCGCCTACTACGAGTGGAAATGGGGCTACACCATTCAGCTCACCATCCGTAAGCATCTTCAGAAGTTCTTTCCAGCGGGTAAGATCGGGAGTATATAAGTGGGCGGTCAGTAAATCAGATTTCAATCTTCCTTCCAGCGAAATATGCTGCCAGCCGTCATTGTCAACCACCAGGAATTGCGGATGATTGATCAGCATGTAGTGATACATTTCAGTAATATACTGACGCGTTTCCTTGTTCGTGGCAATGTCCTGCGCACCCCAGTCTTCATTATAAAGGCTCCAGATCACCACCGACGGGTGCGTTTCTATCAATGCCAGCATCCTCAGTAATTCTTCCCTGTGATTGACGCGGCTGACATAGCTTGAGTGATGCGGACTGGGTACTTCCACCCACAGCAGCATACCAATCTTATCTGCGAGATTATAAATTCGCGGATCTACACCGGCAATATGGATACGCACCAGGTTACAGCCAAGCTCTTTCATGGCATGCATGTGGCCGCTGATCTCTTCATAAGTTGCTGCACCGGGCTGGTAAAGAATGCCATCCAGGTAAATTGGTTTATTGTTTAAATATATTTTAGAGCCACGGGCCTCGATTTTCCGAAGGCCAAAACGCGTTTCGATCTCAGATGTATTTCCGAAAGCATCGATCAGTTGTGCAACCAGCACATACAGCTGGGGCGTTTCCATGGACCATAGCTTCGCTCCCGGTACCTCTGTTACTACCCGCTGCTGCTTTTGTCCGGCTTCCAGCAACAAGGGAAAATCCGCAACGATCAGCGGGTCGCCATCCTGCTGCTTTTTATCAAAAACCTTTATCCTGATCGTATAACTTCCCGGATCGTGAACTCTTGAGGTAAGGTTGAATCTCACGAGCTGGTCTTCCACCACGCTTACAACACCCACACGTGATCTGAGCCTGTTTCTTTCTACCTGCTCCAGCCAAATGCTCCGCACCGCGCCGGTATAGGTCTGATACCATATTCCTCCACGTTTATACACGAAAGATTCCTGTTTTCCTCTTGGTATATTGGCATCCATGGTATCGGCGATACGCACGGTAATCTTATTTACCGGGCGGAGGATCTCCTGGTTAAGTTCGTAAGAGAAAGAAGTGTATTCTCCCACATGTCTTTCTTCCCCTTCAATTGTTTTAATAGGGATACCATTTATCCAGACCTGCGTTTCAAATCCACAGGCCCCGAAAGTGACCTGCCACATCATATGGTTATTATGATCAAGATGCTCTGGAAGCGTAAACTCTCTTTCGTACCAGGCTACGATCTTGTCATGCCATGGCAGCAGCTCCTGCCCTTTCGCCGCAGACATATGGCTTTCAATGGAGCCGGGCCACAATGCCGTATGTGCATATCGGTGACCCAGGTGCCATGCTTCGTGAAGCCCTTTATCATCTGTATCAATGGAAAATTTCCACTCTCCGTCGAGCAGCTGAAAAGAATTAGAACGAAAAACGGCGCGTGGCAGGGGATTACTTATATCTTCATCGATGATCTTTTCTTCTTTGCTTTTTGTCAGTCCGTAATTAGGATGCAGGGCCTCCATAGTATATGTATTTTAGTACGTGTTGATTAACGCTTTTATTTCAGAAATCTTATTTCACTTGACAAAACATTCACATTAATCGAATTCAATTTGTAACTTTAAAAATCTAGAACTATTAATATTAATCAACGCCATGTGTCTCTATTCTTTTCGTATAAAAACATTCCTGACGATTGCTGTTTGTTCAGCATTACTGTTTTCCTGTTCGGAAAAAAATGATCCTTCAACAAAAAGTTCACCTGATACCAAGGTACAGAAGCTAAAGTTACCGCAAGGATTTCACGCCGATCATTTATACGGTCCCTCAGAAAACGGGGACGGTTCATGGGTGTCTATGACCTTTGATAATAAGGGACGACTGCTTGCCTCCGACCAGTATGGCGCTATATACCGCATGCAGGTTCCAGCGATCGGTGATACCACCACAAAGATAAAAGTTGAAAAACTGAATATCCCCGAAGAAGGGGGATCTTCCACAGATACGGCAAAGAAAAAACTGAACATCGGCTATGCCCACGGGTTACTATGGGCATTTAACAGTTTATATGTGATGATCAATCACGAAAGCGACAGCGCTTTCACAAAGGGAAGCGGTTTGTACCGCCTGCAGGATACGAACGGCGACGATCAGTTTGATAAAATCACTTTATTGAAAGCACTTGATGGAGAAGGTGAACATGGTCCGCACAGCATTGTTATGGCGCCGGATAAAAAATCATTGTTCGTCATTGCCGGCAACTTCACAAAGATTCCAAAAATGGATTCCTACGCAAACTTTCCCGATGGAAAGATCGACAATATTTTACCCCTGATCAAAGATCCTAATGGTCACGACAATACGGTCAACTGGCATGGCGGATGGATAGCACACATAGATTCGACTGGCACGAACTGGGCCCTTGTCAGCTCAGGGTTCCGTAATCCTTTTGATCTTGCCTTTAACGATCAGGGAGAAATGTTTACGTATGATTCAGATATGGAATGGGATTTTGGAACACCCTGGTACAGGCCTACCCGTATCTGCCATGTTACCAGCGGTGCTGAATTCGGATGGCGCCCGGGTGATGATAAATGGTCCCCGGTTTTTCCTGATAATTTACCAGCTGTCCTCAATATCGGCCAGGGATCGCCTACCAATGTAGTATATGGCGGCGCGGCGCGGTTCCCGGAGAAATACCGCAGATCTATATTTGCTTTCGACTGGAGCTTTGGCATTATTTATTCTATCCATCTTGAACCAAAGGGATCATCATACGAAGCAAAAGGAGAAGAATTTGTTTCCGGCGCACCATTACCATTGACCGATGGAGTGATCGGTCCCGATGGAGCCATGTATTTCCTTACCGGGGGACGCAGGCTCGAATCAGATCTCTACCGCGTTTATTATGGCGAAAATAAAGAGAACACCGAACCGCTGACGGTAGCTGCATTGACGGACGACCAGAAAATCCGCAGGCAGCTTGAAACCTACCACGGGGAAGCAAAAGCCGGTGCTGTTGATTTTGCATGGCCATATTTAAAAAACAGCGACAGATTCATCCGGTATGCAGCACGCATCGCAGTGGAACATCAGCCGGTAGAAGAATGGAGACAGAAAACATTTTCAGAAAAAGATCCTGAAACCTTAATACAATCGGGTATTGCCCTGGCACGTAAAGGAAATGCAAAAGATAGTCGCCCATTGCTCGCAGCCCTGCAGGGTGTAAATTTTGATCAGTTGCCGGTGTCTCAGCAGACAGACCTGGTACGCGCGTTTGAACTAACTTTGTCCCGCATGGGTATGCCGGATGGTGCTTCAAAACATAGTGTGATAGCTTTTCTCAATCCTCATTATCCTGCCAAAGGGAATAATGAGCTGAACAGGGAATTAATTAAAGTACTTGCCTACCTGGATGCACCCCAGGTGGTTGAAAAAACAATTGCTATACTCGCAGATGCAAAGGATGATAACAGCTCTGGGCAACAACAATTCACAGAATCTTCAGATCTGATCATGCGTAATCCGCAGTACGGTATGGATATCGCTGGTATGCTTGCCAAAGTACCGCCTGGACAGCAGACTTTTTATGCTACCGCACTCAGCCAGGTAAAAACAGGCTGGACACCGGAATTGCAGGATAAGTATTTTAAATGGTTTTATACTGCATTCAGTTTTCGTGGCGGACATAGCTTTGTTGGATTTGTAGACGGCGCGAGAAAAGATGCGCTTAAAAATGTATCCAGGAATAAATTGAAATATTTCAGTGCACTTTCCGGTGATTCCATTGTAGCGCTTTCAGGGACCGATCTGGCCAAAGGAGCAATACAGCCGAAAGGACCATACAGAGACTGGACCATTGATGAAGCCGTGAAAGTGATTGACAGCGGCATGGCGCATCCAAATTATGAAATAGGCCAGGCCATGTTTAAAGCATCACTTTGTATCTCTTGTCATACGATGAAGGGAGAAGGCGGTGTAGCGGGACCAGACCTTACGCAACTGGGCACACGCTTTTCGTCAAAGGATATGCTGGTGTCCATTATCGAACCGAGCAAAACGATCTCCGATCAGTACGCTGCGACGATTTTTGAACTAAAAAGCGGCAGTTCAGTTGTAGGCAGATTAATAAATCAGGACAAGGAAAAATATTTTATCAGCCAAAATCCTTTTGCTCCGCTGACCAAAAGGGAAATACTGAAAAGTGAAGTGATCAGAACACAACTATCGCCTGTTTCAGTAATGCTCCCCGGATTAATAAACAGGCTTAGCCCTGATGAGCTAAGGAACCTGATCTCCTATTTAATGGCAGGAGGAAATAAGGACCACCCGTTATATAAGAAATAAATTCACATAGAAAATAAAGCATGCCTCCGGGATGCTTTATTTTCTAATTATTCCATTTAACGCCTGTATCCTTCCAACTCCTGGTGGCAGCTGACTCAAGCACTGCCTCACAAACCTTTTGTGTCTGTAACGAATCCATAAAATCCGGATGACACACTTCACCGGTTTCAAGGGTCTGAAAAAAATCCGCCACCTGGTGAATGAAGCTGTGTTCATATCCGATGCTGGTGCCCGGTATCCACCATCTTTTCATATAAGGCTGGTCACTGTCCGACACATGGATGGACCGCCATCCCCGAACGATAGATTCATCGCTGTAATCAAAATATTCAAGCCGGTTCATGTCATGAAGGTCCCAGCGTATGGATGCATGTTCCCCGTTGATTTCAAATGTGTACATCGCCTTATGACCTCTCGCATAGCGGGTGGACTCGAATAATCCCAGCGAACCATTAGAGAAATGGCAATGAAAAATACAGGCATCATCAATACCAACTTTCTGCATTTTTCCTGTAAGCTGGTGCATCCTTTCTTTAATGAAAGTTTCTGTTACTGCAGAAACATCTTTAATGGCACCATTCAGCCACATTGCCGTGTCGATGCAGTGCGCCAGCAGGTCTCCGGTTACCCCTGATCCTGCCGCATCCACATCAATCCTCCACAAAGCATCGCCACCTTGTGGAAGGTCTGCGTTAATGGTCCAGTCCTGCAAAAAATTAGACCGGTAATGAAAGATTTTTCCCAGCTTTCCGGTATCAATGATTTGTTTAGCAAGAGTTACCGCAGGCATCCTTCTGTAATTATACCAAACCGTATTTTTTACTCCGGCTTTGTCTATGGCATCTACCATCGATTGTGCCTCTTTTAAATTACGGGCAAGGGGTTTTTCACAGAGGATCATTTTACCCGCAGCCGCTGCGGCGATAGCTATTTCTGCATGTGTATTGTTTGGCGTGCAAATATCGATGGCGTCAATATCATCCCGGGCGACCAATTTTTTCCAGTCCGTTTCATACGATTCATATTGCCACTGCTCCGCAAATGCCTTCACTTTATCTTCTCTCCTGGCGCAAACCGCTTTCAACACGGGTCTGAATTGCAGCTCCGGAAAAAAATCACCCATGCGCTTATATCCATTAGAATGGGTACGGCCCATCAGGCCTGTACCGATCAATCCTATTCTGATTTCTTTATGCGTTGCCATATTTTATAATAATAGTAATCAATAATAATTATTCCGCCTCATACCATCCATGCTGTTCACGGACTTTAATCATTGCCGCAAGAATATCGTTCCATGTTTTGGGCTGCATCATTACATCATTAGGAAACATGCATCCATCCCAGCAGATATGTTTGAATTTTTTAGTGAGATGGCCATCCTCGTCACGCAGCCAGTAACCGGCATCGTGGGCTATGTCAAGCCTTCCGTTGGGGTCCGTTGCCAGGCAATGTCTTCCAGTTTTATCATGTGAGCCGCTGCCATGCACGGTGCCATCATTCTGGGCCACATGGAAATCTATTGTCCATGGACGCAAGGCGTTCGTTAATTTTTTTAATCCTTCCGATAAGGATTCTCTGTCGGTCCACTTAAAATCAGCGGGAAGTATCCTGTCATCAGGACTGTTATATCCCAGCAGGTACAATAAAGTGTGCGACATATCCGCCTGGAATCCCATGTTGGGCCGGTTAACGGCTTCCAGCGTGTCGATCATCGCCCTCCAGCTGTGCATGCCGCCCCAGCAAATTTCTCCTTCTGCTGCGAGGCTCTCCCCGTAATCGGCGGCGACATCGCAGGCTTCTGCAAAAGTTTGCGCAATGAGCTGTGTATTATTTACCGGATCAATTAACCAGGCCTGTGGGTTCGAGGCCGAATCGATCCTGATCACGCCATGCGGGCGGATTCCCAGATCGCGGAGTTTTTTTGCGAACCTGCTTGCCTTGCGCACCTCATCCACGAAACGTTTACGCTCTTCTTTACTTCCCATTGCGGAACCTCCTGTCGGAGGCCAGATGGCTGCCACCAGGCTTCCAATTTTCAGATTATATTTCGCTACACGGTCCGCAATTCTTTTAATGCCGTCATCACTACTGTCTGCAACAATTTCAGGATCAAATAATCCGATATCGATGCCATCGAATTTTATACCATCCACATCCGCGGCGGCGGTCAGTTCCAGCATTTTTTCAAAAGGAATGACGGGTTCAGAATCCTGTCCTTTTCCTACTATTCCGGGCCATGATGCATTATGGAGCTTTGGAAAATTATTCTTCATAATAATTTATTTAGAAATTGTGAGGTCGGGGTTTCCGGGACCAAAATGTTTAAGGATAACGATCGGATCATTTTTAGAATGGTTGGTTATCTGTACTCCCTCCTGTGCAGCCTTTTCGCTTATAAAAAATTCGTCATTGGTAAGCTGGCCGTAACGGATCAGGGCAGGTGTTTCAATATCCCACACGCCCATTTTACCATGTCCCTGCATTACAATAATTCCATAAGCCGCACTGTCTTTAATGATCACTGTCGCTCCAGGATGTACGGTTAATTCTTTTGCACTGAAAGCATCAGATTTATAACAGATCCAGTTTTCAACATATCCTTTCTTATTCATTTCATTAATGTCGCTAACCGGCCTGGGTTCCATGTAACGGTTCTCCCGGATGTTCGGATCGAGATTAAGGTCCCAGTCAATGACATCAAGCAATGCTTCATAATCTCCGATACTTTCTTTTGGTGTGCCGTTCCATAACAATACTTCCGGGATAATAGCCTCGTTCACCAATGACTGATACATGGCAAATACATCGGACGCTTTTTGCGGCTCATAGGTGCACATGCTTCCGGGAGCATGCAATACGCCGGGGGGAACATCCCATCCTGTACCGGGCTCAAGTTTGAATGCCTGCGAATAGCTGGTTATTTTATTGTCGCCTTTAGTGAAGTTCCTCAGGCACTCGCCGATCTGTTCTCTTGTGGTACCGGGTGAAATACCCATGAATGTATAAGGATAATCCCCGCCATGATTATTTAACTGCGGGGGGAAATAATACGCTTCAGGCTTGCCGAGCTGACCGATCAGCGCTGCTTTTTCATCGTTGTGATGAATATGGTGGGGCAGCGGTCCCATGTTGTCGAAAAATTTAGAATACATCGGCCACGAACCGTACTGGTCCCATAATCTTTTACCGATCACTGCATCTTTCAGCACGTCAATCGCATCCTTTAATAAAAATTGCTGTTCTTTATTTCCATCCGTAAAAACAACGGAACTCAACCCTTCATTTTCTCCTGTAAGCGGTCCGTTCTTGGCTGGCGTGGTGGAAGACAGCCAACGCTCATCAATTCCTCCGCGTTCACCTCCCAGCACATAATAATCATCGGGGTGCAGTTTAATTCTTCTGCCAGGCACGCAAAATGAACGGGGCACCCAGGTTGGTGCAAGACGTAGAATTCCCCTGCCCTGTTCCATTGCTTTTTCCGCTAAATTTTTTTCCATTATTTCTTATTGAATAATTAATTATAAAATGTGCGTTATATTTTCCCGATTTCTATTTTCAGCTCGTACTCCCGCTTTTCTCCGGGTTTTAAATATTGGAGTATACCCTGTTTTTCCGAATTAACCCGGCCAACCGGAAGGCAATTAGCGGGCTCCAGTCCCATCACATATTCTCCTTTACCCCAGTGCTGCCAGTTGGTGAGAAACGGCAGCTGCGCTTTTTTAAAAGTCACCCCTGCTTTGATACCGATCTTTTTATTAGACACACCACAAAAACATTCTCCTTTTTCGTTCGCTGCAGGATCTATAAAAGCCGCTTCTTCACCATACCCACTATGATCTTCCAGTGGAGGGAGACATCTGTGAAAATCCTTTCCTTTAAAGATCTTATTTCCCTTTCCGTCATCACGGGCCGTCAGGTTCCCTTCAAAAAATATTTCGGCTCCTTCATCGATCATTGGCCAGCCAAAATTAATATGATACAGCAACATGTGGGTGGATAATGTATTGCCTCTGTTGGTTATTACATCATGTATTTTCAAATAAGGTTCTCCAAGCGTTCCTGAAATGGTCCTGATCAGTTCCAGGGTTGGCCCGAATACCTGCGTTTGCAATATTTTTCCGGTGATACTCATTTCAAGGTTACCAAGGGCAGGGTCAGGTTGATGAATGGCAATAATTTCCGCTGGAATATTGCTCACTGGTCCGTGCAAACCTCTTGCCTCTGCCGCAAATTCATCATGCACACCTGCGTGGTCCAGCCCACACGTGGTAATGAGCCCTCCGTTGAAATTTTTCAGCCAGTCAATTCCTTTATTTGAAAACGGCTGCGGAGGAGTTACTGAAGAATGACTAAGCCAGGAAAGACTGTGTTCATTATAAAAGGCATCTGCGATATCCATTGCCCGGTCGATGACCACTTTATATCTGAGGCCTGTACCGGTATTGATCCATGCTATCCGGGTGCCCCGGGCGAGCCCGTTATCAAGCACTGAAGTTTCAATTCCGCCAATCTGTGAATGATGCGAAATTTTATTAAGCCATGGCAAAGCTGCGCGATCGTTTGAGTCCATTGAAAAAGTAATTTAGGCAAATACTACGAAAATAAAACATAGATTGCTTTATCATTATTAAACAGGTTGTAACCAATAAAAGCATATGAAAATGGTATCTCACAAAAAGCTCACGATTATTAAAATTGCACTGGCATTTATTACAGTATTTAACTTTTCTTCCATCACAGCACAGCATAGTGGTGACGGATTTAAAAAAATATTTGATGGAAAAACGCTTAAGGGCTGGAACGGAGATACTACCCACTGGCGGGTAGCGGATGGAAATATCGTTGCAGAAATTACCGCAGAGAATCCTATCAAGGCAAATACCTTCCTGATCTGGAAAGGTGGAAAACCAGGTGACTTTGAATTTAAGGCTCAGTTTAAAATTTCAAAAATAGGCAACAGCGGCATTAATTACAGAAGTGAACTCGTGCCTGGCGTACCTTATGGTTTAAAAGGCTACCAGGCCGATATAGATGGAGAAAATGTGTATACCGGTCAGAATTATGAAGAACGTGGCCGTGGTTTTCTCGCCAAGCGCGGAGAAAATACCGTGCTTGAAAAAGGCAAAGATCCGATCATCGCGACGACCATCGGAAAAGGAGATTCGCTGAAAGCATTTATTAAAGAAGAAGGTTGGAACGAAGTACGAATAGTGGCAAAGGGCAACAGGATGAGTCATTACATTAATAATAAATTAATGAGTGATGTAATTGACAACGATAAAGACAAAAGAAAATTCAACGGCCTGCTCGGCCTCCAGGCGCATGCCGGAATGGTGATGAAGGTGGAATACAGAAATATTTATATCAAACAATAGTATCTGTTGCAGCACGTGAATGAATGCCTTGAATATATTAAGGGATTACACCCGGATTATACCAGAAACATTCCATTGCATTTTAACATTACGGATGCCCGGGTGGTCCGCTCCATTATCAGGCCCCGAAAATTATTCTCACACAAAGGGGATTATGGAAATGGCGGATTAATTGCCGGAAGCGAAGGGATGATGGGAGCCGCGGCACTTTGCGCCATGGCTTTCATGCGCAGCGGAGGCGGAAAGCTGACTTGTCATCTTCCCTCGGCAGATAGTATTATTATGCAGATCGCCGTTCCTGAAGCGATGGTTAAAAAAGAATCTGGAACTGATCACATCGAATCGGTATCCCCGCTGGAAAAATATGATGTCGTGGGAATAGGCCCTGGTATCGGATCTTACGAATCGCATGAGAAATTACTGCATCATATTTTTACTACATTCCTAAAACCAATGGTGATCGATGCGGATGCATTAAACACGATTGCCAAACATAAAACATTATTAAAAGAAATTCCTTCAGGATCAGTTCTTACCCCGCATATCAAAGAATTTGAGCGCCTGTTCGGAGAAACGTCCACTGATTCTGATAGAATTAACCTGGCTCTTGAAAAAGCAGTGCAGCACAATATTATTATTGTATTAAAAGGGCCATTTACACTCGTAGCTCTTCCGCAGGGCACTGCTCATTTTAACACTACCGGCAATCCCGGCATGGCCACCGGTGGCAGCGGCGATGTGCTCACCGGAATTGTTACAGGTCTTATTGCCCAGCAGTACCGTCCTGAGCAGGCCGCTATGTTGGGCGTTTATTTGCACGGCCTGTCCGGCGATTTCGCGGCAGCGGACCTATCGGAAGAAGCCATGATCTCAGGCGACCTGGTAAATTATCTGGGCAAGGCCTATAAATCATTAATTGTTAATAACGCAGACCAGTAAACGCTCCCTGGTATGTTTTAAATGCGGCAACAATATTTTCATGCGTTTTTAATGCATCTGCCGGCAAAGAAAACTCTTTACTGAAAACCTGCTGTGCGGAAGCAGGTTCTATAGTAACAAAACTTTCATCCACTTTACCCGCCTGGTCAGTTATAGTTCTCATATTTAAATGCAGGTATTTTGAAAAAAAATAATATACCGGCACGCGTTTATTATATCCATAATCATGCTTGTCCGTGGGAAGATGTACGTTGCTGACCTTAGCAGTGTCATTGAAAAGTGCATATACTTTTTGCAGGTAGGGATAATCGATTCCGGGAACCGTTTTGGTCCAGTCAGTACCATCAGATACAATAAGTAAAGGCCTCGGAGCTGCGAGGGCCGCTATTTCCGCGTTATTTGTTTTGAGCCGTCCGCAGGAATGAATGGGCAACCCGCTCTCACATCCGCATCCGCCATAAAAAGAAGAAGAAACCATTACAACCGGCGCGCTGGCGGCTATCCTGTCGTCCAAGGCCGTTACTAAAAAAGTTTGCGTGCCGCCACCGGATGCACCTGTTACACCAATTCGTTGGGCATCTACTTCGGGAAGGCCACTCAGGAAATCCACCACCCGGATACTGTTCCAGGTTTGTACGGCCAGTGAAAAACCAGTGTAATGCATAACCGTGTCGTTCTCATCTTTTCCGGATTGAAGCCGGGATTCACCCCAGGCATACATATCATAATCAAATACTACCGCGCCCATTTTAGCCAGCGCAGCGCACCTGATCTGCATATCCGGACGATACCTGCCCTGAAGATCAAGGTCGGCTGGTGTGCGCCTTTCAGGAAAATGCCCGTGCGGGCAAAGGATAGCGGCAAGTTTTCCTTTTGATTTCAAAGGTTTATATAGTGAGCCGGCAATGTAATATCCGGGGAAACTCTCAAAGGCGACATTCTCAACAGTATATCCATTCATCACTCTTTTTAACCGGACAATGGGTTTTATTGCACTTCTTTTTAATTGCATATTGATACCCATGGTTTGAAGAAAACAGGACCTGAGTTCTTCTTTGCGTTGCCGGAAAGCTGCGGCATCAGGATACAGGGTAAGCAGCGTATCCAAATGTTGTTTGCCTTCCTGCTCCGGTCTTGATGGCTGACCGGCTGAAAAAAAAGGCGCTGCCAGTAAACAAGAATACAATAAGAGCTTTTTCATTTTCCGATAATTTAATTGCAGTAATTTATTTATTATTTTTTAATTCTTCCCCACACATAAGCAGTGCGGAAACAATTGCCAGCACCATACCACCGATAATAACCGGATGAGGAACCAGCATATATATAGCCAGTGAAAGGATAACAGTCAGCACCGGGGAAAGAGCAGTGGTCATGGGTGCGATAATAATTGCTTTTCCATAGCGGAAAGCATATACCAGGCAAAGTGCGCCAATAGAATTCAATACCTGGATGATGGCCGCCAGGCCGGGTCCTGAAAAACCCATGTTGATAGGTTTATGAAAATCAGTCATCAGCAATGCAACCGGTATTAATAACACGGAACTGATCGTCATATAAAAGAAAATACTTTCCGCGCGCATGCTGTCATTTGCGAAACGCATAACAAATCCCTGGGCGCCCCAGGCAAGCAACGGTATGGCAGTCAGCAGCATCCAGACATATCCTGTAACAGAATGATCACCGGGAGGCTGGTAAGAGAGCATAAATATCGCAATTACCGCCACGGCTATGCCTATCCATCCCAGCCGGCCCGTTTTTTCTTTCAGAAAAATAACCGCCAGCAATATTGTAACCACAGGCGTCAGGGATAGCAATGGAAACACAAGGTATGCCGGTGCGATCTGCAGGGTGAAAAACAATACCAACTGGCCGACAGCTCCCAATACTCCCGCCAGACATCCATAAAATATAGATTTTTTATCCGTATCGATTCTCCAGCCATTGTGAATTAACGCAATAATGGCTGCCGGGATCATCGTCAGTGCCCACACCACATAACCGAGTGTTGCCGGAAAGCCATTCTTTTCCGGCAATTCGATCAGCGAACCCCATACGCCCATGAACAACACATGGATCACTACAAATCCTAACCAGTTCCCGGAAGTCTTCATTAAGGGTATATTTTTACGCTCATGGCAGATGTTTATACATATTTTCCGAACCAGTCCAGCATACGCTGTAAAAGATCCTTTTTATTGTACGGAGAAAGATCGGGGCGCCAGCCGTGGCCTTCACCGGTATATTGTATTAAGGTAGTATCGGTACCTGTTTTCTTAACTGCGATGAACATCTCCTCGGCCTGCGTAAAAGGTACTTCATTATCTGTTTCACCATGCAGGAAAAGCACCGGTGTCCTTACCTTTTTGACATCCTTTAACGGCGAGGCATTCCACAACGCGTCATAGTTGTCATATACTGAACCCTGGTATTCTGATTCCATCAATGAATGATAGAGGGATGTGCCGGCAAAGCTGATCAGGTTACAGATGCTTCCATCGGCTACTGCGGCCCTGAACCTGGTCGTTTTGGTAATTATCCTGTTAGTCATGTAGCCTCCGTAACTCTGACCTGTAACAGCCAGCCTCGACGCGTCGATCCATGCATTATTATTTAAAACATAATCAACACCCTGCATGAGATCTTCGTAATCCCCTTCGCCCCATGATTTGACGCAACCGCTTGAAAACTGTTGCCCATACCCGCTGCTGCCCCTTGGATTAATAAATACAACGGCATAGCCATTTGCTGCAAGCAACTGCATTCTGTCCTCGAATTCGTTCCCAAACATATTATGCGGACCACCATGTATTACCAGAACCAACGGGTAATTATCAGTACCATTAAATCCTGAAGGATACATGAGCCAACCCTGAACATCAGTTCCATCAAAACTTTTATACCAGAATGTTTCCGCTGACTGGAGAATGCATTTATCAGTCAATTCTTCACGCATGCCCGTTAACCTTACTGATGTATTATCTGTTAGGGAATGCATAAATATATCCGGCAGGCTGGTAGTGTTTGTCTGAATATAAATTATTTTTTCTCCCTCTGCGCTTAATGAATATTCATATATCTTTCCTTTCGAAGCAATAACTGTTTCTATTTTACCGGTGACCGGGGATACGCAGTACAGCGACACATTTCCTGCGTTACCAGCCGTAAAATAAATGTATCCGGACAGTGCATCCCATGCCGCCTGTTCCACTCTTCTGTCAAGTGATAGCGTCAAACACTGAGCATTGCCGCCACCAGAAGGAACAATAAATAATTGTGTGTCTTCCGCGGGGCTGTCATTGGTACCTAATTCGCCGGTAGTGCCCAGGTAAGCGATGTATCGTCCGTCAGGAGACCACAGGGATTGAAAAGCAGAACCCTTTTCTGATGATATCCTACTGATTTCTTTTGTATGAACATTCACTGAAAAAACGTCACTCCACTGGTTCGTGTCAGCATGGCCGGTGGTATTACTGATAAAACAAATATTATTCCCATCGTTCGACCAGGAAATGGAATGTTCCTGATGATCACTGCGGAATACCTGTCTGGGAATTTTTTCGGGAACGGAAACCAACCAGATATGACTGCTTCTTTTATCTGAATGTATTAACCTTCCTCTTCCTCCTTTGGTTTTAAATAAAAGGTCGTTAAAAATTCTAACCGAAGACTGCCTGATTTCTCGGTCCGGGCCGGCACTCACATATGCAATTGACTTTCCATCAGGTGACCAGCTGAAGTTATTACTGGTGTAATGATCAACAAAATAATCCGATTCATAAACAGGCGCGATATACTCGCTGTAACCACCATCCAGATGATAAATAAAAATAGCCGGCTGACCGCTGTTTTCTCCCATGTAGGCAATAGCAGCTCCGTCAGGAGACCACTGAGGCATTGATCCTCCACCAATCGCGGCCTGCTTTTTGGACAGAATATCAATTAAAACTATCTGGTCTTTTTTATCATTATTAATGGTTTCTGTAATTACGCATACAACAGTGGCACCATCGGGAGAAATCTGAGCACTGCTGACAGCACGGATTCCCGCAAGATCATTTATTGAAAAAGTGCCCTTGTCAGCTGAATGCATAACGATGGTTATTTTTTTATGATTTCCATTTCTCCTGTCTGGTACCAACCATCATCTGTTCTGCCCTCATTTGCAAGATTAACCGCCGCTATTAATGTTCCTGGTTTAACAAGACCCACTTCTACAATATATTTCCCTGCCGGAATGTTTACCGGCAACTTTACTAATGAACTGGTTACCGATGTGCCGGGGAACCATTTACCCGGATCCCCGGCAGTCGCCATTGTATATTTTTTATTGCCGGCAGTTAACCTGATTATCAGCTGGTATTGCTGGTATACCGGCGCAACGCCTTTATTTTCCCACTCCATTGAATAGTCTATTGTTTTCGATGCTGGCGCTTTCAAAGGATAACTGATCTTCTTTAATACAAGCCGGTAGCCGAGTTTTTTCTCAAATTCAATGGTCTTATTCCACCACTCTGCCGGTATGGGTTCAGAGCCATTGTTGACTTCCGATGTGTGCCAGTCCAGCGCTTTGCCAAGTATATAATCTATATCCCACTTTTCTTCGAACCATTTTTCAAATGTCCAACAGGTCTCCAGAACAACAGGCGATTTCTTCCAGGCTTCTGTCACTCCCGGAATTTTTAACGCCCTCGGATATCTTCCTCCCATGTGGTTCCACTTGGTAGTATCCATGTCTCCCCAGCAATCTGCTCTCCAGCCTGCTCCTTTGCTCACAGCATATTCGAGCCCTTCCTTCCACCCTATCAGCATCACCAGTGGCGTTTTCTTGAAGTTATTAATATAAAAATCAATAATCCTGTGTGTATTTTCAACGGTTGGCATGCTGATTTCTGCAGGATTTGATTGTTCCGTATGCCATTCTCCCCAATGACCTACCGTGCCAATGTCTATAAAACAAACATCAGGATGGCCATCATATTTTTTAGCAAGCGACCTGATCAGCTGCTCCTGTTTTTTAAGAAATATTTCATTGTCATAGTAAGGTGATGCGACACCCTCTTTGATCGCCCATGCCGGTACGCGCATACCTTCATTTTGCGTCATGATCCGGAAGTTGAGCTGCTGTCCATTTTTCCGTGCTTTCGCAATTACGCTGTCTATCAGCTTAAAATTTATTTTTCCTTCTTCGGGTTCTATTTCATCCCAATACCAACGCTGTTGTATCACTCCGCTTTTGGGATGCATTCTTTTAGAAAGATTTTCATTGTATGTTCTTCCTGTCGTAGCAAATCCCCTTCCCGGGTTGATGAGTGTTTCTGTGCTTTCTTTCGGATAAACGATGTTTGTACTTGTGCGGCTGTTAATTTGTTCACCAAGACGAATCCTGGTGCTGTCCCATTTGCGGACGTCATAACTCCAGACATCCATATTCCCGACGGACTGTTCTCCAAATGGATTTTTAATTAAAGTGTTTACAATATCATTGGCGCTCTTATCGGATTTATCAATCGCCGCCAGCAACTTCAGATATTCATATTCCTGTATGCCATCGCGCATTGTTTTTAACCGTATGGAAGGGCAGGGTCCGTCAACGTTCGGAACAATTCCAGGAGCATAAATAAGCAATGCGTTGCCATTCATTTTTTTCATGTCGTACCCTGCGTTTCCGCCGTCATTGGCACTCTTCCAGGATTCCGGATCGTACCAGGCTGCTTTCCAGCCTGCGGCTATTCCCCAGCTGATCCAGGAATGTGCGTGATACTTCCAAACGCTCCAGCTTAACGCACGGTCATTGATCAAAGGAAGATCTATAAAAGTGCAACTGCCTACCCAGCTGTTGATCTTACTTTCATACAGCAACGGTCCATATATCCACTGATTGATCCCGAACTTATTATATTTATTCATCCGCTGCTGGTCAAATTCGATAGTGTGCACGGCCCAGGAGCTAATGGAATTCTCAATAATATCCATCGCTGAATCATTATATGCACCATCGACCCTGAACCTCGTACCCGGGTATTCTTTCTTAAATAAGTTTCCATAATGGCGCATTCTTTGCCAGGCTTCGGGAAAATACGATTCATCCAGACCATTGAGGTAAACGGTCAGGTCTGTTTTATTTTCATTTACCAATAGTTTTAAATGATCCCTCACCTCGTGAATGATCGATATATATTTTGCCTGATTACTATCCTGAAGTTCCACATCGGGTTTTCCTATATCTGGCCATCCCGGTGTATCATGCTTTCCATATATGTCAAATGGAAGAAGGAAAGTTTCCACAGGTTCGGCATACCCTGGTCCGTTTTCATATCCGAAGGCTTTTGTAAATGCGTCACCGGATAAATATTTTTTAAACCGACCGTCAAAACTTTTCCAATCCACACCTATTGCTCCTGAAGCAGAAACATTCAGCAAGGGACCGTATGTGGGATCCATTACCGCCACACGGTTTCTTTTCATCAACTGGTATATAGCCAGTTCATCTTTTTCATTCATAGAACTTACAAAACCCTCGTGCTGCAAACTGGCCTTTACATTATTTTCGTTGGGCATCGTGAAATTCCATATGTTTAATTCCACAGGTATTTTTCTGCTTTCACTGCCAATTGTAACTTTTACTTCAGCAGTATAAATACCTGCGCCGGCATCCAGCGGAACATATTGGTCGATCCAGAATATTTGTGAAAGCTGCTTATCTATCCTGTTATTAAAATCGGGTAATTGCAGGGGATATATCCACCCACCTTTAGGGCTTACCGCTCCTTTCTGAATATATTTTATGGGAATAAGCGCATCGGGGTACCAGCCCTTACCTAAAGAAGCTTTGGGATATCCGGTGCTGGGTGTTTTTACTTCTACTGACCATTCTAAAAATAATTCAGGGTTTATATTTATCCTGGCGGACTTATTTTCAAATGATGACATGTCTATGTCTATTCCTTTAAGTGCGTCAGCGGAATGATTTGAAAGGACAACCTGGAAAGAAATATATTCTCCTTTCGCGGCAAATAATTTAACCTTGCTGCCATCAAAGATCCAGTTCTTCTCAAGAATGGATTCAGCAGGCAGGGAATGGAGCACAAACCTATCCTCTATAGTTTTATTGGAAGTGGGATCAATTCGGACAGATGCAGGTATTGCAGTAATGCTCCAGGTATTTTTTTTGTCCTGCGCGAATAATAAATTATTTAACAGGCAGGCAGCAAATAATACTGCGGGGATCGCCAGTCTTTTCATTGCAGATCATTTATTGGTTTATTAATTACCTACCGGGTATACTAACAACTGGCTGAGAGTGTCGTCTTCTCCAAGTACTATATACTTTCCATCTTCAGAAGCAGCTATGGCACCAAGCCGGAAGCCTCTCCACTCTATGCCCTGTTCTATGCCCGGGGCCTTCATGATAAACTGGGGATTACCATAATCAGAAAAACCTTCGTTTGCCTGATCATAACTAAAAAAATGCGCGTATCCTGGCGGGGCGCCGGCTATTCCATATAATTTATTGTCCGCACCAAAGGCCAGCCCACGGATACGATTCATCATGATGGGCTTTCCGAGATTTTTTATTTTTAGTGAACTGGCATCTAATTCAAACAGTTGCCCATCTCCCGAATTCGCTCCATATAATTTTCCTTCCTTTGATCTTATTAAAGCGTCGGCCTGACCAAGAGTGCGCCTTCCCCAGACTTCCGGCAACATATCACTTAATGTGGTGAACGTATTTAAAGAAGGATCGAATACAAACATTCTATTCACCGGCCTGCTGCCATATACTAATCCCTTATTGTCAACTACCAGTGCACGGCTCAGGTATTTATCAGGTGCAATAGAAAATTCATTTAATGTATCTTTTTCTGCCTGTGTGATCTTTGATGCCAAAAAGGTTTTGGTTTCCTTTGTTGCTATCCTGAATGTAAAAAATATACCTGACGGATAGCTTAACCCATACAACATTCCTGATGCAGTATCGATCGTTAACGCAAATACTCCCTCGCCTTTCACGGGCGATCCAAGATCAGTAAGATCAATACTTCCGCCTGCGCCTGTCCTTACTTCAATAAGATGACCATCACCATAAGTGCTGTCATTTATTCTGCCTGCAAGTGTCCCGGCATATAATATATTATTCTTACCGTGAAAAAAACCAGTAGCCACAGCCTGCTGACCGGCGATCACATCACCCACATCCTTAACGGCGATCATTTCTTTTTTGGAAAGCGAAGCGGTAAAAATGTAAGGAGATAATTTTTCCCCTGCTGTGGTTCCGCCTGTTACCAGGTCGCCGGTAACTGCAAGAGAACTGATCCCATTGCGGTACGCGGGCAGGCGTATGAGCTTTGTATTTGATAAAGATACTTCTATGGCAAAACCTTCATTATCTTTAAAGAATGTGTATTGAGAAAATGACTGTGTACAATAAATAATTAAACAGAAAACAGCTATCGGTATGCGGATTATTTTCATTTCCTGACCATTTTGGTGGGATTAAATTTTATAAGAAAGGGCACAGAGGCGTCATGTCCCGGAATGTCTTTTCTTCCGGCAAAATAAATATTACCCTCGCGGTCCTTTGTATCCGATCCGGTGGCTTCACTCAGCTGGTCAACCGGAAATTCGTATAATATTTTGCGCTTTTTTGTTTTAGGATCAAACTCCATCACTACTGTTTTGTTTTCAACAACATAGTTTCCATGACCGCCTATTATGTAATATAATTTACCATTATCGCCGATGTTAAGATTTGGAACGTAGGGATCATACAGATTTTTTACTCCGGACTCTGAAACCGCGCCAAGGTCCTCTACTTTTCCAATACCATTTTTTTCGGGATGAAAAGCGAGGATCTTCGCTCCATAAGTGATCAGGTATATAACATTATTTTTCCGGTCCTTTGCGTACGCAGTAATGCCCGTGATGATCTTTCCTCCCGGTGTTCCGGGAAAAGCAGGCAGACTGCTATCTGCAAATACCAACTCTTGTTTTATTTTATCATATTTTACCAGCCGCTGGCGCCAGTCAACATAATAACAATTCCCCCACCAGTCTGTAAATAGAACACGCGGCACGTGCGAGCTGCCTAATCTCCCCAGGTCACGGACCAGGTTTTTAGCAGGATCATAAACAAGAAAACGGGCCTGCGGGTACGTAACCGCATAAATGATTCCCGATGCCGGATCAACATCGATGTCTTTTATACTTTCATATTGCAGGCCCATTCCCAAATTTGTCATTGTATGTGTGGCTGCATCCCATTTCATAAAAAACCCACCTGAATAACCATCAGGATGATTCATTAAATATTCCTCTCTTGATTCACCGCCATCTGTAGCAAAATACATCTGGCCCCCCGGACCTTCCGCAAATTTGGAATGGATCTTGGCCTGCCACTGAAAAGGACGCAGGTGCCCCAGGTCCGAAATTAATCCCTGCTTGTTCATTTTTAAAGTTGTCACATCATATTCGTACAGAGCAACCTTGTCCAAATGGTTAGTGACCCCTACCAGTATTTTATTATTACGGACACTGTACCCGATATCATCCCAGGTGGAATGACCCTCAGGAAATCCAGGATAATTAATAAATGCAAGGTGTTGGTCGGTGGTGCTGACCTGCGACCTTGAATAATTACTTATCAATACCAGCAGGAAGCAATACGTGATTTTTTGAAACATGCCGCTATGTTTAATTATATCCCTGGTTTTGTGTTATAGCCGGGGTGCTTGTCGTAACAACGATCAGTGGTATAGGATACAGCAACTGGAATTGCTGGATCGCGGCCGAAATACCAATTGTGGAACCACTTCCGGGAGTGGAAACCTTCGAATTCATCACTTCCAGGGCCTTACCTGTCCTAAGCAAGTCGAACCAGCGGTGACCCTCAAATGGCGACTCCAGTCTTTCCTGCTCGTATACATCCGCTTTAAAAGAATCGTATGTCAGTCCACTGACTGCGGCAAGGTTCGCCCTCACCTTTACCAGGTTCAACGCCGTATAAGCATCGCTGGTAGGTCCGTTGCCGGCTTCATTTATTGCTTCGGCATACATCAGTAAAATGTCTGCAAACCTGATAATATACCAGTCTGCACCGGAATCCAGGTAGCCGTTACCCACTTCCCTGTCCACGTAACCTTTAATATATTTTGCGGGAACATAATTTCCATCAGAATTGGTATACCCGTCTGCAATATTAGCACGTCTTACGTCACCAACAGAATAGGCATTAGCGATATCTTCAGTGGGCTGGTTAAAACCGTATGATCCGCCCGTTGCAGTGAGCGATCCTTCGGAACCGGTCGGTGCAAAATGGTTAGGAAGGTTGGAACCGAGATACGCTTCGCCTGTTTTATACTGAGCCATTAAAATAGATTCCGAATTTCCCTGTTTACCGGCTTTATAAAGATCAGCGTAGGTTCCCAGCAATGCATACTGGTTGCCATCAATTACTTTTTTAAATGCTGTTACAGCTTCAGGATATTGTTTGTGAGTAAGATAAACTTCACCCAGTAAACTCTGCGCAGCGCCTTTAGTTACTTTGCCGGTCATCGAAGCATCATACGTACCTGGTAACAATGGTTCCGCAGCTACAAGATCAGCGATGATCTGTGTATATACATCTTCGACACTCGATCTTTTGAGCTTATAGCTGGCGTCAATGTCAGTGACCGGTGCGGTCACGAGGGGAACATCACCATACAATCTTACCATATTAAAATAGGACAGTGCCCTTAGTGTTTTTGCCTGGCCGGTATACTCATCTTTCGCACCCTGGGCCAGTGAAGAAGTATTTATGCTGGCAAGTATTGAATTTACTCTTGCGATAAGGGTATAACTATTTTGCCAGAAGGCAGTGACATGTTCATTATCTGCTGTGATCGTGAACCTGTCTATGTCCATCTTAGCTTCATTACCATCTCCACCTAATACCAGTTCACTTGTATTGTCTGAATGGAGGTCGGTAAGCAGCGCAAAATAACCATTACCCTGGTATACCTGTGCGAATGCGGAATAGGCGCCTATCATTGCCTGTTCAAAATCAGCAGGCGTTTTATAAAATTCCGTAACGCTGGTTGCGGATATAGGTTTTGATTCAAGGAATTTTTTGCAGGAGCCAAGTGATACCAGGGCAACAATCAGCGCAATGGTTCCTATCCTGTTTATATTATTAATGTATATCATTTTGTTGTTCTTTGTAGTTGAAAATTATATTTAAAATCCAAGGTTAAGACCAAAAGTGATCGTACGGGATAATGGATAAGTTCCGTAATCGATTCCCGGTGTCAGCGCTGAAGAAATGTACGGATCGCCTTCTGTTGTGTTCACATCAGGATTATAACCGGTGTATTTAGTGAAGGTATACAGGTTCTGAATATTCACATAAATTCTTGCATTTTTAATAACATTTCCACCGAATAAATGATTACCGAAACGGTACCCCAGCGTTACATTTTTTATTCTCAGGAAAGAAGCATCTTCCACCAGCCATGAAGAAATATTCCTGTTGACAGAAGAATTGCCAGGCTGGAAGGTATATCCATCACCAGGCTTTGCTTCCGAGGCCCAGTAGTTGTTAAATTCAGCGGCAACATTTCTATAATTGCTTCTCTTGAGTAAATTAATTACCTGCAAACCTGAAACACCCTGAAGGGAGATATTAAGATCGAATTTTTTGTACGCAAAATTATTAGTGATGCCATAAGTAGCATTAGGCAGGTTGTTACCGATAATGGTCCTGTCGTCCTGGTTGAGCACCTTATCACCATTGACATCCTTAAACTTCGCATCGCCAGGCAGTGTACCGGCCAATGATGGATAAGCATCGATCTCAGCCTGTGTTTTAAACACGCCTTCATATACAAATCCATAAAAGCTGCCTAAAGGCTGTCCAATGGTTGTGATGTGCGTAAGTGAATTTTCCTGCGCACGGTTGGCGACAATCAACGGGCTGCCATTGGAACCCAGCGCTTCTACTTTATTGGTATTGAAAGAAACGTTCACATTTGTTGACCAGGTAAATTGAGGTCCCTGAAAATTTCTGCTTTCGACGGCCATTTCAAAACCTTTATTTCTCAGCTTGCCCAGATTCCTCAGCGCTGTTTCATATCCTGTAGATAATGGAATGGGCACATCCAGTAAAAGATGCGACGTAAGCTTATTATAATAATCAGCCGTTACAAACAACCTATTATCAAATAAACCCAGGTCAACCCCAAAATCAAATTCTTTAGCCTGTTCCCATCCTAAAAAAGGATTTGACAGGTTGCTCTGAGCCAGGCCGCTATTGGTGCTGCCGTCTCCTGATCCAAGTATGTAATTGCTGCTGGAAATCAGCCCGACAGAGGCGTAATCAGGGATCTGGTTATTCCCGATCAGTCCATAACTGGCCCTGAACTTTAATTCACTGACCTTGCTGACATCTCTCATGAATTTTTCCTGTGACACTCTCCAACCCACTGAAGCAGAAGGAAATGTTCCCCATTTATTGCTGGAACCGAACCTGGAAGAACCATCTCTTCTCAGCGTAGCGGTCAGAAAGTATTTCTGATCATAGTTATAAGTTGCTCTTCCCAGTAAAGACAGCAACGACCATTGTGATCTGTAAGAACTTCCGCTGTTAACGATACCCGCATTAATAGTGTGCACCAGATCGTTAGGAAATTTATTTGCCGTTACGCCAGTGGAAGTAAAGGACGATTTTTGTTCCGTTACACCTGCCAGGATATTCAGGTTGTGCTTTTCTTTAAATGTATTGCTGTAAGTAAACGTGTTTTCATTTACCCAGCTAAGATTCGTGGAAGAGAATGAACTGCCGAAAGAAGGATTATACCCAATATAGGAAGGAATGAACTTGTCATTACTGAACGTATTAATGTCCGCATTTATACTTGTCCGGAAGGTGAGATTCTTTACAATATTTATATTGGTAAAAAAGCTTCCGACAGTATTAAATTGTTTGAATACCTGGTCAATACCTTTCGCGAAAGCGACGGGATTGTAATAATTGATATTCTGTGCGGACCCGTCATCATAATGAAGGGTATATGCGGTGGCATAACTTCCGTCTGCATTATATGCAGGATAGATCGGCGGAAGAGATAATGCGGCAACGACTGTTCCACCCTGGTCAGAAATACCTCCTGCAGAGAAAATATTGTTTATGGTATAGGAAGGAGCCAGTCTAAATCCAATGCTTATCCTGTCGGATACCTTTGCATCTATGTTACCGCGGAAAGCATACTTTTTAAATCCTGAATTAGCCGCAATACCCCGCTGATCAACGTAATTTCCTGAAAGATAATAACGGACCGCTTCCGTACCGCCGGAACCAGACAGTTGATAATTCTGCAATGGCGCTTTCTGGTAGATGAGGTCCTGCCAGTCGTACCTAGGCAGTGAGGAGGCATTTTTAAATTCATTCGGTATCATGAATGACTGGCTGGTCCTTACTGAGTTAGGATCGGTGGCGTTCCCACCTGCCCTAACCCAGTTAATATTCCTGGCGTCTATCTGCCTCTGTGCATATTGCTGATTGTTCATCATGTCAATCTTGTGCGCTATTTCCGAATAGCCTCCGCTAACATTTAAATTGATCTGCGGCTTGCCCATCACGCCCTGCTTGGTGGTTATAATTACAACCCCGTTAGATCCCCTTGATCCGTAAATGGAAGTTGCCGAAGCATCTTTAAGCACATCTATAGACTGAATATCGCCCGGATTAATAGAAGCAAGTGGATTAACCGGAGATTGTTCACCAACCCCCTGTCCCTGAGCCGCTGCGTTGGTCACAGAATTATCGAGTGGCACGCCATCCACTACATATAATGGAGTGTTACCGGCGGTGATCGATCCGGTTCCTCTAATTCTTAATGTAATGCCACCTCCAGGAGCAGCGGAAGTTTGCTGCACCTGTACACCCGCCATTTGTCCGGCGAGCGCCTCACTGAAAGAGACCACCGACCTGTCCTGCAACTGCTTTGCATTTACCGAGGTAACCGAACCGGTCACATCTGCCTTGGTCTGCGTACCGTAACCAATAACTACCACTTCATTTAGAGAAGTTTCCGGACGGCCAAGTGATACATTAAGTATTCCTGATGCAGTAACTTTCATTTCCACTGTTCCATACCCTACGATGGTGAACTGTAAAACGGAGTTTTGAGGTGCGGCCAGCACATAATTTCCGCTGGCGTCCGATATAGTACCCTTCATGGTCCCTTTTAAAATAACGGACACACCTGAAAGCGGTTCGCCAGAAATCTTATCAGTCACCCTTCCTTTAACAGGAGTCTGCATAACGGATAAAGGAACAAATCCAGGCGATGCCTCGGCATTTGTGCTGTTTAATAGAAAAAATGATGAAAGGAAAAGAAAGAGAAAATTTGAACTTTTAAAGTGCCTGAAGGATATACAAATCCTCTCAGATGATGAAAGTACAATCATAGCAGATAGTTTTTTGTATGAAGTTTTGAAGTCGAGACGAATTTAGGGAAAAATTCACTTAAATAAACACATTATGAAAGGAATTATAAGAAAATATTACAAAAAAGTAAGTATTTAAAAGATGTATATACTAATCAAGCTAATAAGCTCCCCACTGCAAATCAAAAGTCCTCGCAGTCTGCCGATGTTTTTTTGCATATATGTTTCTAACTTCTAACAACTGCCTGGTCCACTCTCCCAATGGATAACGTAGTTCCCGGTAAACCAGGTAACTCATATCGGCAGTTCTCATCGGACGGTGATCCTTTACATCGTCTACTTCATGTAGGTATTTTCTGCCATTTGCTTCTTTGACCAGAGGAAGCCAATCCTGGTACCAGACTTTTATGGTACTGTCCAATACCTTATTACGTTCAATCTTTATCATTGCGGCCAGATCCAGGCACTGATCCATCAGGTACACCGCATGGTCCGGATCGCTCTTCGCTGAAATATGTGCGCTTTTTAGCAATTCATTTATTTTTTTCAGGTTGATCAGCATTTCAATATTTTGCCTGCAGAGGGTGGCAACAGTTCTGATTACATTAATATTGTTTCCGTTAATGCTTGCGGCATTTTTATTATTCTGCAATAATCCCAGCAGTTCATCTGATTCTTTTAGAAAAACAGTTGTCAGCTCCAGCCGCCTGGTATTGCTGTCTGCCCAGTTGAAAGGAAGTGTGAGATTATTAACATCCGGTACCGGCAACTTTAATAAAGTCTGATCCAGCGCGGGCTTCTGCGGGGAGTAAATCTCTGCGTGGTTACCGAATATCGGTTTCCTGGAAGATGAAGGCTCCCATTCCCAGCTGTCTTCATAAAATTGGGCCTGCCTGCTGGTAAGTTCATATATTCTTTTTATAACCTGATCATTGCCTCTGTAAAAATTAGCGTAGAACCGGTCGCTAAGTTCTGCAGGTGTTCCACCAAGATGGTTCCATCCCATAGCCCCGCCGGTTGCATAACCGAGCCAGAACGTACCGGGATGCAGACCGGCATCAGCCCAGCCTGCGATGATCACACCCCCAAGGTCTCCTTTTTTATCGCTTATCGCATCGGTTATTGTTTTAAGCAGATCAGAAACTCTTGGAGTAAGTTTAGCATTTTCGGCATGAATTGTTTCGTGTTCATTTAGCGGGTAATAATTAGGAAACAGCGGTTCTTCACCCTGGGTCGAAGCATATATTAATTGCCTGATTCCCCTCTGTTTAAAATAAGCGGCCCAGTTGCTGTCATAGACTCCATTAATCAGGTGCCGGGGTAATTTTTGTATGTCATCCGGTGTCAAAGGATACTCTCCCCAGAAAATTACCTTACGCCCATATTGTTTTAACGTATCAGCCATACGACCTATAAACTGAGCGAGCAATTTTCCGTTGCCACCCAGGGCCCTGGCTGAATCTGTTTCATTTGCGGCCTTACCGGTGTAGTATGCTTCGTCATTGGATAATAATACATATTCCACACCCTTATTTGCATTAATTAATTCTTTAAACATGCCTGACAAAAGCTGGTATGTTTTAGGATTATTAACGGTAAACTGGTAGTTAGAATTAGGAAAGGCCCTCAGGTCCTTATATTCAGGATGTTTGAGAATAAAAGAAACATGCGCAGGCGCATCCAGGTATGGAACCAGTTGCACATAATGCGCAGCCGCGTAATCGGTCAGTTCCTGAAATTGAATGGCAGATAAGGCATACGGCTCCACTATTGGTTTCGCGGAAGCATATTGAAAATGCCCCTCCAGTTTAATGGCAAAGCCATTGATCTTGAACATAGAAGCCTGCCTGATCTCGCGCCTCAGCACGTCAATTTTTTCAAGGTGATGGGCATCATCCCAATAGATCATTCTTAAATTCATTTCGGGCCAGTCTACAAGCCTGCCCTCGGGAAACGATAGGTCCGTAGCATTACCTTTTATTAATTGAACCAGCGACTGTACACCATAGTATAATCCCTGAGGTGCATTGGCAGTGATTATAATTTTATTTTCACTCAGGTCAATTGAATATGCCTGGCGAAGCAGCGCCACCCTGTTAGTATCGGTAGTATTCTCAATCTTTACGGCGCCTTCTTTAATGATTAAAGAAATAATATTAATTAGTTTGTTTACCGACGCCGGCAATTTTAATTTAAACTTATCTGTTAATTGTTCCCTGAGAGATTGTAGTGCCGGAATATTTTTATCGAGGCCAACGGCATCGATAGTCCAGCGCTGGTTCAGGGAAAATAATTTGCCGGTAAAGGTTGATTGCATAGGCACAGGCAACAGTGATTCGGAGACTGTGCGCAAGTTAAAATCCAGGCTGACCGTTTTACCACTGATCACTTCACGCACAACAACTTTCCACTTACCTTTCAGATCATTCAGGGCCGTAGAAAAAGTGAACTCTCCTGAATTATCTGTAATAGCACAATTACCTCCGTAATAATTTATTTTTTTCCCCAGCGGATCATACACAGCGATATTAACCACCGAATTCAGCTTCATGGAATCAGAAACAGCTATTTTAAAACGCAGTTTCACTTCTTCCCCCTGGTTAACAGATGACAATGAATCAACATGTACTGCATCAATGGTCCCCGAAAGAAACGCCAATAATGTCGGCACCCATGGCCGGACATTTACCTTAATATTTTTTTCCTTTCCCAGGTATATATTATTCCTGACATCGTACACATTCGTTACCGTATCGAGATGAATAATTATATTTCCACCATTAATATTCTTATCAGGAAGCAGTCCCAGTAATGTAGATGGGGACGAAGCATACGTAAAAGAATATTTTGAAATACCTGACACGGGCCTTCCTGTTGAATCTGTAAAGGTGATAGCAGGAGTGATACCTGCTTTGGAAAAAATTATTTTTATCTTTCTCAGGGCAGCATCATTTTGTTGCTTTGCCTTTTGTTCCGGGTATTGGTCGAGAAAATAATTAAGCATGAAAGCACTGCCTTTGCCATAGACATGAAACAGCGATTGTCCTGATCTTTTGGTGCCGGATAAAGACCTTGCCTCTTTTAATTTAATGTTTTTATCTTCTGAAGGAGTGATCAGATCCTTTGAAGAATAATTTTTTTCAGCAATGCCAAAAACATTTGCGAGCCCACCGCCTTTTCTGAATCTGGCATGACCATCCATGATGCCTGCTAATCCATCGGCGATAATGGTTCCTCCATTTTTAACGAATAATTCTATCTGCCTGACTTCCTCATCGCTTAAGGCAGCGCTCATGGGAAGAATGAGCGTTTTATACCTTTTTGAAATTAAATCACCATTTTCGATACTGGTGTACGCCGTGAAATCGAAACCCAATCCAGCGTCCTGTAATATTTTAACCCATCCATCCAGGTTTCTTCTGAACTGCTCCAGGGTTTCACTGGTGTTGCCATAAGTATGGCCGGGTTTTATTTTACCATCCACTATCCATGCGGCATGTATGCTGGGGTACGAATAGTGAATTGCGATCCTGTTTTCATTTTCAGGGACAGCAGATGCAACGAGTTTACCAATGCCTTTTCCCCTCATTTCGCCAAACCCTTCTACCATGTCAAGTCCGCTTTTGCAGAAACGCAGATCGGGGTTCAATGCGGATTGTTGCCAGAAGATGTACGCTCCACCAGTTTCGTTTACAAAAATATGCTGGTAAAAATCAAACAGTACACTTTTGCCGGAGGCACCATAACCAGCCTGCCCGGAGATCTTTAATGCGGGATTAAAATCGTGGTGGTATTCCAGCTGATTACCGATGTCGTAAGGATTCATCTGGCCCACATGTTTATCGATCTGGCTGTAATCATAGCCATTATGTGCGCCGGATGCCTGGGTACCGGAAAGCTGCACCAGCCCTTCCGGATCTATTTCATGCAATGCTGTCTGCACATATTTAAACTGATCAGCCCAGGACTTTTCCATAAATGAACGGTGATCGGCCCAGGAAGAATAATTTCCTCTTTGCTGTGCTTCTTTTGTATCATCGGGAATCACTTCTTCCCATAATTTATAGAATGTGCCCCATTGGCTGTTTAGTATTTCAAGTGAAAGATATTGGTGCTGTAACCATTTTCTGAAAGCGGTTAACGAGACTGGTGAAAAATCAAGATCGAGCGCATCATCATACCTGGTTACTGACGGCTCTTCATAAATATAGTATGCGGAAGGAGAAAACTTTCTCCAGGCTGGAACCATATTTTGTAATTCAGTTTTAAGAGAACGCAGAAACGATGAATCATTCAGGCCGTATTTACGGATGAGCCCCATTTTGTCACCTGTTTGCAGGTACCTGTTTTTTATGGAATCATAATAGTCGAGGTCAGGGCCATTGTCGGGCGATTCCACTCCACTTATCCTTGTCTGGGCCTGCACTTTGTAATTAGCGTGCCTGCTTTGTTCAATGGTATATGCGGCAAGCGTTGTCACCTGCATGTTCTGCAGTTGTGAATCAATAGCGTTCCAGGTGCCTGGTACAGGATTCGGACCAAAATGATACAGGGTCACATCATAATCATCCCATTTCCTGGGTTGCAGGAAAAAAATATCTTTTGATTTCCGGTCCGATTGTTTGTCGCCCTGCAGCAGTAAAAATTCCACGCGGCCCAGGTGAGATAAAATGTTTTTTGAATCCAGTGTTACATCGAATGTACTGCTGCCACTGAATTGTACACTTATTTCTTTCTGCTGCACCAGCCTGTTGTAATTATCATATAGATTGCCCACCAGCCTTCCTGCAAACGGCGCTTTGGCAAATACAGTCACGGAACTTTGTACCGGCTGACCTGCAGGTAATTCATCACTTATATTTTTAATCGAAACAATCTGACCGCTATCTTCCACCAAGAATTTCAGTGAATACCAGTCATACACTTTCTTTCCTTTAAGATAGAAATTGGCAATATGGCTGCCACCATGAATAGCCACCGGTAATGTGACAGTAAAAGTTGAATCCTGTTTTTTCAGTGCTACATATATTTTGTTTTCCGACCCGCCGAATTCATCCTCAATCTCAACAGATAAAGAATCTCCCGCATTGATCTTATTCAGGTTAACAAGAAACGAAGAAGACTGGAAAACGACTTTTGAAATAAACGTTTGCGGTTCTTTTGCAGCGGCCCATATTACCGACCTGGATACCATTGACCACATGTATTCCCAATAAGCATTATGCAAACCAGTTTCCCATGGATTCCTGAGTTTAGGAATAAAACCATTTTCTTCATATGCCATTGCCACTACCCTTCCCTTACCATAATTTTTTATGGCTATTACAGGATTTCCCTGAGCGGTTTTAATCAATACATTGCCACTGTTATTAGAAAAAGGAAGAACACCGATGCTACCGAAAGGAAATGCATTCAACTCAATACCCCTGGTAATATAATGATCTTCTGTAGCAAACCAGCGGGAAGTGTCCATGGCCTGCCATGCACCAAAATTCTTTTTATTTAATGTATCGATATGGCGCATGTCCACAGAAGCGCTGATTGTAAGCGGAGAAAT
>Ga0123337_10000714_pt1 | contig 51049 bp, 58 predicted proteins | sample frozenSSSSmetaG_FD_89792 | JGI IMG/M metagenome (GOLD analysis project Ga0123337, IMG submission 89792) | Glacier valley bacterial and archeal communities from Borup Fiord, Nunavut, Canada, to study Microbial Dark Matter (Phase II) -... | ecosystem: Environmental > Aquatic > Freshwater > Ice >... | reverse complement strand
TAATCAGCGCAACCCACCCCCCTCAAAACACCTGACCAAGCCCCCCCCGCCCCCCCCCCCTCCCCCCCATCCCGCCCCAGACAGCCCCAGGACGCGCATATATCCCGCCCCCCCCCCCCCCTTGCCCTTCTCATCTCCTCTACAACAGCCGGAAGCTAGGAATAGACGCTACAACTGCCATGGCCCCATCCTCCCCCCGAGCCCCTGCGCTCTCCGTCCTCTGCTTCCCAATAAGCCGACCTCGCCTCCACAGCGTCGCCTGCGAGAAAACCGGTCTCTCCGTGCCGCGAGATCCCCGCGGGTCGGAATCCCACGCATCAACAGCAACGACGACAGTGCGAACCCGCAATCTCCGATGACAACAACAACAACAACAACAAAAGGAAAAGGAAAAGGAAAAGGAAGAAATCACAGCACAGCCAGCTCGTCGCCTGTGAAGAAAGATCTTCTCCTCCACGACGCTATGTCACGGGAGCAGAACAATGAGACGGACTCCCATGGCCTACTCTAATGCAAAGGCGCATACTTCTTTCTCCATCTGCTGACATGTTTGCCGGCATCTCGACCTCGTTTCACAGCCGCCAAGAGCGCTTGGTTTCGCGCCCACACAGCATCCTGCAGCACTCACCCATCCCACATCTGTCGCTGGCAGCATCTCACGACGCGCAGAAAGGTAGGTCATGGAACAAATAGCGCGATGTTGCTCATTTCACATGCCCACAAGTCTCGTCGGCCCATCATCGCCACACCGCCCTAGATACTGATGAAAAAGCTCTCCTCCCCCTCCCTCGGCCTCACCCACGCCCGCTTCACAATCGGGTCCGCGCACGAGATCCTGATCCGCTCCGGTGTCGCCGGACTCTCCAGGCTTAAGAACCCATCCTCACCCTGGCCCTCCCCCTCCCCCTCCACATCCTCCACCGTCCTCGCCTTCCCCAGCGTCCTCGGCAGCATGCCCCACTGCCTGCGCGCCGCCTTCAGCGCATCCCGCACCGCGAAGAACACCGCGCTGCCCATGAACAGCGGCGGCTCGCCCACGCCCCTCGAGCGCTGGATCGTCTGCAGATTCTCCCACGCCACGTCCTTCAGGATGCTCACGTTGAACACCTGCGGAATATCCCTGAACCCCGGGATCTTGTAGGTCCCCGGCCCCCTCGTCGCCAGCTGCCCCCTCATCGGCCCCCCCCTGAACCACAGGCTCTCCTCCATCGTGAACAGCCCCATCCCCTGCACGAACGCCCCTTCGATCTGCCCGTAGTCGATGGCGGGGTTGATGCTGCGCCCCACGTCCATCTTGATCTCCGCGCGCAGACACGTCCAGTCCCCCGTCAGCGTGTCGATCTCCACCTCCGCCGCCGCGACCCCCTGCGTGAAGTAGAAGAACATCTGCCCCTCGTTCGCGCCCCACACGTACCCGATGTCCGGCGTGCGGTAGAAGCCCTGCGCGCTGAGGTTCACGCGGTCGAAGTACGCGGCGCTAGCCACGTCGTGCATCGACGCGCCCGGGCCCAGCCTCGCGCGGTACGGCGCCAGCCGCTCGTTGAGCTGCGCGCACGCGTTGAAGATGGCGTAGCCGTTGAGGTCGCTCGACGCCGAGGCCGCCGTCGCCGAGCTATTGGCCACGGTGTTCGTCGCCGTCTCCGAGATGAAGACCGCGGAGAGCGGGACGCCGAGCGCCTCGGCCGCCACCATCGTCATCTTCGTGTGCAGGCCCTGGCCCATCTCCGTACCGCCGTGCGCCACGAGCACGGACCCGTCGTGGTAGATGTGCACGAGGGCGCCGGCCTGGTTGAGGAAGCGCGCCGTGAAGGAGATGCCGAATTTCGTGGGGATGAGGGCGAGGCCGCGCTTGCGCCACTTGTGCTCGGCGTTGAACTTGTCGACTGCGGCGCGGCGCGCGGCGTAGTGGGACTCGCTTTGGACTTGGGAGTACATGAGGGGCACGTGCCAGTCTTTGAGGGTTTGGTTGAAGTGGGTCTTCTCGCCGGGCTTGTAGAAGTTGATCTCACGGAGCTTCTCGGCGGGCATGCCTAGGCGGTCGGCGACTTCTTCCATGTAGGATTCGCCAACGAAGAGCCCTTGTGGTCCGCCGAAACCGCGGAAGGCTGTGTTGGACATGGTGTTTGTCTTTGCGACACAGCCGCGGACATGGACGTTGGGGATATAATAGCAGCTGTCGATGTGGGTGAGGGAGCGCTCGCAGACAGCACCGCTGAGATCTTGTGTCCAGCCGCCGTTGCAGAAGACATCAGCGTCTAGAGCTTGGAGCTTGCCATCTTTGTTGACAGCTACCTTCCATCGACAAAGGAAAGGATGTCGCTGGCCGGTTGTCATCATGTCTTCATCTCTGTTCAGCATGCAGCGGACGGGGCGTCCAGTCTTCTTGGCAGCACAGGCGACGATGCAGGTCAATTGCACAGAGCGGGTTTCTTTTCCGCCAAAGGCACCACCAAGACGCTTCACTCTGGATACGACTTTGTTGGCAGCAACATTGCAGACCTGTGCCACATATGATTGCCTACTCATATCAGCGCCAAACTATAGACAAGTACGAATGAAGACTCACGTTTCTGCAGGATTCTGGGTGCTGGCAAAGACCTCAATCTCGCCATCTTCTGGCTTTGGCACTACCACCACGGCATTTGTCTCCAAATAAAAGTGCTCTTGCCCACCTATTCTAGTGACGCCAGTAATCACATGATCAGCTTCATCAAAAGCCTTGTCATTGTCTCCCCTCTTGATATATTTGAAATGCTGAAAGAAGCTCTCTTTCTCGATAGCTTCCTCGATAGTGAAGATGGCAGGCAATTCTTTGTACTTCACCACAACTGCTCTGGCTCCGGCTGCTGCATGAGCCGCCGAGTCTGCCAGAATAAGACCGATGGGTTGTCCAGCTGTGAATACTTCATCTACAGCAAAGAATACTTCGTCACAGACTGGAGTTCCCCATCTATTCGCCTCAGGACTTGGCATGTCAGTATGATCGACATAGTCCACGACACCAGGAAGTTCAAAGGCTGGTGACGGATCGACAGAAAGAAGCTTTGCATGAGCCTTTGTTGAAAGAACTAAGCATCCATAAAGCTCATTCCTTTGCACTGGGATGTCGTCTGTATACTGAGCTTGTCCCGTGGTCTGCTTCAAGGCAGCGACGTGCGGTTCTGCCTTCCCTAGAATTCTCTGCTCGTATGCTACTGTCGCTTCTCCATCCTGCTTGCCCACAGATATCACGCGCTCAATTTCATCAATAGCTTCGGGATCAACATCTGCGATGTTAACATCAAGTTTTGCCAGCACTTCTTGATAAAATCGGTAGAAGAAGCTGAGAGCGAGAGTCTTGCGGTAAGTGGCCATCCCACCAGGGACGCCGAATCGGAGGTCGAAGTCTTGCTCAAGGGCATTCATGGTTCCCTCAAGTGTAGCTGGATCTGTCCATCTCTTGCCTGCAAGGAAAGCAACGGCCTTTTTTGCCGAGATAGTGAGCGGTGCCATGCCGCCATAAACAAGGTCGACACTCTCAACGGTGTGAGTCTTGCTGAGTTTTACCCGTAAGGCAGCATTAACAATAGCGATATCGTCATCCTTTCTCTTCGCCTGTTTATAAGCGCGAAAATACTCATTCTCCGTCGTCACGGGTATCCGTATATTGGCAATAATAGCATCTGCCGGAAGAGCAGTTGTACGATATGCCGTGAAGAATTCGGTCATTGGAATTTCCGTTTCCTTCCCAAGCGATTTTGCCACGAGAATTGCGTTGGCTGCGACAAGGACTGGGTTCAGATCACTGATTGGACTTGCTGTGGCCAAGTTACCAGCCGGCGTGCCAGCATTCCTGATCTGCCTTCCAGCAAAGTACCTGAGCTGCTTATGGACGGCGGCAAAGACTTGCCCCTTTTCAGGGCCATAATGCTCAATGGCCTTCAAAGCAACGGATTCAAGATCTGTCAGAGTGATGTTTCCACCAATTTGAAGATGATCATCCTTAAGCTCGAACTGCCTGAGCTCCGGAATATCACCCACAAATACTGAAGCAGTGTATTGCATTCCCTTAAACTTTATTTCAATCTGCGTCTCCGTGCTACCACCGATAATCTTGGCCGAAGGATGGACGCTCTTGATTTGCAGAAGCTGGTCGACCGTTACAGGTCGGTACCATCGCTTCCTCTTGTTGCCGAAAGCCAGTGGCCTGAATTCGTATTTTGTCAGAGCAGGTGGGAATATAAGTTCGGTGTCAGGTTTGTATTCAATAAATCCAGGTGGCGTGAAGCGCTTGATAGGTTGGTCACCGTCAGCTTTATTGGCCTTGCAGCATCCGCCACCGCCGGCTTCCTTGTCCATACAACATCCGCCACCACCGTTTGCTTTCGCTTTTGCACATCCAGTCTCGACGCTGAAGGTCTGTGCTGCATTCAGGATAGGTCTGTAGCCCGTACATCGGCAGAGATTGCCATCGAACGCCTCCTCGATGTCGTGTTCTGAAGGGCTGCTGTCGTTTCGCAAGAGAGCATATAGACTCATTACAATGCCAGGCGTACAGAACTGTAATGTTGGTTAGCCATACTGCCCGCCTCTCTGTCCAAACGGCGAAGTTGAGACAGGGCCCTTACTCCACACTGGCTGCCATTGCCTTTCGCAATTCTCTCCTGCACACTATGTGGCTTCTTCACATTGCCGATGCCCTCCACTGTTATAACATGCTTGCCATCCACGCTGACCAGCGGCGCCAGACACGCGTTTACACTCGCATGGTATATCTTCTTCGTCGTTGGGTTCCACTGGCTGACGACAACTGTGCAAGCTCCGCATCCGCCTTCTGAACAGCCAAGCTTTGTGCCTGTGAGTCCGATGCCACGTAGGTATTCCAGAAGTGTTAGTTCAGGGTCGATGTTATCGATAGTCACTCGTGTGCCATTTAGGAAGAAGCGTAGTGTCGAGTCGAAGTCTGCTGTGATGGATGCGAGGTCGATGGAGGTTTGGCGTACGGGCGGATCTGGGGAGATTGCGATGGGCGCCATGATGGCAATGAATGTTGTACTTGATATCTTGCGTAAATCGTGTCTCGTTGGCTTCTAATGTAGTCGTAGACGTGGTGGCGATCAACAAACTATGACCCCCTCACCCCGCACTGAACATGTCCTCAGGGTATCACAAACAGGAGCGCAATACGATGAGAGAAGATTGAAAGAAAGACGTTGACATTCGGAAAGGTTCGCATCAACTGTAAGAAAATCTGATTCGAAAAGGAGCATATATATATATATGTGTGTGTGTGATGGAGAGATGCTCTTGAGAGAACAGAATGACACAAATGGAATCCGCCTTTGAAGCCTTCCTTATCTCAGGGCATAGGTTGTCGCTGAGCTCCGATAAGCATGCACAGGAATGGAGCTGCAGCGCTGCCGGCCGCGGTGTGGAGTTGACTCGCTGGGAAATGTGAATCGTAGCTGTGATGATTGGTTGAAGAGCAGTAGCAAGCATAGGCTGCGTAGCATTCCCATGGCCATGGCCATCTCTGCCGATCAGATCTCTATCTCGGGCATCAAGAAAGCCATTCTCAAGCCATTCCAGCCATTCCAGCCATCCCATCCATAGGTCTCTGAGTCTCTGAATCTCCGATATATTGCATTGTACAAGCATATATGTATGTATGTATGCTTCCATTCCATCTCGACATCGAGCAGAGATGCATTTTTGAAGAGCAGGTTGGCGCATCCTCGAAGGTTGGTTACCTTCCCTTTTCCAAGGCCAAGCACGCAAGCAAGATGGACACACAGTAGGCGAGCTCCGCCTCGGCTCACTCAGCCTGCTTCTTTGGATCCAGATCGCACGCCCTTGGCTCATAGTTTGGCTTGGAAATGCTTCTTTTTACGAGGTTGGGAATGTAGGTAGAGGTATAGATCAAAAAGAGATGTCGATCACCTCTTATATGGTTTTTAGATGACACTAGATGTCTTATCTTATCTTATATAACAGGTCTAAGAGAGGGATGGGAGTATTAAGCGCGCGTCAATGAGGAAGACGGAGAATCGTCTCGTCTCATCTCAGCCATCCATCTCATTAGACACGGCTGAAAAGGAGGTGAATTATATTTATAATCTTAGGTGTAGTGTTCAAGTACTCCGATAACTCTTTGTTATTCCGTACATATCTAACCCAAGCAATCCAAGCAATCCAAGTAATGCAAACTTATCGACCCCCCAATGAATTCTTCAGTGCTTCCAGCTGCTCCAAGATCGCACGGCGACTGGTCCCACCGGTGGCATCCTTCAGCTCCACAGACCGCTCGTAGTCGAACACGCTTAGCACGTCGTCACCAAACCTCTTGTCTATACCTTGAAACTGCTCAATAGTGAGTTCGTCCATCCCTTTGTTCTCATCTTCGGCAAGTGCGACCATCTTGCCCGCCAAGTGGTGCGTCTCACGGAATGGTATACCTGCGCTGAGATTAGCAAGAGAGGTTTTAAAAGATCTAATGTATCGCACAGCTTACCTTTCCTGACTAGGTACTCAGCAAGATCCGTTGCCAGCATGTCTGGGCTTAGCGCAGCACGCATCTTATCCGGATAAACCGTTGCCGTAGCCAGCACCCTCCCGGCAATCTGGAGACCGTCCTTCAAGGTCTTGACAGTATCCAACATCGGCTGTAAACTTTCCTGCAAGTCCTTGTTATACGTGGATGGGATACCTTTGATGCTCATCATCAGGCCGGCCATTGCCCCAAATATTCTCCCAGACTTGCCACGCAAGAGCTCAAGGGAGTCGCTGTTCTTCTTCTGTGGCATTAAGGAGCTACCAGTCGTATATGCGTCTGCCAGCCTAACGTACCCAAATTCAAGGGAGCTGTAGATGATAAGGTCCTCCGACCAGCGCGATAGGTGACTGCCAATAGTGGAGGCACACTGTAGCACCTCAACGACGAAGTCTCGGTCGCCAACTGCGGACATACTGTTCATAATGAGACCCTCGAAGCCTAGTTCTTCCGCCAGCTGCATCCTATCGATACCAAAGGCATTTCCAGCAACGGCACCGCTACCAAGAGGGAGTTTGTTGACGTTTCTCTTCGTGAACCGGATGCGCTCGAGGTCGGATTGGAATGCTGTGGCATAGCTGAGAAGCCAGTGGCTCCATCGGATAGGCTGTGCCCTTTGAAGATGCGTGTAGCTCGGCATGATGTAGTCCATATCTTTCTCAGCACGTTGGGCAATGACCTTGAGGAGATCGATAAGGTGCTCCTCAATCAGATTTAGCTCATCACGGAGCCACATGCGCATGTCGGTCGCTATTTGGTCGTTGCGGCTGCGGCCTGTATGTAGCTTCCCCGCTACGTTTGTTCCGATAATTTCGCCTAGGCGGCGCTCGTTCGCAGTATGAATGTATGTTTTACACTTAGCAGTTGATCTATTGAAAAGGAAATTTTGTAACATCAGAACCCACTTGGTATCCCGCCTTCTGGTTTGATATGGAGACGCTTCTTGAGTCACATCTAGATAAGGACCAACAGGGCGGAAGTACAAATGGCATATGTAACGGAACTTGCATACCTTCATCTCCTGGCGCTGGCTGGAACTTGCCATCTTCCCACTCCTTGAGAACTTTCTTGAGTCCCTCTTCAAGCTTCTCAAACTCCTCCTGGGTGAGAATGCCGGTCTTGATGTTTGCTCTCGCGTAGGCGATTGAGCCTTTGATATCCTGGGCATAGAAGACGCGATCGAAGGACAAGCTCTCGTTGTATTGGTTCATCAAGGGGTCCATTTCTCCTGTGAACCTGCCACCCCAGAGCCGAATCGGATTCTCAATTTTAGCCGGTTGAGTCATTTTGGAGGTTTTGAGGAGTGAAAGATATTAGGAGAGAAGTTGTTTAGAATCCAGTAGGAAGTTGGAGATGATGGTACTTCGTAAAGAGATCCAAGTCGATAAAATGCACGTAAAATTGCATGTTATGGGATGACGAAAGTTTGTACCCATGCATAAATTTAGCGAAAGCGTTATCTAGCATTCTATCGCTGAAGGTCTAATCATAGAGCTCGCTAACGGTTAGTTCATAGGGCGTGTTTAACGCACTCTCATTTTATGAAAATCTTTGCATGGGTACAAACTTTGTTATCCCACTGTATGTTATCTACTATGGTAGCCGTCCCCTCAATCAATTGTCATAAGGTTGTCAGGGCAGAGAAATTCACCAATAGTAGCTTGATTTGGTCTGTGATTATTCGTAGATTCGCTAAATAAAACATATTACCCCTGTATACTTAGTGTAAGCTTATTCCAGCTACTCATATACTGAAATAAGAGGTCGGCTCAGATAATAACCACAATGTATCCAACACCTGTAAGAAATGCGCGACACTTTCCTTGGTGGTGGTTATCGGCACGATAAAGTTGGAGAGCAAACGTGGAACTCTGGTGGATGGGCGGGCACTTCCATGACATCATAGCATCACGTGACCATTATACCGAAAATAGTTTGTAGCGTAATTTAATTACCCGTGCTTCGGGGATTACCAGCAAAATTGGCTGGGGTCCCGAGCCGAACAGAATTATCACTTTGGCCTGCACCGAGTAAAGCAGCCGGAATAGGGGCACCAGTGTAGAGTACAGTATATAGAACAGTAATAAATGAACCAATTAACTAAACTAAATTATCTACTGGGCCTACGTACTATTTGTAGGCCGGCTACAGGTGCCAGCTCAAGCCCTGAGCTGGGCCTCTGGCCCCGGGACCGGTGGTTGCTGCAGCCAAGGTGTAAAGAGCCGCCGCATATGCATCATCCTCGTTGTCAAGGACCTCCCTAAAGGCGTCGGCAATTTGCAGTTCTTCGGTTCTCTGGTTCGTCGCTGTGTCGAAAGACCGGAAGGCTTCTTGATTCACAGCCCCATGGTCACCAACAATAACACCGATACGATCCAAAGTTTCCATGTGTAGTGCAGGTAGGTCGGGGAAATCTTGCGGTAGATGATCAGATTCGTCTTTGGGGCTGGCATCCTGATCAAGTATTGCGTCATTCTGGTCTGGAGGACTGGGCTCATTGTTGACTGCGACGGTCTCAAGATTAGGCGTCTTACTTTTCTTAGTTCTCTTTTGCGGCCTTGTATAAGGTGTGACCGCGCGTTTCGAGGGTCGAGATCGAGATGTAGCAGCAGGTAACCCTAGGGCGAGAATGGACGCAGGCTGTATTGGATTGGAAGGCGCTGTTCGAATCATCTTGGTTGATGCGGACGATAGCGGGTTGTTGGCAGTTAGTAGCCCTTCCACTTGTTGAAGTAGTCAGATTGTTACATACACAGCATCAGCAAGCTCCATATGGGAAAGAAGAGCTGTTAAGTAGAAAATAGGGTTTGTGGCATGTGGGTTATGAAAAAGTTTATAGGAGACTGAGCAAACGCTTGGAAGTGAGCTCGAAAGCGAGCTTGAACGTGAGCAAAAGAGCAACGGCAACACATTCACATGGAAATGGTCCTGTCGACGGACCATGCCGCACGGAAAAGGTTGTTGAATAAATTGAAAGAATTGAAAGAATTGAAAGTTACGGATAAGAAGCATTGCGCATAGGAAGGCCTCAAAGTTGCAGTGAACAGCGCATAGCCTCAAGACGAGAGTTCTTTGAGACAAACGACTTCCCACCTTCAAGGAATTATTGCCCTAGGATTCTCAACGCCGTCTGGTTTGGACGAACGCAGCAAGAGAGTGTCGCAGGAATTCTGTTAGGGGAGCTTAGTGGTGTACGAAGGGCTGTGGGAGACGACGGAAAACGGAGACCTGGTGGGTTAAGGCAATATCTTCACAAGCAAAAACGATGGGATCTTGGCCGATAATGGTGAAGCAGAGTTATGCCATGCCGCAGAGCGGCCAAGCAGCAGGTATCACCTGCGACACCGAGTTCAGCTGGACAAGGGTTGTCAGTATTAACAAGCCAGAGTCCGATACGTGCAGGAGGAAGAGAGGGAACTCTGAGCAAGTCCGAGGGTAGATGAGGCCCTGAGGGCGGGCCGATTCGGAGACAGAACAACGGATTTTAGTTTTTATAAAGGAGGTCTAACTCTTCAATATTCATAGTAAGTGATTTATATACTCTGAAGGAATTAGACGTATACATATTTACAACAGGCGAGGACCGACCACTCGTTCATGATACCTTTCTCATCCCTTCTTTTCCTTTCCTTGATTTTCGAGCCATAGCTCTATTCTTCACGGAGGCTGTATCATAAGTATCATAAGTGTCCTCACCTTAATACCTGCTTCCACAGGGGTTTCTACGAATATCACACATTGTCTACGTGCATTCATTGCAAGCTGCAAAGGATGCGATTCATGGCTCCTTGATCAGTGTTGATGGCTGGTTTCATATTATTCACTGGTGCTTAGTCACTGCCTCTGCATTCAATCTCTCGGAGAGATTGCTGCACACAAGGTACAATACAAGCTACCCAAGGCCATGAATGCTCTGCATGCTGTGCAGACCTCTGATGTCTGCGGGTGTGTCTTGTCTATTTCAGATATCGTTTGATTGGACCTGTCCCCCTCCGAAACCTCTGCCCTGAAAACGATTAACAAGGGAACATATGGTACTCATATGCAGAGCAGCAATTGGAAGTCCCGCAAGAAGGTGACGACGAGCAAAGTCCAGTGAACTGTGTTTGATTGAGAAAATCAAGAGAGAGCAGGACATATAAGATGCCTTACAGATTCCGAAATTCGGATGCGGGATCACAAAACCATTTCACGGGGGAAGTATCTTCATCTCGGAGGACGCACCAGGCGGAGTTGCCTTGCGATCCCGCACATATGAGGGGAAAAAGGATCTCGGGCAGGAAACGTTGATATATGGAGATTTGATGGCGATATGGATCGCTGGAAAGAATTTGAAGGAGCTTGCGACGAGGGCAGAACAGCAGAGGCTGCTGAGGCGTCAGCGCCATTGGCAGTCCCACTGACAGTCCCACTGGCAGTCTAACAATGCCAAGCCAACCACGGATCAAACCTCCAGGTCAACATCGACGGCATTGCCGTACCTAAATTACATCTTCGGCATGTGAATGTACGAAAAGCAAAGGCCATCGTGGAACCCGAGCCGGCCGGCTAGGCTTGCGAACCATCTCGACTAGATTCTGAAGGACTCTCAACTTTCGAGGAGCAAAGCGAAGTTCGGAAAAGCGAACCACCGAGGGCGTCGTTATCTTATGTAATAGTCGCAATATGTCACTCTGGCGCATCCGCTTTGGGGGTCCCCTCACAGCAGAGCTGGGGACTCCGCGAATCTGGACTCTGGCCTCCCGCATTTGGCAGTTTCCGATGGAGCCTCGGACGCCGCTCCGCCCTCGCAGCCAACTATGGAGCCCATGTACTCAGCGTGGAGTATGTGCATACAGTACAGTACCTAGCCATCCCGACCTCTGCCAATAGTGGATGGAGACCCTGGATGGAGCCCCCCTTTCGTGATGTATCTTACATGGCGTACCGGCAAGGCGCTGAAGAACGCGGCCAGGGATTATCAGATTCGGCAGTGGCCCACGTGCCCAGTGACATACTGCGATGCCTCCAACGGCTTGTCGCATAGTAGCGCCGTCTATGCGATGCAAGCACAGACAGAGCCGCCACGACCGCTAATCCGCCTTTGGAAAGAGGGCACATGTACTCGAGCATGTTTACACGATCGACCAATGGATGATGCACATCTTGTGTGGTTGGTTCAGAATACGAACTTTTTTTATCTTTATTTTCTTCCTGCATGGTCGTGAGAACGTGGCCATCTTCTGATGTTCGGACGGTGACACTCGAGGGCCTCGGCAAAGGGGGGGACATACCTACCTAGGCAGGTACTCCGAAGGCATTGATTGCATGGACAAGAACGAGAGTCGATTCTGCACGCACATCGGGTCACACGAGCATACTCCTCTTCGAGAGAGAATCTCACGATAGATGAGTCCCCTCCCCACAAGTGGGCCTATGCATATGCATATGCATAGGTACATACAGATACATACCTACGTATGCACTATATAGAAGAGCCAAAGCGTCCACTTCTGCCGTCCTGCCTGCCCCTCCAGCTAGGGACGGGAGACGAGACGAGACAAGACGGGGAGGATTCTGAAGGAGGCTAATTCGACGGACCGGAGCCATCTGTCGTTGTCGTGACGGATGGATGACATTCGCATGGAGTCTCGCCGCCCACTCCGCTCCACCAATGCTCTCCACATCAGCCTCGCAGCCTGCCCTGTCTGCTCCATACGAGGCGCGGCGAGGCACGACATTCAGGTCTGCTCGCCTTTCTTCGCACTCTACCTAGGTAGGTAGGTACAGTAGGTACTGAGAAATGGCGAGATCTGGCGCTCGAGATCTGGCTCGGCTCGGGGCTTGGAGGCTCGGAGGAGAAGCCTGGAATGGATGGTGTAGTACGTGGACCGACGAGAAGGGACGAGCCTGGCGCAGGGGCGACGACGAGGTGTATTCGTAGACTAGGGATCCATAATGTGGCAGGACATGCGATATAAGCTTTTTTCCTTTCTTTCAGATATGGCGGATGTATGTTGTATGTACGAAGTATAGATATGGCTGTACATAATCAGCGATTATCCCGACGGAGCATCTACCATCCTGCTATCCTGCTATCCTCTCAATTGCACATCTGCATACAGACATACGGATACCTACATACATACATATCATACATATATATCATATCCACTATATATATCTACTCCAAACATACACCAGCCATCCGAGATCGCAATCTCGGCGCTCCCTGGCCTCTCCTCTGCTCTTATCAGCTTGACAGGCACGACTCAGGAGATCCCGCCACTAAGGTCTCGTATCAGATAGACCTCGAAGCAAAACTTCCATAACAGTCGCCACCACCCACCACCACCACCACCACCACCAGCACCCATACATTCAAGACTTCACGACTGAATTGGCGACTTGACACTTCGGCACAGTAGTTACTGACATCGACACTGACATCGACACTGACATCGACACTGACATCGACATCGACATCGACTCAACACACAATCCTTCTCTGACGTCGCAAAAAGGAGGCTTTCTTTCGACAGCCTATCCTCCTCCATCTACTCTACTACCACGCATCTCATAGCATAGCATAATTCCCTACGCAGTCAGTCAGTCGCTACTCACCAGCTGATTGGCGAGCATAGCATCTATCCAGACACTCCGGAGGTAAGCAGAACCCCTCCCTAGTCGACGATTCTTCCCTGTCTGCGCACGTGTTTCATTTTCCTTTTTCCTTTTGCTTTTCCCTTTCCCCGTGTTTCGGCTTTTCCGCGCCGTGGTGCCGACGCCGACGCCGACACCGACGCCGGCTCAGCCTGCTTGATGGTGTGGCAGTGGTCGCTTAGTGGTCGTTTAGTGGTCGCTTAGTGGTTGTTGGGTGGTGTTTAGTGGTCGTTCAGTGGCCACTGCCCACTATGCTCCAGCCTCCAGCGCTGAATGGCGTCTTTTGGTCCCTGGGGATTGGGACTGGGATTGGGGATTGGGGACTGGCGACTCTGGGGATTCAGGGCATAGCGTGCGACAAGTGCCGTTCTACTGTCTTTACCGTAATAATGTGATCCAGTGATCTCTCTGATGCTTGGATGTGGTGTGATTATTGATTATTACCTACATCTTCTTCATATTCAGCCCAAAAGCCTCGCTGCTGATTCCGGCTCAATTCCCTTCCTGCTCCTGCTCTGGTCATGGCCCTTCAATATTCTGTTTTCGCCTTAGCGCTTCTCTTTCACCCATGGCATTGCACAATACCAAGCACCGTCAAGCATAATACATCGTGAGGCGAGCGAATGCGCATTTCTGCCGCTGTCAATTGACGTTCTCTTCGTCCTGCCACTATCGTCGTTGTCTCGTTGGCGTCATCCACTCCTTCCTTGACGTAAAGACTCCTGCGACCTGGCTACGAATCCACGATACCTACCTCTGCGAAGGTCCCCTTCCAGCCCGTTGTGTCCTGCACCTACATCTCTACCGCGTGGTGCTTCTCGGTCCTTGGATTGGATCAGAATCACAGGCACTTTCCCCACTGACGCGCCGTATAACCACAGCACTCGCGAAGTTCCTCGAACTTCCTCGAACTCCCTCGAACTCCTCGATCGCGCCATCTCAATCGCTCAATCACTCAATCGCCATCGTCAATCGTTCACCACAACAGCCAATTCACGGGCAGCAGCATCGCAGAGGACCATTGACTCTGCCGCCTTAGAATGAAATATGGACAGGCGCTTTACGAGCGCAGCGTACCGCAATGGGCACCTTGTAAGTGGAGCGTGCGAGAATGGGTCGTCGCAAGCGCCGTTCCGAACTGACATGTGCCCCGCCACAGATAACATCGACTACACCGAGCTCAAGCATCTGATCAAGGCCAACACGACACGGGGCCAGGGCGAGGCCGTTGCGGAACCCGGACAGCCCGCCGACGAGGCCTTCCAGAGATTTGAGGATGCCTTCTGCCAGGAGCTGTTCAACCAGCATGAACGCGTGGACCTGTTCGTCAAGAGCAAGGCCGACGAGTTCGACAGGCGATTGCGTGAGTAGTGGCATTGCATTGGACTGCAGGCTATGCGATACTATACAATACTGATACTGCATAGGCGACTACGACCAGAAGGCGACGAGGCTGATTACTCGCTCTGATCCGGGATGCGGAGGAATCATGACGCTGAGGCGGCGGGAACGCTTTTCGAAGCTGGAGACGAGGATAATGCGGTCGGTCTACACTCGTCACGAACACTCCGCTCCGTTGCTTTGCTGACAGTCGCAGATGCGGCGAAGACATCCGAAACCTCGACCGCTTCGTCCAAGCCCAAGCAATCGGCTTCCGGAAGCTCCTCAAGAAATACAAGGTCCGCCTCGGCCCTTCCCCCCCACCCCAGTCCACCAAGCCCCGCCCGCACCCAACTAACACTCCTGCAGAAATGGACCGGCTCCGCCACCCTCACCCCGCGCACCGACGCCTTCCTCACCAGCCCCAAGTCCTTTCTCCAACTCGACTTCGAGAACCTCTACACGCACTACAACACGCTCGTCGGCCTGATCCGCGCGCACTCGACGACGCCGTCGCCCAGCGAGAGCAGCACGCCGACGCGCCGCAAGGCGGCCGCGGCCGTGGCGCAGCAGAAGGCCTACTGGAACGAGTACGACAACCCCAGCGAGGGCGAGGGGGACGAGCCGTACACGATCTTCGCGCAGCCGGACGCGGGCGGCACGCCCGGGCTGAGGGCCATCGAGAGCATGCTGATGTATCTCAATGGGAAGGTGAGGGGGCTGATGGGGCCGGCGCCTGGGCGCAGGGACAGGGAGCGGGAGCCGCTGGTTCGAAGGACGAGCTCGGAGACGGAGACGGAGGCGGCGACGTCGGCGGACGACGAGACGAGCAGCAACGTCTTCCCCGAGGGGTACGTGGCGCACTACGCGACGTTCCCGAGCGTGGCGGACCAGCGGCTGCGCGGGCACCGGGAGCGGCTGCTGACGGTGGCGATGAGCTGCTGCTTCGTGGCGGCGTACGTGCTGCTGGCGGTCAGCGGGCTGCTGCTGGTCACGGGGCGGCACCGGCTGCGGCGCGAGGTCGACGCGGGGGTCATCATTGGCGACATGGCGGCGCTGCTGTTCGCGTGTCTCGGCGTCAATGTCATGGTGTGGCGGTGGGCGAGGGTGGGGTGGGTGCACAGGGGGCTGGTGGCCGTGGCGTTTGTGGCGGCGTGTGTGCTGGGCGGCGTGGAGCTGGTGGTGGTGATGGGGAGTTCACACGTGTAGCGGGGGGAGGAAGAGGGCGGGGACGAGGGGGTTGTTGGATGTGGGGGAGGTGTTTTATATGGGACGGACAGAGGGGAGATGGGAGGTGGTTTATCTTGCTTTTCTGACTACCTACCTAGGCGCCGGGAGGTGTCTTGTTTTGTTTTGCTTTGCTCTGCTCTGGTCTGCTTTGCTTTACTGCGTTTGGGCGTTGTTCATGGGCGCAAGGATGGATTGGCATTGGCGGGCGAAGTGCGAACCGGCATCGGCGTGCTTCAGATGATACGACAGGATACGATGGGGTGGAGTCTGTGTACAGCGGAGAAAGGACGGGGGAGCGGGATAATGGGAGACGGATCTCCATAGCGGATTGAGGGGGGTTGGTGGGTAGATTGGGATAGATGAATATGAATACCACGCCGATCGAAGTGCTCTCTCCATGGATGGTGATGGTGATGCTAGGTTGCTGAGATGGGAGACGTCTGCTCTGCTCTGCTCTGCTCTGCTCTGGTGATGCGATGGCAGGAGCTGTGGGAGAAAGGGGAGGTGTTGTAAAATGAGTGGAGGCGAGAGGAGAGGAGAGACGATTAGGGGAATTGGCGGTGACATGGCTGCTGTTGGTGTTGGCGTTGGTGGAAGGGACGCGGGGGGAGATGGGACGGGAATTTCGGAGGACGGGAAGGCACTGGCTTATGGCGAACGTTCTCGCGACATGAAAGTTGGCGATGTGGAGATCGGAAGGGGAAGAGGGGGAGGCGGGGAGGGGGGGAGAGGGCTACATCGGTTCATGCTGATCTGGACGGTTTCGCCGCGAGAGATGATGGATTGCAGATAGGAAGGAATGACAGGGTACTTCTAACACGAACACCCATCCCTTCTTCTAACTCTCCAAATATGTATGCCCTCCCCCATCGGACCCGCGCCGACACCATCGGCAGCGGCGCTAGCAGGAACCACCACGTCGGGCGTCTAGATCTGCGAGATTGTATGGCCGCCAGCGCTGCCGTCGCGGCGTTTCCCCGTGCATTGTCTAAGCAGCAGTTCGGTTCGTGGGATCGGGGTGAGTGCCGTGTGTCCTGGTCCAAGTACGTCTTTCCATTCCCCGACACTCATCTCTCCCATTTCTCCTTTGATGACGATGCGGCTCCTCAGAAGACAAAGACAGAGCTGGGAGGAGACAGTTTGGATGGCCCTCATCCCAGCCATAGTGCCCGCATCAGCACGGGAGAGTTTCATGTCTCTCATGGCTAGGCTACGATGACCTGCAGAGGTGGCCACACACTGTGTTCCTAGCTGGTCCAGATAGCAGTTTTGGCATCGGACGTGCACTGCATCCCTATGGGAGGATTGTGAGACTTTCCGAGTGCGAGGACTAGGCGTAACATGTCCCACAAGCCTTTGGTTCGAGCAAGCCCAAGTTGATCACGGGTGATGTCCTTGTAGTTGTCTCGAGTACGGGCTTGGTGACTGAAGGCGCATCCATGAGATTGGAATTCCAATCCTCAAACGAACGGTTGCTTGCGCTCTGTAGGTGCAACCATGCCTGCTTGGAGCCAAGGGCCCACAGCGTCTGGATGGTTTACATCAACCTCGATCGCGACCAGCTCGTTGGTCTCTGCATGAGGAACCTGGATCTGGTCGAATCCAACCAGCCTAAGCGTCTTAAGATTGTTGATAGACCTCCTCATGATTTCTATGCCTTCAGCTCTTTTGAGTGTGGTTTCGGGCGAGTGTGAGTATTCCCGCAAATGAAACGGGAAAGGGTAAGAAACAAGATTATGCTCATAGTTCTCATGCACGCCCTCATAGTCCATATAGATGCAGAGGGCTTCCAGGTTTGGGCACATCTGGGCCAGTTCTGGGAACGTCTCATTAGCGTCCTGCGAGGCGAATTCGAACGTGATCTTCCTAATCTCCTTGGCAAACTGCCACGGAATTCGTTCGATTGCCTGATATGCCATATAAGAACTGCCAAAGTAGAAGTGGTTGACTTTCCAGAAGATCAGCCCCATATCTTCCTTCATCTTCCTGCATACCATGCGGGCTGCAAGTACAGAGTGCGGAATGTGGATTTTGATGATCTCTTTAGTTGAAGGATCGATACACCACATGGGACCGTACACCGTCTCTGTAGTTGCTCCACCATTGTCATAGGAAGGATCATGATCGTAGTGCTGAAGATTGGGATCGACAAATAAACTACCAGCGATAGATAAAAATCGTCTTGGGCAGTTAAGTATATGCTTCATGTTGTACTTAAAATGAATACCTCTAGTCTTTTCTAGCAGAACTAGGCCATGTAAGTGAAGGACGTGGTCCCAGATGATGTCCTTCACTTCTTGAGGAAGTGTGAAGAGTGGACAAGAGGAATTATTCTTAGACGAAGCCATCTTGCATGCCTTGTGTTAGTCGGCAGTCGTTCAGGAGTCTTTTAGAGGGATCGTCTTCGTAAAGGAGTAGTATCAGCCTAGATTAGTTATGTCAAAGAGGCCTTTCAAATTGTTAGAAAATGTATCTATCTTAGTATCTGATGGTGAGTATCCTCAGTGCGGAGCTTAGAATGGACCTACACAATGTCAACAACGGATCTTGACATCTAATGATCTAGGTGATATGTGCTGATGCTAGTGATATACATACTTACAAGAGAGTCCAACAGTTCTTGAAATATCAGTCAACTTCCACTAGCCCATCTATGATAGAGGGGATGCTTCGATCTTAAGATGAGGTACATAAGGAGGAAAGATGAAGTGGAAGGGCGCTTTATAGGTGCTGATATCAGTTCGACGCACTATTCTACGGGCAACTTGGACGAACGAACCTTGTTGTCGATAAGGTTAGGATTCTGTAAATACAGTAAAGTAATGAGTTTGACTAGAGGTGCTAAAAAGCTAGCTATGAGATTTCAAAGTATGGCACTTCTCAGATCATATCATTTCTCAGAACTATAAGGATCAAGCCTGCAACTTGCTGAGTACAATCAGGTAGTTAGCTTATTCAATGGATGAGGAAGATTTTTATAACAGATGACTTTTATAATAGGATGTTATTCCCGATGATGTGAACTAAGACTAGAACATATGGCGCTAGTACTGTCTGGATAAGGATGCAGGCGGTGAAAGCTGGCAGACCAAGCAAGATAAACAACAATGAATGACCTATTGGCATTGGCAGTGACAGTGACTTCTAATACTTCAAATTGCTCTCACTTCACACTTGCCTATGTCTATTCATACGGACTTTCATTTGGGACCAAGAGATTCATATTTGGCCTAGGTTTCTGCCACCTTTTAACCAAACTACCCAGCTTTTGGACATAGCCAAAATCACAGGCGCCACGGGGCCACTAACTCCTCCTTAACGCGTCTATTCTCCACTCCCTCCGCACTCTACAAATCACAGCCATTATGGTATGCTTTGACTCCTACAATGCTAAATTCCTGCTGACTCTTTCAGGCTCCAGAAGCAGCTGCACGCAAAAGGAAAAGTGCTCAAACAGAAAATGCCGGGAGTCAATCGCAACAAGAGCCTCCACGAAAGAAGAGAGGTCGACCACCAAAGGCTCCTGGCACATCTGTGGCATCGAAAGCCGCGTCAAAAAAGCCTCCCCGGGAGTCGGAAATCCATCAATCGCCTCGAGATGCTTCGCCAAAAGCAGAGCTTGTTAAATATCAGCATCTCGAAGCGGTCGACCGACGCGTCCCACGCCATGTTATCGATGCAACCTGGGAGCCGCTGCCAGCCACTGCTCTTGACCGCATCATGCAGATACTGAACAATGTGGAGAGATCGGTGGTTATGAGGCTACAAGACGAGCGGAAAAGAACGCAGGCAAGCACGGCGATTCAGATGGTCATCCGGAGGTTGAATCGTAAGATGGCCCGTGGTTTGCCTTTCCCGCCAGGCACGAGGGCACAGCGGGAGGAAGATTTCGACTTTGAAAAGATTCTCGATAGCACGAGGGCTCATGAGGCACAGCTCACACCTGCGCTGCATTCGATTGAGTTACTGAGGGCAGAGATACGGAAGGAGGAGGCGTTACTGGAGCGGGAAACTGCGGCCTTGGAGCAGCTGGAGCGGAATGCAAAGGCGGAGAGGGCACGGAGGAGAGCTGAGGCAAAGAAGCTGCATCCGTCGCTGCAGAAGAATGGAGGCGAAGACAAGGATTCTGATGACGCGCTCAATTTTGCGGATTTGAAGACTCCTGGGGATATTCTGGATGCAAGTACTGCTCTTGTCATCGCTTACAATTTTCCACTAACATATTTCAGGACGAGAAAATCGATGATGACCTGAGGCCGATTGTGGAAGAACTCCAGAACCATCTCGATAGCATGCAGAACAACTACAAGCAAGTTGAAGGCATCTTGCCAGCCATGGATGAAACCGAGGCATCGATACGGGCGGCTTTGTTGAAGCACATCGATCCTCAACGATACGAGCAGGTCATTCTGGGATAGGTGGTGAAGGTGTCTATTTGGAGTTGTTGAGGTCATGATATGAGATACCCCGATGTTCTTCAATTGAGAGATACTACTACTTTGGTAAACCAAGGCATCAATACCGGCAGGTTTGCTAGACTGCATCGATCCGCAACGTGACGAGGTCATTATGTGCTGGATTGTGGCGTTTGTGTTTATATGGAATCGTTGACGTTTCGATGAGATAGCACGATGCAAGCATTCGATCAACAAACACTACCATATCTGATATGTGACCAATAGGTACGCTGTGTGAATCTGTTTTGGTGGTGTATGAAGGAATAGCAATTCTGATTATTGTTCGTACAGCCATGTCTACATCTATCTGCACTCCATGTTTCGCTAGCCCACAACCTGTGGCATAATGCCTTCCCTATTCACCTCTCAAGCTCTAACCTATCTCCGCCCCTAATCCCTCATCTATGGCTGTATGAGCCCCTCCTCTCCCTCTCCCTCTTCCCGCAGCTCTGCCTCTCCCACATGCTTTGGTCTCTCGGCGGATGGAAGTGCCGCGGCGCGAAGCCGAACTTGCGCAGGAGACCCCAGCACTCTACTCTCATTAGATATGAGAGATGTGTCGCCAGTTTCGTCAAAGGTCAGATCAGGCAGAGACTCGAGGATATTAGAGTCATCATGCCACTCATCCACATCCTTAGCCTCTGCTCCAGTCGCCATATCAGACTCAGGAATATCAGACTTAGGGACATCGGTCTTGTCAAGTTCCAGATCTGAGACATCGGACTCGGCGACTTCGGAGTCATTCTCCCACATATCCACGTCCCAAACATTTGCTGCGGCGCCTGTTGCATCATAATCATTCCACCATTCAAAGTCAAAAGGTCTAGCTGCACCCGCCATGCCGGACACCCGCTGAAGAAAAAACTGCATTTCAAGCAATTCGAAGCTTGGAAGAGGCCTTTTGTCGGGATTATCTGTTGTAAGCGTGAATATATCGCCAGATTTAATGAGGGGCGCCTCCTTGATTGTAGCAAGGCCCTGTGTGCCCTTGATTGTAGTAAGGTAACACTCTCCTTCTCTCCCGGAATTGTAGTACAGTCCTTCTGTAGAGGGCGGTTGGGTATGCACACTTATCTCAGTTTCCCTGTCTTTAATGTCTTGATGCTTGGCCTGCCAAAAGAATTTGATTTTGAGCGTCTTCTTGTCGTCTGATAGAGAGAGTGGTTGAAGTGCGAAAAGGCCCTTATTCCAAAAATTATGGGAATCCCTTGAGAGGGAAATCAGATTTGGAACAATGTCACGACCTTGTTCCCTAATGCCATTTGGAAATAGCACTGCTTTCCACGCGTCAATCTTCTCTTTTGGCCAGAAATGCTCTAAGTTATTCCAAAATATATCTCTTTGGGGCTTGTTTTTTTTCGTGAGAAGGTAATGTGGATAAATATGAGCAACCTCTGGATGAAGGTTGCCAGTCAGGACGCAGCGCTGATTGTCGCGCTTAAATGCCTAGAGTTTATTAGCAACAAATCTAGGCAATAGCATGTACTGTGCTCTAGGTTTACCGTTCTTCTAGAAAGTTGGGGCGGATACGATGAACCTTCTAACGACGAAAAAGAACCAGTCTGCTTCTGTGGTGTTGTCGATGAATCTGGGGATTGCATCCCTATAAAACATTAATTATGTATAACTTAAGGAATCTAAGACTATTTAACTTACAGAGTGAGATCGCCGAGCCCGTGAGTATGGCAGTTGTGGTAATATCCATAGTTTGCTTCTTAATGAAGTTCTTCAGCATATTGATGTCGCATACCTGGCACGCAGCCCAAAAGTGCGCGGGGACCAGCTCAGCTTCTAGGCTGATTTTCAAGCGCAGTAGGAGGGCACGTCTTTCCTTGCTTGGAACATTATAATCTTCGCAATTTGTCGGTGCTGAAGATGGCGACAGTACTTGATCCTTTGGTGGAGAATCTACTACCATAGGCGTTGACGCCATAGCTGAAGATTTGAGTGTTTAAAGACTTGAAGATTTGAAAATGAGATGCGATGAGGGAAAAATAGTTAAATAGGTAGGAAAAGTGTGAAAGATGTTGTTTACTTATTCTAAAGTGTGAAAGCTAACCGGTTGCTTGTTTGTTTTAGAGTTTGTGCTTGTCTGTTCTAGAGGTCCAGTCTGGACGACAATGAATATGCGAAAGTACGTAGGGGAGGGCTACCGACGTCATGTGCCTTTTGAGACCTCAAGGCCCAACCAGCTGCATCATATCATATAATTGTTGCATTGTTATTCACTGTTTCAGAAGTCGCTGAAGAAGAGTCTTCCTCTCTCGCTCCACGACATTGCTATAGCCAGCGTCTTGTGGAGCTCTCGGATTGTAGACTGGTATCTCACAAAGACGAAGACGGTTGTGGGAACAATAATCAGAATTGCTATTCCTTCATACACCACCAAAACTCCCTCGCTAATACCGCAGCCAAAGCAGACCTTACTCTTACAATCCTCCCCTCCCCCTCGCTCGGAGCTTACTTCTTCTGCCTCTTCGTGCTCTTATCACTAACCTGGCTCAACACACTCGCACTCCTCTTATGCGCACTCGCCGCCTTCCCCGCCGCGGCCACCGCCACCGGCACCTTCTCCCCATCCTCCGCCTTAACCACCCCTTCAGCCCCCTCCTCCCCACCCGCCTTCTCCTCCACCTCCACCTCCGCCTCCCCCCTCTCCTTCCTCTCCCTCTTCTCCCTCTCCGCCTTCTGCGCCTCCGCAACCTTAATCTCCGCATCCAGCTTATCCCCCACCTTCCTCGTATCGAGCAACACACTGATACTACCCAGCAGCCCCTCAAACTCCCTCGTCACCTCCTGCGTCGGCATCACCAGCCGCGGCGGTACCTCCAGCTCCGTGAGGATATTGTTGATGCGCCCCGCCACCACCGCCGACCGCCCGTTGATCAGCTTGCTCACCCTCTCGTGCCGGAACTGCGGCCCGCTCTGCAGCCGGTCGTGCCGCGACACCCCGAACACCGCCTCCTCCTCCTCGCTGAGCTTCTTGCGCTCCACCGGCCCGGCGGGCCCCTTCTTGGCCGCCGCCGGGGTCGGCGTCGGCGCCGGGGCCTCGCGCACCGCGCTGTCCCTGCGATCCGCCGGCAGCGCCGCAGCCGTCGCGGATGCGGGCGTGGCTTCGGGGCCGAGGATCGTCTTGCGCTTCTTGCTCTTGTCCGCCGTCATCAGCTGCTGCACGAGCTGCTGGAGGCCGGCGGACGTCGTGTAGATGCCGACGTTGCTGGTGCTGGGCGGAGCTTCGAGACGCGCGTAGAGGTCCTTGCGCTCCTCGTTCAGCCGCTCGGTGCGTGCCATGATGCGCTTGAGCTCGATGAGCAGGTTTTCCTCCTCCTTGCGGTCTTCGGGCGAGCGCGACATGGCGGCCTCGGCGAAGCGCTTGCGCAGGATTTCCTGTTGCGGGTTGAAGCTCGACATGAGTTGGTGCAGGCTGAATTCGACTTGGCTCATGTATTGGACTGGGCGGTGGATGGCCATCATTTTGGCGGCAACCTCGTAGTATCGCGCTTTCAGATCCTCCAGATTCCGCGGCTTGACTTCCGGGATGAGGGCTTGGCTGTCGGCCTCGGCGCCAGGAGGAGGACCAGGTGTGTATTCATAACGATCCCAGATCACAGGCCATCTGAGATCGAAATCGCGCACCAACCCCATCAAATAATCCGTCTCCTCCTTACTCCACTCCTCGCTCTTGAGCTCCCTCTCATACTGCTCGTCCTCATAACTCGGGACATCGACCTGGACATTAAACTTCGCAAACATCGAGTCCTCCAGCGTCTCCTCGTCCTTCGCCTCCTCTCCCCCCTCAGCCTTCCTCCTCCAATGCCTCAGCACCAGGTCGTCCTCGCGCGCCGAATTCCTAAACGGCCTCAACTCCCACCTCGCCGCCGGCTTGCGGCTCGCGAGCCGCCGCTTCTTGAACAGCGGCACCGCAGGCACGATCGCGATCGGGTTGTCGCCGCCCAGGCTCTGGACCTCGCGCTGCAGCCCCTTCAGGTTGGGCCGCGGGTGCAAGGCTTTCTGCTTCTTGGCTGGGCGCGGACCGGCGCTGCTGGGCAGGTCGAGCATGTCGCGCACGTCGAGGGAAGACATTGTGGTGGCGTGGGGCGCTGGCGCGCTAGGTTGGGTTGTTGTGCTGGAATGAGGTCAATGTGATGGATTGATGGATCGGAAAGAGATGTTGCGATAGTTCGAGGTGGGGAATTGTGTCGTGAATGAATTAACTGTTGGCGTCGTGATTGCGATGATTGTGATTTAGAAGGTTGTTGGTCTGGGAAGTCAGTCGCGATTAGGTTGATGGATAACAATCTGCACGTGACACTTAAATTCCAGCACAAGCACCCCTGAACTTACGGCGCTGGATTGGAATCTGGATATCTGGCAGCTGTCAAAATACCCGTCTGGAGCTTTAACATTGCAGCACACGACACCACTTCACTTCACACCACGAACTCACGTCCACGTTCCAACCAAAGACCACAATTAGAAACGGGCGTCTGAACGAAGCGAGCCGCCCAGAATGCGCTCCTTCCTCCCCGCCCTCTCGCTCGCCGCCGCCGCCCTCGTCCCCGTGCAGAGCCTCTACTTCTACATCGAGGGCACGACGCCGAAGTGCTTCTTCGAGCGCCTGCCCAAGGACACCCTGGTGGTCGGTCAATACAGCGCCGAGGAGTTCAACCTCGACCTGAATAAATACGTCAAGAACGAGGGCCTGGACATCTTCATCTACGTCGAAGTATGCTCCCCCAGTTCTCACCCTCATATAACCAACCCCCTTCAACCCCCCCCTCTTCCCCCATCAAAGACGCGAGCACCACTCTAACCTCCCCCCCTCGCAGGAAGTCTTCGACAACGACCACCGCATCGTGTCGAACCGCGGCAAGTCGACGGGCAAGTTCACCTTCACGAGCGCCGACTCGGGCGACCACCGGATCTGCTTCACGCCGTCGCACAGCAGCGGGCACAGCGGGTGGCTGGGCGGGCAGACGCTCGGTGGCGTCAAGCTGACGCTCGACCTCGCCATCGGCACGACGAGCCAGATCGAGTCGGCCGACACGGGCAAGATCGGCGACCTGGTCCAGAAGGTCAAGGACCTGAACGGCCGCCTGACGGACATCAAGCGGGAGCAGCTGTTCCAGCGCGTACGTCTCCGCTTCCCCTTCCCCCGCCGCAGAGAGAGAGAGAGAGAGAGAGGCGCGCCGCTGACCTGACCCGTCGAATAGGAGCGCGAGGCCGAGTTCCGCGACCAGTCCGAGTCCACCAACGCGCGCGTCGTGCGCTGGACCCTCATCCAGCTCGTCGTCCTGGGCATCACCTGCGCGTGGCAGCTGTCGCACCTGCGCGCCTTCTTCATCAAGCAGAAGCTAACATAGGGGGCGAGAAATTGCGGATAACGCACCACACGACAGGCCAAAAATCGGGTTCGGGGGTTGGGGGGGAGGGAGTCCTTGTGGAGTAAATCAATCACCTGTAATAGTTCAATGTCAATCAATCAATCAATGGTCAGTCACGATTTGTACGCCAGGGCAAGGCAATGGAAGGCAAGGCAATGCAATGGCAATCTCCACGGTTGTGCCGCGTGTACATACACACAGATCTATGCCTCCCTCGCCAGTCCACATCCCCGTATATACTCTACGATGGCATCCGCACCTCCCTCCCGAGTCCCTGGTCCACCGTCCGCTCGAGTCCGGCAGGTGCTATGTATCATCGCTTGAAAGCAAAACAAAGAAAGGGGGGGAGCAGTAAGAATAAAACACCCCAAAAACCAAAAAAAAACTTCCGAATTCTGCATGAACATTGCTTGCTTGCTTGCTGCTATGCTATCAATCAACCAATGTTCCCTTCCCTCTCTCCCCTTCCCCCTCCCATCCTCTCCCGTCTACAGGCGGATGATCCCACTCTCTCCAGCACGCACCCCGCCTCCTTCCCGCTCCGCCACCATACATACAATTACTGCAACCCACTGCAATCCACAGCTCCCCCCTTCCTCCTCCCCATCACCCCGCCCATCCATCTCCACACACGCAAAGAAAACGGAGACAGAGAGATACACGCAGAACAGACACCGACCCTCCATGCAACCCCCCATCGCGAACAAAAGAAATCAAAGGAAAGAAAAAATAGTCTGATATTAACGATCCCATTCGCTTCATCCGTCCGTCGGCGTCTCTCGCTCCAGAAGCTAGCTGCCAGACCATCGACTTGCTATGATATTTTGCTCGCTCGCTCGCTCGCTTGCTTGCCTGCTCCGCTCTCTCCCCTCCGCTCCGCTTCCAAAGACGATTTATGCATTTTCCGATAAAAGAGAAAAAGAGAGGAGAAGAAACAATGCTTCCTTCCAAGAGCATCGTTATTTCCATGAGAGAGAGAGGGAGATGTGCTTTTTTGCTTCCAACTGCTGCTGCGAATGAATGCCCCACACGAAGACTGCACACATTCTACGTCGCTCCATCGAACGCTACCAAGACCAGAGCAGCGTGAGACACCCCCCTTTGCCCCAGATCCTAGATGACGTGCACAGAGGAAATATGAGTGATTTTGGACCGTGTATTGTTGTAGACAGAACGCCTGCGCCTCCGGAACTGGGAACAGAAATGTGTTTTCGGGAAGAGGACGGCATTATACATCATTCCAACAGTCGTGTTCCGAGAAGTGTTTATTTCCCTGATCATCCTAAAAAAAAAAGAATCGTCAGAACCCGACTGCAAGCCCACAAACACGGAAAGGACTACTCACTGCAGCACAACGCCTTCATCAGCTTCTCGAACCCCGACGGCGCCGGCTCGCTCCCCGCCCGCCCATTACCCATCGGCTGCGCCGTCATCCCCGGCTGCCCCATCCGCTGCGGCAGGTTGTTCGAGCTGTTCTGGAACTGCGCCTGCGTCGACCCCGCCGGCGTCCCGCTGAGATCCGGCACTCCGCCCGCCGCTCCGCTCGTCCGCTTGTTCGGGGCCAGCCCGCCGGCGCCGCTTGGTCGGTCGCGCGTCTTCCCCATCCCCGGCTGCTTCGCTGGCGATGGTGGCGGGGGCTGCGCGGCGTTTAAACGGGCGGCGGTGAGGTGGCCGGGTGTGGATCCGCCGGTGCGGGTGCCGTGGAGTTCGCGGTTCGAAGCGCCTTGTGCGGCGCTGGCCTGGTGCATCAGATGCTGAGATTGGTGTTGTTTGGCTGCCTCCCAGCCCTTGCCGTTGTTAAGTTTCATCCAGTCATACTCTCCGTCCTCGACCTCGCCGGTGCCCTTCAATGCTTGGGTGAAGAGATCACGAAGGTAGTCGTAATCTGGAGTATCCTCGAATCCAAGGTTGCGGACGTAGCTGAGATACTTGTTGAGCTCCTCTGGGAAACCATTGCAGAGCTCGGCGATCGGTGTGGTCTGCTTCTTCTCGCCAATCTTCTCGTACTTCTGCTTGTTCGTGGCAGCCTTGAGTCCTTGCCATGGCAGGCCTCCTCTCAAGAAGTACATGAACACATGCCCTAGGGCCTCCAGATCATCACGGCGCGATTGCTCGCGTCCCAAATGTGTGTTGATGGACATGTAACGCGCTGTTCCGGATAGTGATTTCCTCTCACGGTATGGGATGTGCTGCTTGGTCTTTGGATCGCGATATTGCTTAGCCATGCCGAAGTCGACGACATGAATGACATTGGCTGCTTTGGAGCCTGGTCTACCGATCAGAAAGTTGTCAGGTTTAATGTCTCTGTATATCAGGTTCTTCTCGTGTATCGTCTGGACTCTAGAAAGCTGCGCGTGTGTTAGCGACAATTCGCAGTGAGCCTTGCGATACGGATACACGTACCATTTGTTTAGCCACCATTACTACTGTCTTTATTGAGAAACGTCTGTTGCAGTGATCGAAGAGATCCTCGAGGGATGGGCCAAGGAGATCGATCACGAGGATATTGTGCAGGCCTTCTTGGCCAAAGTAGTAGACATTCGGGATGCCAGCTGTGCTTTGTCAGTCATGTGCAGAGCAGAGCTGCAGCAGGCTTGGAATACTCACGGCATCCGACCAAGATCTTGTATGTTCTATACTCATCACGCAGTTGAGGAGCATCACTCTTCCGCGGTTCCTACACCGACACCTGTCAGCAACAGCGTCAACAGCCAGGATGCAAGATGTTCATCGACAGAAGACGACTGATCCCAAGTCACTCCAGCGTGCAATTGAGGCTGAGAGGGACGTACGAATTTGATGGCAACCTGCTGGTTGTTCAGCAGGTTCGTGCCCTCGAAGATAACACCGAAGGAACCCTCGCCAATCTTCTTCCCAACCCTGTAGTGCACGCCGACAACATTGCTACTGCTGCTGGCCATGTCGTCTGTCTGTCTCAATCCTCAGGTCTGACCTGGTTGTGAGTGTTGTGTGCCTCTTGTCGCTTGCTCTCCTCACCGTGTCTTCGTTGTTGTCCTCGGTGTCGGTGTGTCAATCAGCCAGGCTCGTAGCCGAGAGGGATCCGTGGCTGGAGGATATAAGTCGTGTCTGTCCAGGAACAGAACAGAGCAGAACAGAGCAGCCGTCGACGCAGCGCTGTCTGCAATTGTCGAATGTCAGTGGAATAGGCCAGATGCAGATGGGTGACCTGAGATGGAGGAGGAGCTGTGGTTGTTGCGCTGTGCGGTGAAATTGGCGTTGAATGGATGTGAGGCGCAGGCTTGGGAACTGGACAGGAGAGTTGACAGTGGACAAAAGTGGACAAAAGTGGACAGGAGTGCACTGGACTGGAATGGCAGGCGAAGCGAGTTTGGCTCTGGCAGGCTGTGGGCAGCCGCTACCCAGCTACCGTTACATACGAAGTATATACAGAGGATGTATGTACAGTACATATATACATATTCACAATTATTCTCTCCTTGTCCTATAATTCCACTATAATCTATAATTCCACTAAAGACGAGTTTCCCAGGGGCTTCTGGGGCTTCTGGGCTTCTGGGCTTCTGGCAGACAATTAAGAGGGTCACAGTTACGCTGAGCACACCTTATTAAATGCACAGTCTGAAGTCATGTGAAGGCTGAGGCTCGACTCGACTTCCTCTTCCTCTTCGAGTACGAGAGAGACCATCCATCCATCAAGGAGGACGACGACGAGGAATGTCCCGGAGATTACGAGCCTAGCCACGAGAAGAGGCTTAATTTCCTCTTGCGGTAAGGGATGTCCATGTCCATGCCCATGCCCATGCTGATGCTGATTGAAGCCGATCTCCCCACATGAATCCGAGGAGAGATATGGAGGAACGGCTTTGCAACTGTAAAGGAAAGGCGTTTGTTTATTTTTAATTCTGCACATTGAATTCTGATACAGGCTGCATTCCGCACTGGCATTCCACGGCCACCCCCAACCCCTAAAAGGTCGCCAGAGCCCCCTGACAAAAACAAATCTCCCTCTAGAAGGCCTAAATACGAGCCGATACTTGTATATATGTACTGTATAGAGTATGTACATACTGTACTCCGTCGTACAGTATGTATGTATGAATACGTCGTATATTATTAAATATTCGGATGTATACGAATCTTCTACGAAGTATACCTTACTTAATCCTGTCATTTTCAACAGTCTTCCCCTTCTAGCCTTTCTTCTAGACTCTACATCCTCCCTCTCAACAACATTAAAAAAAATTTTGAAAGAAAAAAAATTTCGCAGCCCGCCACCTCTCTCCCCATCCCCATCTCAGCCACAACATCACATCCAGCCACACCCACAACCCTCTTGTTTCCTTTTTCCCCCTTTCGCCACCCGCCACATCTCCAATCTCCAATCCCCCCTTCCCCCTTCCCCACCCGGAGATCCGCCGCCCATCAATCTCGGTCTCGGCCCAAGACAAGACAGACGCGCATCTCTCCCTCCCTCCTATTTTAAGATTACCCCAACCAACACACCCAGACAGACACGAACGCTTCTCGCACACCGCAATAATGCAAGCCAACAACAACAACAACAATATATACAGTGCATATCAATACTGTATGCATGCATACCTATCATAATCCCCATTCCCCCTTTCCGCACCTATCCATACAAGCCTACCGCCGTACATAATAACAGGCCTATCGCCCGCCCGACATACAGTACAGTACAGTACCGTGACGTGTGCACGGAAAAGCGTCGAGCACACATGTAGGTACCGAGTATCAAAAACTCCGCTGCTCCCTCCTTCCCTCCCTCGCCTGTACAAAACGACTTGACTCCTCGCCTCGCGCGTCGCAAACGAACCGCTGATCATGATGCTCAAAGTTATACCCCTTTCATCTCAAATCTCCCATCTTAACAACCTCCTCTCCCCTCCCCTCCCCTCCCCTCTCACAACCTCACGGTCTAATCGAGCTCCTAAAGCTCCCCCCGACCCTCACCCTCGGCCGATGCCTCGGCTTGCTCCTCAACATCTCCAGCGCCGCCTTCCTCTGCCTCTCCGTGATCTCCGCCTCGATATCCTGCAGCTGCCTCGCCACACTCCGCATCCCCATCTCCTCCTTCCGCGCCTCCCTCGCCTCCTCCGCCACGCTGCGCCGCGCCAGGTCCAGCGTCCCCTCGAACCACTTCGCCAGCCGGAACTTGCCCATGTACTCCTTGAGCTGCGCGTCCTCGGCCCGCATGTCCGCCAGCAGCGGCTGCCGCACCCCGGCGTCCAGCCCGCGGTACCGGTCGTCGAGCTCCTCCGTGCATGCCCCGACGACTTGTTCGGGCTTCAGGACTTGCAGCCGCGATGGCTTGTCGAAGAGACCTATTCTTTCTATTAGCGACTTCACGGGAAAAGGATAAACTATGCAGACGCAGACTTACGGTTCTTGATGCAGGCTCTCAACGTGGAGTAGAGAGCCGTGCGTTCTAGTTGCCACCTGACCTGATCATCCCCCTTCAGATCCGTGTTGTTGAGCTCAGCCCAATTATCGCGAAGGAAGCAACGCCGCCAGATGACCTTCTCCGTTAGGTTCAGTTCATCCTTATCCTGAGGACCACCAGCCTTGAGAGCTTCCAACGCGTAGTAAAACTCTTGTCCGGATATTAAACCTGCGTCCTCGGATTTATTGTTGGGCCCTATAAGAGTCAAAAGATCGACGAGGTCAAGAGCTCCCATGCTCTTGTGATCGAGTAACCATCCCAGCTTCTCATGTAGGACCGTCGACAAAGCCGCTTTGCCTTTAAGCCCTTCATTGCCGTAGACTTCGAGAGCCAATTGCCGCTCCGCTATCTCGTCGATGGCAGCTCTGACCGCACTTCGGACATGGTTGTAGATCTTCTCTTGAATCTGGATCAGCGCGAGCTCTTTCTTAGTCTCTGCAAGTTCTGCGTGACCGCCGTCTGGGATAATCAGCCCGCCAGTCTCACTGTATTGTCGTCCCGCGAGCCGTGCCAGCTTTCCAATGCTCAACTCCACTTTCTTCGTCCAAAGATCGCGCTCCCTCCGCAGGCCGAGGTCGAGTAGCTCCTTTGCAGCCCTATCAAAGTTCTTCTCCTGCCTGACTTCATTGATCCACGCCAGTTTCGTATATATCTTTTTGCTCCGTAGAAACTCCGTGAGGTACGCCTCGTGGCCCTCATTATCGGTGAGGAGTGCGAAGAGCTCGTTTCGCTTGATGTAATACAAATATAAAGCCTCGGCCCAGTCTCTGCCAAACAGTTCATAGTACCTCCTGACAAGTGCTTGATTGCGATCGAGGCGTTTTTTCGGCTCCCTCGCTTCTTCATTCTCTTCCCCTAATTCAATAACTAAGTCCTGGCATCTCTGAAGGTCTTCAACGACCAACGCGACCAAGGCATGAAGAACTCTATGCCTCTGCGCGAGACCAATTGCCTCATCGACAAGGCCGATCTCCCATAGATTATATATTTGAATCTCTCGGCCTTTAAGATGGGCATTCATGAGTTGGAGGCCCTGATCATATAATTTCTTGTCGTCCTGGCCCAAGAACCAACAGTATTTCTCTGTATTTGATCGACAGGATAGATCTAAGAGATCCGGGATTTCCAATCGAATCTTTTCGATGAGATCCGGATCAGGTAACCCTTCGCCGCTTCTAGGTGGATAGAATTCCTTGACGAGGGATATTGCAAGATCGGTCTGCCTCCTGACATGGTCAGCTATGTGGGCTTTGCACGTCCACGGCTCGGGAAGGCCTCGATAGCCGCTGCCCGTCAGAATTCCATTTTCGACAGGTTCCTTCTGCAGACCATACAACTCTAGATGAGTTGAACGGAACTGATACGCGCCCTTTAGAGCTCCAATTACGAGGTCATTTGCTTCACTAATCACCGAAACAATTTGTGGTTGACTGAGGTGCTCGTCTTGATGCTTGTATTTGACCGCTTGAAATCCCCAAGGTACTACCAATTCGAATCGGTAGATATCGTGGATGAAATAATGGCGTACACGATCCACTTCGCCCAGCTCTGCCGACGGCACGGACTTGATGCTTTCGTGGAGAAATAAAACAATATCATTCCATAAACTGCGCTTCTGGCCCTCAGGCTTAGAGCTGACGAGGGCGTCGTAGTTTTCCCAAGCAGCTGCTGCACCAGAAAGTTTCTCGGCATTCCATAGTAATTTCCATTTTGTCGCACGGTCAAGGTCCACTTGCATCTCCTTGAGATGCTTTGCAAGGTTATTCAGAGCTTCTGCTCTTATCCGCAGGTTCTGTTCAATTGAGGCCGGTATCGATGGAATATGTGGTGTTGTAGAACTCAAAATCTCACGACTCAGCCACAAAGCAGCTGCGCCAACTTCTTCCGATGTAAATTGTATTTCTGATCGGCCAGCAAAGCTTAGAGGGTTGTTCTCCAAAGCTCCGAAAAAGACGGCCTGCTCCAGTTTGCTCTTTGCTGTAACTTGTGGTGCCTCTGCTGAGGTAAACTTCTGCGGGTCGGTAATTGCAACACGAATAACACCGGCACCCTTCACCAAAAGAACTACCGCGGGATACTTCGCTTTATGGCGTTTGGAACGGCTTTCATCTGCGTGGTGCGAGGAGCTAGATGGCTCCTCCATACCAGAGCCAGTGATCTCCACTCCAGCGTCACTCCGGAAATCTACTACGTCTTCAAAGGTGCGGAGACCCACGTGGCTATCTGCCAAAAGCTGTGCTTCTGGAGAGTCTGGCTCATTTGCCATAGATGTAATTACGACCGCACGCTCGAAAATGATGAAAGCAACGACGCCAGGATTTGGCAAATATAATCTTGGTTTCGACGTACAGCCACGGCTGATAGGGGTCGAATAAGTGCGAATGTGACGGACAGCTCCAACATCAATAGCGTTTGGACGGAGGAACACTTGGACCAGCGCATAGTGACAGAGTCCTTGGCCACTGAGAGACGTCAACAGAAGCAGCTCGGTGCCATTGTCATCACGGTAAGTCAATGAAGCTGCATTTGCTCTGTCGCCAGCTTGCGGAGCAAAAGAGAAGTCGATAATCTCGAATGATTCGAGATCCAGCCCAGACAAGCTCACGTCGGTGCGCTTCAACTCGTCCACAACTAACTCTCTTGCGTCGCCCTCGGCCTCAAGCGAATTATGACCACCCCTGTGAAGACTCCATGCTTGCAATCTACCCTTTGATGACGCGGTCACAACATCTCTCTCGCCTGGACCTGAAGATGGCCCTGCTCGTGCAGCTGCAAGATTTCCACGCCAAGACGAACTGCTCAAAGCATTTCTGATACTTCCAAATATGCCTCCACTGCCTGGACCGCTCGTACCTCGGAGAAACTGAACTGATATGGCTGGTCTTCCTTGACCATCCCTCACGCTCATGTATGCCAGTCTACCACTGCTGAACGAAAGTATAAAGCCCGCCGTTTCAGCATTCAAAATTTGGATGACTGTCTCGCTATGGAACATTCCAGGAATCGAATATTCGATGCCTTTCCTCTGTTGTTGAATGAGATCCAACGTTGCTGCGCTTGCGATAGACTCCCAGTATGTGACCTTGCCACTGACTGGCATAACAACAACCAGACCAGGATCAGAAGTACTTGCCGAAGGTGACACCAAAGAACCCAGAGGCAAAGGATCGGATGTGTGTTTTGAAGGGTGAGGCAATGCGAAAGTGAACGTCTCTGGCGACGCAGCGTTGATCGCATAAGGCCAAACGATGGCATGGGAAGTGGTGAGAGCAAGGCCATAGCCGCTGTGGGAGTATATGGCGCCGTGCTGTCGACCTAAATTCCAAGAGATTAGCACCACTCATAACTAATATAGGAGAATTGCATACCTGTAGTGGCCGCCTGAAGGCGATCTGGCAATGCAGGAAGCCTGCTAACTGTGTAGGTATCATTGCTTGTCTGTTTGGCACACAATCAATATCTAGACTAGCAGAGCATATTCGCGTTCTGTTATTATACATACCAACACGACACTGCCATCTCCCTTGCCAGTTCTCTCAGTCGATTTGGACTTCTTGCCTCTCACTGGAAGCTCGCGTCTGGGTACTTCTTTGGTGCTCTCTCGCCTGGCGACTGTGGATGTGGACGGTTTCCTCGCCTTCACCTCTTGCATCTCTGGTGAGGCATCGGGAGGGACGAATGTATGATCATTCAGGCCGCTACGTTGGCGTTTAGCTTTAGGTTGTAATGGTATGTTCTCCGAAGATGCTGGCCGTGGTCTGCGCCTGCTGTTTCGCACCTGTCCGGCTGGGGCGCCGCCGCTCGCAGTCGGAGAAAACATCGTGATTGAAGATCTCTTGTCTGAGATGAAATCGACGCGATCGGTGCTACAGGTAGCCTGGAGATGAAGCGATTATCTGGTTGTCATGGTTTGTGTTGAGGTGATTGTGATGGACATTGGCGATGTTTACATTTTGGTTTGTCTGTGAAGCTAGCTCAATATTTATTGCCAAGCGAGGCCAGCGCAACAGCTTGCACACCAGCATCATCAATGGCACAGGCACTCACTACTACATGAGAGCACAATGCATGCTTCAAAACTTCAAAGCTCTGTAGAATTCTCTACAGAGAGCGACTGATATGAAATATGAAACTTGATCTGATAAGGCGCCTTCCAGCTTTCGATTTCAAATTCTGCATTCTTTTCAACTTCATTTTCGTCGGCGTTTTTGATAATTTACGGCGCTGGGTTACCCATGATCATCATAGCCTCGTAGGTAAATACAAAGCTCTGCGAGCCTCAATTTCACGAGTCACGACGCATATCACTGCGACACAGGCTCATTAAGCCAGTGTGGCCTGAAGTAAATGCATGGTCCCTTGGATACCGCTCAACGAAGCTTTGGCAAGCGCCTATCATATAATCCAAACTGAAATTTGGCTTCCTGCTCAATCTTTGTTTCATTCAGCAGATCTTATTCCGTCTGAGGCATCTCGAGTTGAGAGGACAAGGCTGACAGCTACAACTAGCCGAGCCAGCCTTGGGCCTCGGAATCATGACGACGACAGCCCTGAGCCCTTGAACATCGGAACATCGCAACCTTTCAAGTGTCTGTCAGTTTACAGTGTTTACTCCTCTAATTTCTATATTTATTTCCTCGTCCTCATGCCCTCTCTCGCAGTCTCATCATCCACGAGCCTCACGATAACAAACCCTCTGGTCTTATATCGTGCGTTGCTGGCTACCAAACAGATAGACCCGGACCCTGCGCAGCATCGCCTAGCTCTACATTTACAGAAATTATATCATGGGCTTAAGGACTATAATCCAGACGCTGAGTATGGCGATCGTTTGAAAGCCATCGCCCAGACTGTCCGTGAGGATGATCCAGAACAAAATGAGGTACGGCCAGTGGCTGTCAGAGGCCATCCTCTCAGAAATAACCCTCTGTTCTCCCATCTGTTCGCTAAGAAGCAGAGGAGAGATACTCTCGCCCTGACGAGGGTGCTTACAAATTACGAAGCTGCTATGAACTTGTCCTCCCCGCGAGGGCTTCTGCTTCATGGAGAAGTTGGCACCGGGAAATCAATGCTAGTTGATCTCCTAGCAGAGAGCCTACCAAATCGCAAGAAGAAGCGGTGGCATTTCAATACGTTCATGTTAGAGACTATAGCACGCCTTGAATCCTTGAGAAAGTCGCGTGCACTCGCAGGAGAGACGGACTCAGAGCATTCCTTATTGTGGCTAGCAAAAGACATGGTAGAAAAATCACCCATATTATTTCTTGATGAGTTCCAGCTTCCCGATCGGGCTGCAAGCAAAATATTGAGTAGCCTTCTCACGACCTTTTTCCAACTTGGAGGAGTTTTGATTGCAAGCTCAAATCGGATGCCAGATGAGCTATCAAAGGCCAGCGGTATTGAATACGCTCCTCCACCCAAGGGATTTGCCAGGAACTGGCTAGGACTTGGCCCGAGTCTCCAAGGAAAATCAAACATATATCCTGCAAATACCGAGTTTGCGGGCTTCCTCGATATTCTTAAGGCTCGATGTGAGGTGTGGGACATGGGAGGCGGACGAGACTGGAGAAGGCGTGAGATAGAGGAGCTGGACGTGGACGAGGAACTAAGAAGAGAAATCTTCGAAGGCCTTTCAGATCTCCAGCCAATGTCTGTCACCAATCCAGAAATCAATGACGGACGGGTACCGACTACTACCACCGTTTCTGACGGAGTTAAAGAGGAAGTAGCTGTCACGAAGATCCTGTCTCCCAAAAAGTACATAATAGCCTCCATCGACTCGGAACAGGCATGGCAAGGACTCATCCAGTCATCATTTCCGCCAGCCGCTTTGATAGACTGGCAACCAGCCAATCTCATAGTCTATGGACGAAATTTCACAGTTCCCAAACAACAAGCTGGAGTCGTCTTATGGGACTTCGAAGAGCTTTGCAAAGATACACTCGGTCCAGCCGACTACATCACTCTCGCCTCCACATACCACACCATCATCCTGGATAACGTCCCAATCCTAACCACATCCCTCAAGAACGAAGCACGTCGCCTAATCACCCTACTCGACGCCCTCTACGAAGCAAAATGCAAACTCCTAATCCGCGCCGCAGCCGGCCCCGACGACCTCTTCTTCCCCGAGCCCCAAAAGCCCAGACCGCGCATCCCTTCCGATTCTGGCGCCGCATCTCCCGATCCTAACGACGGCGGCGACGCAGTATACCCCGAAACGCTGTCCGAGGTCTACCAAGACCAGACCTCACCCTTCCGCCCGAACATCTCGTCCTACAACCCCGACTACGACGCAGATGTGAAGGACCCAGCGCATGAGAGCGGTGCCCAGGTCGATTTCGCGCAGACGGGCGCGTTTACGGGCGAGGACGAGAAGTTCGCGTATAAGAGGGCGAGGAGTAGGTTGTGGGAGATGTGTGGAGCCAGGTGGCATGCGCGGGATGAGCCGGGGTGGTGGAAGCCGTTGCCGGTGGAGGTTAGGAGGTGGGAGCGGTCATCGTCTTCTGCGCGGACGGAGGTTGGCGGGGAGGGAGAGGCTGAGAGTGATGTGAGAATGGGAGGGGCGGTGGAACTGGATAGACCAGGTGGGCTACAGGGAAAGCAGCTAGAGCAGATGGAAGAGCGCGAGGAGACGAGGTATACAAGTCCATTCCGAGGAACGCAAGATCCCCCGCCGAAGATTGCTTGGACGCATGCTTGGGGCATGATGACATGGGGTAAGAAGGCCGGAGCATGGGGGAAAGGCGTCGACGGCCTCGACGAGCGAAAGAAGATCCAAAATAGTAAAAGATAGAGAAATATACACCACTAGATCCTGCTAAAAAAATCCCCCCATTGTCTCAAAACCCGTTTTGCATTTTTGTGAAATCCGATTCCACAACACCTTGAGAGCTCTCGCAGCCAGCCTCGCTTACGATTGGCCAGCCACACCCAGGCCGTGGCCTCAATCCCTCAGCCTCGCAGCCTGCTCCCAGCAACCTCACCTCCCATCCCCCCTCTCCACAGCGCAACAGCACGCACAATAATGGCCGCAACAGCAACGCCCGCAATAGCCTGCATAGGCATAATCGGGAAATCCGTGTGTCCCCCCCTTTTTTCCTTCCCGCCCCCTTCCTCCGCTAACGCCGACGGCCCCAGAACAACCCCCTCCACATCGCCATCTTCCCCACGACCTCCTCCCCCCCTCCCCCCGCAACCCCGGCAACACCGCCAGCGCCCACCCCGACGCCGGCATCGACACCGCCAACGCCGCTCCTCACGCCGCTGCAGACCTCGCTCCTCCTCTCGACGACGCTGGACATCTTCGCGGCGCGGGCGCGCGCCAACGCGCTCGCGGGGCGCGGGCTGAGCGCCGACTACGGGCTGCTGAAGAACGTGGACGAGCGGCTGGCGGTGTACGGGTGGGAGACGAACACGGGGGTGAAGTTTGTGGTCGGGGTGGACGGGCGGGGGCGGGAGGATGGGAACGGGGGGGCGGGGAGGAGGGTTGTGAAGGGGGGGAGGGAGAGGGAGGGGGAGATGAAGGCGGTGAGTCTTCTCTGTGCTTTTTTCCGATTTTTCCGTTCTTGAGGGACGGGAGGGGAGGGAAGTGGAAGGGGGAGAGAAAAGAAGAGGCTGATGGTGGTTTTATGGGACAGGTCTTCAGAGCCATCCAGGCGGCGTACATTCGCCTCCTGCAGAACCCGTTCTACGACCCCGACGAGCACAGTCCGCTGGCGGGACATGGGGGGAAGAAGATCGAGAGCCGGCGCTTTGCGGAGGAGATTCGCAGGATTGGGGAGGGCTGTCGGGCGGGGAGTGGGGTGGTGTAGGGTGGTGGTTGGGACGCGGGATCGAGTTGGAGTTGGGAGCGTGGGGGCTTGGGGCATCAAGAGGCGTTTGGGATGGGAAGCGATGTTGTGTAGCGTCAGTACGGGGAATATTGATTTTGGCGATGTTCTTGAGGACAGATGGGTAGCTGAGGTCTTGCTTCGTTGTGAGAGCTACTGCAATGGCTGTGCTTGATGCGAGGTCGTGGGCATTCTGGAGCAAACCAGCATATAGAGCCCAGCACGCACATGTGCAATTCAGCACCGGTTCCTAGGATCTGTTCTGACCGCGACGAAGAATCTTGGATTCAATATTTCTCCCCACAATAAGAAAGAGCAAGCAACATTACCTGCCACAGCGATATGGAAAATAAGGAGGGAATATTATGATATTATGGTCTAAGATGGAGCAGGACTGAAATCCGTAGATACCATGGTCAATTAGGTTAATAAGTTGAGAAGATTCTTTATATTATCTATTTTCTCTACTTCAACTATCCCGCCACATTGCTCCCTGTGCGCCTTATTCCGGCTCCCATTTCCATGTCCGTGATCCTCCAGATATCCTCCGTTTCAGCCTGCCTAGAAATTTCCGTTCCCGCTGCTATACCATGGCTCGTCATCGAGCTCAGTAGCTTCATATATACGTACAATAATCGTCTTAGATCTCTTCGCCCTTCATTCCTCGCCTTCGTCCCAGCCCATTGTTTCCGTCTCCTCGAGGCCCCTCAGCACCTCTTCGATCTCCTTGGGTTCGTTGATCCCCCACACGCCGCCTCCTTTTACCGTGTCCTTGCCTCTCATCCCGACTTCCTTGCCCACGAGATTCCGTCCGACTTTGCCGGGCCCGATGCCGATCCATCGGCGGACCTTCTGTTCCTGGTCGAGGTATTTGATGCTATCCCACCACCTCACCGTCGCCACACACTGTCGCGCCCACAGATCCTTCATCTCCGCTTTTGACGTTATAGGTCTTGCCGTGACATTCGACACGATTTCCATAACGCCAGGCCACATCACGATATCCTCTCCCTCCCTGCCCTTAACCCTACTCTTCCCCTCCAACAGCTTCTTCATCGCCGTCCTCGCCGGTCTCATGAGCGGGCTATGGAACGGGGTATCACTCTTCAACCTCACAGCTCTCGGATCATGTCCCCCAAAACTCCTCACATGCGTCAGCAGCGTACGTATCATCTCAATGTTCCCACTCAGCACGATCTGATTCTTGCTATTTATATTCGCAATCGACACCTGCTGGATGGGCGGCACATCCTGACCACTATCCGTCTTCAGCCCCGCATTGTTAAGCCCGATGAAGTCGCCAATGGAGCTGATGAGCGGCGCCAGATGGTTCGGCTCCGTGACCAGCGCAACCATGCCATACTCGCCACCGTACTCCTCGCTCGCCCTCCTCGACGCCTCCGCCATGACCTCGGCGCGCCGCTGCACCAGGAACAGCGAGTCCTCGAACGTGACGTAGCCGCCGGCGACGAGCGCCGCGAACTCGCCGAGCGAGTGGCCCAGCGTGAAGGCGCACCGCGACGGCGGGTGGAAGCCGAACTCCTGCTCGAGCACCCGCAGGATCATGATGCTGGTCGCCATGATGGCGGGCTGCGCGTGGATGGTGGCGGTGAGCGTGCTGTTGGGCCCGTCGTTCATGATGCTGCTGAGCGAGTAGCCGAGGAGGGAGTCCATCTCCTCGATGGTTGGGGAGGCGGAGCGCGGGAACGCTTCGAGCCAGGGCTTGAGCATGCCGACTTTCTGGACGCCTTGGCCTGGTGAATCGTTGAGTCAGCGATTGATTGGGGGATCTCATCTCGCGATGGGGCAGGAGAGCGCCAACGAACCTGGGAAGAACAGAGCCGTCCGCGGCCTGCTAAATTTGTTAGATGCTGAGAGCGTCAGATTCTGAATTCCCTCCCCCGCGCCGCATAACCTTGACTGGAAGCGCCGCGGGATGCAGTTGACGCCGACGCTCTCGCATGGCGCAACGGCCTTGTTCAACAGTCCTGGCCGCGCCAGACCCGTAACCAGGCCTCTCATAATGGCACTCAAGTTCCCGAGCGATGTTGATGGACACAGAACATGGCGGATGCGTTCCTCTGGAGTCTGTTGATGTCGCAAGGCTGGCGGAAGGTTGGCAGTATTCTGCCAGGCCAGTCTGCGGATGCACCGACCGTCGTGTCCCGCGTTTTCGGCAATCGTTCGGCGCCGAGGATTTGCCGCGGGGTAGAGGTGCGGAATGATGGAGGAGTTGTTCCGACGGATTTGGATATGGGGAAATTGTAATTGTTCCGGGATGTAAAGTCGGCTGTATAGATCGGTAGTTATGAAACTTTATTATTTGGCTCTTGTGCATGGCTTTCTATGTTTATGAGGCGAGCTGGCACAATACCTTGAGAGTAATCCCGTTGCAGCTCAATTTTCTCTTGGACAAAGACCACAAAATAATCACAATGGCAGACAGGTATTTCCCTGAAAAAAGCAATATCATGAACTGGAATGCATGACTGTGCACACATCAACGCTATCTATCAATACTGAAACATGCTCCACCGCCCAGATCTTTTTGTGGAGCAGAGACCCGTATGTACAGTACTCGGAAGCAAACAAGAATAATCCCTTGTATGAACCATCATGCCAACATGCTATCCGACCAAAACGCCAGCATCCACTTCCCCAACGCCTCTGACAACGCAATCGCTCCATCCGAACCCCAATCTCCGCATCTCCGCGCCTCTACGACTCTAGCCAGTCCAGGAATTGCGGGGTAAAGTATGACACCACGATCGTAGCTCCAGCCCTCAAAATGCCCTCTGTAGATTCGAAAGCCATAGTCCTCAAATCGAAGACACCGGCCTGGGCGGCGGCGTGGATCATGGCGAACTCACCGCTGACTTGATATGCCGCGATTGGCATATCTTTTCCGATATCCTTGGCGTCGCTGATGATGTCGAGATATTGGTTTGCTGGCTTCACCATAATGATGTCTGCTCCCTCCTCGATATCTCTGCGCATGGCTCTGCGGGCGAGACCACGGCCTCCGGGTGGCAGCTGGTAGCATTTCCTGTCGCCGAATGATGGGCACGACCCGGCCGCGTCGCGGAATGGGCCGTACAAGCATCCGGAGAACTTGGCAGCGTATGACATCAGGACGGTCTTGTGTGCGATGCCCTCCTCGATAAGCTTGAGCTTGATGGCGCGGATGCGTCCGTCGTTCATGTCTGAAGGGGCAACACAGTGAGCGCCGGCGTGGGCGTATGCGATTGCGACATCGGAGATCCGATCGACGGAGAGTTGGTTGTTCAGGCTGCCATCATCGCGGAGGATGCCGCAGTGACCGTGAGATGTGTATTCGCAGAGACAGACGTCGGCGACGATGAAGAGTTGTGGGAATCGCTGTCTGAGGAGTCGGATGCTGGCCATGACTGGGCCCTTTGGATCGTCGGCGGCGGTCCCGAGAGCATCTTTGGCGCCTGGTGCGATTGGGACACCGAAGAGGATGACGGACTTCAATCCCTTGCGCACGAGAGGTTCGAGGAATGGGACAAGCCTGTTGATACCGCGGCGGTGTTGGTCTGGGAGGGAGGGAATGATGGTCTCCTCGTCGTCCTGGTCGGAAATAAAGAGCGGATAGATGAGCATAGACTATGGCAGGAGTCAGCAATTGCATTGGTTGCATCGTCTCCAAACGACCCATCGTGACTGACCTTGGTCAATTGCCTCTCGGCTTGCCATGACCGCGCCAATGGATGACAGTATCCTCCGTGCAATTGACTCGAGATATCTCCTGAAATGCTCACGCTCGTGGCGGCGGTGCTCGCATATGACATGGCCCTCGAAACATGTGACCTACGCTCATCGACGGTCGACGAGGTCGAAAGAGGTCCACGGGCTACTGGGCGACGCTCGGAGTTGGCGTCTCTGAAAGACAAATCCTGGACGAGGCTGGAGAACGACATGACTAGGGCAGAGATGCGACGAGAAAGAGCGATAATGAGGGGATTAGGAAAGAACCTTTCAATCGTCGCAGAAAGGATGGAATTGAATGTGAAGTCGCCCAACATGTATATATGTAACAAAAATCCCCTCGGTGGGTGGCGTTGGTAGTCTTGGTCGCTGACTGCTGACTGCTGACACCGGATGGCAGGGTGCCGAGTATGTCAAGGTACGGGCAGTTTGGGAGTTTGGGAGTTTTGCATTCAGCCCGTCCTGATTGGCTAATATTCTTCGCTGGTACTTTGAGGGGAAGACGCCGGAGAACATTTCCGGGTACGGAGTAATTCCGACAGCCGACGTCTGTCAAAGATGCCTAGGTCCCACATGAAGCCATGCACATACTGTAGCAATGTACGCCTTAGTAATTCTTATACTGAGAGAATAGTATAAACACTACATATCATGATATCGCCATATACCACATACCACATACCACATACCACATGTGCTGCCAATCCAAAGTTGAAGTCGGCATTCTGGATCTGAGGAGCCTCCAATGGCACCTCCTGCCCACCGTTGGAGAGGCATCTGCCCGTAGCAACTCCAGTCTTCCTCTCCACATCTCTGGCCTCTTAGGCATACCGCATCAAGTAGATGATAGCTGCAAGATATCGAGAATTCCAAACTATGGGATGTACTCTTTCTACCCCTTTCACAGTCACAGCGTTGGTTTTGTTGCCGGATCTGGACCTTCCTTTGTGTATTGCGTGGCATTTCATTGCCCACCTGTGGAATTCATTGTCTCTCTTAGACCTGCCTCTATAATTCTGGGTTTTCATGTCCCTTACTGTAGGCTGCTGAAAACTATAAATCATTTCTTCGTGCATTGTCCAGCAATATATATATATATATATATATGTCAAGATGATTGCTATTCATTAGTACACCTAGGCGTGGTTTGCTCTTCAAGTGTAACAAATATGGGCTTACCACAACACACTATGCCTTCCTTTTGTTTTTCATACTATGTCCCTTTCAAGAATGTCTCTTAACTGCTAGAATGAAGAGTACTACATGCAAAAAGCACAGGCTCATATGCATTCTGTTCTATCTTGTTCGTCCTTGTCTGTACTCCAAGTATCTTAGATGCAGGCTACACTTGTAAACGTCTAGATGTCAGAAACCATGGCAAGACATTTGTTCATAAGACACAGGCATCCTTGTTTGAAAGAAGCTCTTCAAGTTAATGAAGTCTGTGGCAATTATATAGCCAGAATCAACTCCATCTTTACAATACATCTTGTAGGCCGCAGTTACCACAAGACCAAAGTTGTATCCCATCGTGCAGGTTCTAACATCCTCCTCAAAGCCTTCACAGTTGAGAGCTTAAAATTGATGCTTGGGATCGTTCTAGAGTAGAGTGCAAGAACAATTCATGATTCTAAAAGTTCAATATCTGACTCAAGTGAGGAGTTCCATGGCACCGCCCACTGTAATATGGGACTACGATTAGGAACCTTAGTATAAGCTGTATAAAACAATACCAAACCTGTCTCATGGAAGATTAACGAGCATAGCACTGTGATATTGCAGTCCCAGCCCCAAGGCTGCCTCAAAGGTGCCTCGAGGCCACAATTTCCTCCACGTTCACAGACGCTTGAACGCACCTTCTTATTTTGCGACGTTTTTTAACAAGTTCACCCAACAACAACTCCAAGTTTGGAAAGAACAATCCTACAACACACCCTTCTTTCTAGGGATCTCAACATTCAAGATGTTGAACTTTAGAAAGAAGACCAAGTCCCTTGTGGGATCTCTCTCATCAAGAATGAAGACAAACCCCCACCCTATGGACCAAGAGTCTCCGAGGTCAACAAAGAGAGGTAAGCCGATCTAACTCACTTGAGTTCATAGTAATCGGACCTCGAGTTCATCGGGTCAAGGTCATGTTCTAACATATAGATATACAGACTCTGTCGGTATTTCAATGCCTAGTGATACCAATGTTCATCGAAGATCGTTTAACGAGAATTATCAAGAAGCCCGACTAAGCAATGCACTTCAGCCGATCAATGAAGGCACTTTTTCAGGCATCGAGGCCAGAACCAGATCGGGTCAGACAACATATGAGAATGCTCAGACATCCCTCCAAGGACTCGGTTTAGGCCAGATGCCAGGACAAGTACCACGTGCACAGCTTCAGGGAGCCTCTCATAGCTGTGCCAACAGTATCAAGAGTGCCCACAGCGGTGGAATAGAACCGTTTCCTAGATTTTCCACAGAGGAAGATGGACCTCTCGGCCCTAGAGTCCCTAACTTCAGCCATGGAGATGAAGATCAGGGCTTGTACTCTCCTTCACCAAAACCAAGACGTGGTATTTTTGGCAGAAGATACAAAACTCCTGCGCCCATTTCTCGGAAGCCTTCAAAGAGACCCATTGTTAAGAAAACTGAAGCACCGGCGGACAAAGGAATGATGGACAATGATGCAATGCACCGTCAGATCCAAAGCCAACTTCGAGGCCCCACTATGAACCAATTCGAAGATGCGTTGGCCATGCTCGACGATGGACCTGAGATGTCTTCAAGACTTCGTCTTCTGCCCCCTGGTCAAGTGTCTGTCTCCCCAACCACGCCAGAAGTCGTCGTCAAGAAGCGACGTGGACAAAATGGAATATGGGGCAAAGTAAAGGGGGCCTTCAACGGCAAACAGAATGAAAGAGATGCTCACCGTGCATCTCTGGATGATGAAAGTGCATCCAACACAGTATCGGCAACGAAGGATGGCATCGGAAGAAGCATAAGCAAGGATGTGCAAGTCGGAGTGCCGCGTATGGCTGATGAAGGTTAGCTCCCATTCAGATCTCTAAAGTGCAATATCTCAGCTAACCAACCATAGACATTCGTAAAATCTTTGGACCTCCTAGTTCATCTGTAAACCCCCTTCAAATGAATCCCGTTGTCCAAGCTGGTCTCTCTTCTGCTCAAGGCGGCCCCTCTTCCGCTCAAGGTGGCCTGTCATCCGCTCAAGCTGGTCTGTCTTCTGCTCAAGGCGATCTCTGTTCTGCTCAAGGCGGTCTCTCATCTGCTCGAGGCGATCTCTCTTCTACTCAAGGCGGCCCCTCTTCTGCTCATGGCGGTCCCTCATCTGCTCAAGGCGGTATTTCATCTGCTCGAGACGATCCGTTCTCCGATGACCGTGTTAGTCCTCGTTCTCGTGCGATTGCTAAGAGTCCTTCATCTGCTGAAGATGATCCGTTCATCGATGGCGGTGTTGGTCCACGTTCAGCTGCACTCGCTGCAGGACCTTCTAGTGCTGATGCAAAGCATGGCTCTGTCGATCGACGTGCAAGTTCAGTTGCCGCACAAGCTCCAGGTGTCGATGGAGGTGGTATTGTTCCAGTGCTCCCATCGGGAGATGAATTCTTCTCATCAGATCCAATCGCCGAGTCAACACCACGCTGCTCGCCAGTAGCACTAGTATTGACCAAAGAGGAAGAGGAAGAATTAGCTTGTAAAGAACCACCGAAGACGGAAGAAGACATACCCTGGGAACACGTGCCACGAAGAGTAGCTTTCTCGTCGCCGCAGCATCGTGAGGCCTGCAGATTTTCATCCACGGACTCCAATTCGTATTCGATGACAATCTGTACGGATTCTGATAAGATCACTAAGAACCGTGTTGCTGGTGATACTGAGAGTCCGACTCGTCCAAATATGATGAGTATGACTGATGTGAGAAGGATGCGGGGCGAGAAGACACGTCCAGGAGGCAACTACGCAGGTCCTGACGGATTAGCTACCAAGGAAAGTGCCCTTGAGGTTTTGGGCACCCACTCACCAAATTTGAAGTATCTCAGCCGTGGTAGGGATGCGTGGCGCCAGCCAGATCCAATGAAGGTCGATGCGGGCAAGAGCGTTGCTTCTGGTGCGGATGAGAACGTTGGTTCTAGTGCAGCTGCGGCTGCCGATTCCGATGACGACGAGAGTGTTTATTCTAATGAGGATGAGAAGGTCGATACCTTAGAGAGATCGGCTGTTTCGTTCGATCCTGCAACGCTTGCTGGAAACTACGAGCGGGGACGACAGCTCCTGAGATCGTCAAGCCTCCCGGCAATTCAAGGTGTTCTTCCGGCTCCTCAGCAGCAAGCTCTTGCCAGACAAGGACTTTCTGCAGCCCGGCAACAGCAGACGTTTGGCGAAGAAGCTGTCAGGGCCCGCCGCAGGGCGACATCTCACTATCTCGGCATGGCTGCGCAGCGTCCTTCGTTCTCGGGTGTGGCTCGGGTGCAGTCGTCCATCGACGAGGAGGGTATGATGGAGTCGTCTATTAACGACGAGGACATGATGGAGTCGTCCATTGATCCACTCCAGGCCAATGATCCAAAGTATAACCTCTGAAAGTGAGGAAGAGCAGGTTGAATATGAAACGCCTCTATTGCTTGCTTTCTAGGCGCTGAATTCAGAGTAGTCTGGACTCTGGTTGAAGTTGAATCTCCAGTCTGCAGATAGCACAAATTCAACAAATTTGCTTTTATAAATGTCTGAGATTCTAATGTGAGATTCTAATGTGAGATTCTAATGTGAGATATCATTCCTATAATGTGGTGTCTGTTCCTACTAAGTCCCGACTTTCTTTAATATGATGGGCTTTGTCCTGTCTCAACTGACAATGCAATTGTTCAGCCATTTGTTCTCTTCGATCTCCCAGCTCCCTTTCCTTTATCTAGTTGTCCAATGGTCCCTGTTATACAAATGATGATCTAGAAGAGGGACAGCAGCCACTGCTAAGAACTTCTAAGAACAACTAACAACTGCCATCGCATTGATGTTTCCGACCATCGCTGTTCTTCCTTCCTTGCTCGGCCTGGCGTTAACCATGATATCACTCTTCCATTCCAGTCCTCAAATTCCACATGGAGGAAGGGCAAAATGGCAGATGAATTACGCAAGTTTTAGGCATTGTATTGACTTCTTTAAGTAAAGTTAAAGTCTACATGATTATTATCTCCAAATATTCATTCTTACAATTAACATAAAGCTTAAACTTGTTTATAAAATCCTTATAGTAGCTCAATAGTATATAAATAAAGATTACATTTTTAAAATCAAATATTATAAAGATTAGTCATAGTTAAAGTTATTTTATAGACGATTTTAAGTGACAATCAGTTGAAAGTTCGTGCCTGATGTGACCTGCCCTTTAGGCCATTTCCCACATGGCACGGTTGACAGTTCTCCAAACCGCCGAACCTCAAAAATGTGGGGAGCCGACATCCCCTAAGGAAATGGCCCACCCTTTCTACAAGTTAAGCGTAACCGTCAATGTTTATTCCCTCCTCAAGCGCGCAGCAACCATCGTACCTGGAAACGACATACACCTGGCTACCTGACCGAAAACACACCCCTCGGCTTCAAACTCATCAACGGCGCCATGTTTCTCTTCGGCGGCTCCAAGAAGTTCAAGGCGGAGGAGATCCCGGATCTGAACGGGAAGGTCATATTCGTCACCGGCGGTTCGTCCCCTCCCCTCTCGTCTCCCCCTCTTCTCCACCCTGCGCATGAGGCTAACAACCACCAGGCAACGCCGGCCTCGGCCGCGAAACCTGCCGCGTCCTAGCGCAGCACAACCCCGCGAAGATCTACCTCGCGGCGCGCTCTGAGGCGAAAGCCGCCACGACGATCGCCGAGCTCAAGGCCGCGCAGCCCGACGCGGCGCTCGAGTTCATCTCGCTCGACCTTGCGGACCTGGCGGCCGTGCAGGCGTGTGCGAAGGCGTTCCTGGCGCGCGAGACGCGGCTCGACCTGCTGATCTGCAACGCGGGCGTGATGGCACTGCCGCCGGGGCTCACCAAGGACGGGTACGAGGTGCAGTTCGGCACCAACCACGTGGGGCACGCGCTGCTGGTGAAGCTGCTGCTCCCGACGCTGGTGAGCACGGCCGAGCTGCCGGGCGCGGATGTGCGCGTGGTCTCCGTGAGCAGCATGGCGCACCTCTGGTGTCCCGGCGCGGGGATCGCGTTTGAGGAGCTGAGGACGGAGATGCGCGGCAGCATGACGTGGGCGCGCTACGGGCAGAGCAAGCTGGCGAATATCCTGTACGCGGCGCAGTTGGCGAAGCGGTTTCCGAAGGTCCTGACGGTGTCGGTGCATCCGGGGACTGTGGATACGGAGCTCTATACACCGTTTATGGGACGTAGTAGGGTGCTGGGCTGGCTGAATGCGTTGACCAAGCCGTTCTATCTTGTGAGTGTGGAGACCGGGGCGCAGAATCAATTGTGGGCTGCGACCGCGGGGAGGGCGGAGGTGCAGGCGGGGGAGTATTATGATCCGGTGGGGAAACTGGGGAATAGGAGTAAATTCTCGAGGGATGAGAAGCTGGCGGAGAGGTTGTGGGAGTGGACGGAGAAGGAGTTGGAGGGGTATACGCTGTGAGTTGGCGGGGAGATGTATAGGATGGGTGTATATTTCTCGTGCATGTTTCTGTGAGCGAACTATCTTCTTGCGATGGGTATATCTGTAGGATCTGCAGTGTCCCTGCTTGCAGCGCTTGTATGGCATTTGGCGGCCTTGTTTATTAGACAGTTATGGTTGTTAATACGTAGGATATCCTGTTTTCTTATGTCTCAATCTTCTCATGCTATGGATGCCAGAAATCTGATCCTGATAAATGACGACAACAACATTTCCGATCCCATCTCCCATCCCCCTTTAATCGCAGTATCCAAGTCCTGAATCTGATATTGCGCACAGACACACCAGATACAAACGACGTCATTGCACCTCACCCACAGATCAAGTTCTTGTCGCTCCTTGCCCTTGGTCTTTCACCAATACAGACACAGAATAAAACAACACCAACTCTGCCAAAAAGCTTCCATGGGATGGGAATGCCATCGAAGGGCAGATCTATTGCGAGCCCCGACGTCAATGTTCCGTCATTCCTGTCCCAGCGTGGAAGCTTGGCTTGCTTCCAGTGTGAGTATGCGAGATCTGTGACTCTTCTGTGGCTCTTCTGTCTCGCTGTCTGTTCCATTGGTGCAATATCTCATATCTCCTTTTGTCTCTGTGGATTCTTGTCATGACGTCTTGTGGCGCAGCCTTCCTCTCCTCCACGACCTCAATCATCTGCATGATCTGCAATATGATAAACTTGACAACATGCAAGTCTGCAGATCAGGGTCTCATCCCTCGTCATCCCATCTCCATCCTGCCAAACATCCCCAAATCCAGTTTCTCCCTTCTTCGCGGCCGTCTACGGCTTGCTCCTCCTCTCTGCTATAACTACCCCTCGAAGATCCCCCCTCCCTGCCTCTTCTTCCGTTCCTCTCTCTCATCAGACAATCACCTCACATCAAGATATCAAACCAGCCTCCAGCCTCACAACCACACAACCAAACCACTCCTCATCCCCGACATCCAGCCCAAACAACAATGCACCACCACCACACCGCCACCACCACCCCTCCCCACCGCCCCCTCCTCTCCCGCCTCTGGCGCACCCCGCGCACAACCCGCGTCCACAGCACGCACAGGCACAGCACGACAGTCCCGTCAGCGCGCAGACGCGGGTTCTGGCGCGCCAAACAGGCGGTGCAGCAGAAGCGCAAGACGACGCTGGGGGAGAGGATCAGCGGGGCGATGTTGCGGTTGAAGGGGAGTTTGATGGGGAGGAGGGGGGTGAAGGTATGATAGCACCCACAGTGGCGATGGCGATGGTGACGGGGAGTTGGAGTCGATGGGTGCGAGCTGACGAGATTGGTAGGCTGCGGGCACGCGCCGCATGCATGGTGCGGATGGGAGGGGGGCGAGGCGGGGGTATTAGGGGGTTGTTGATGTTGGATCGGGAGGGGGGTAAGGAAGGAACAAAGGAGAGATAGGATCTTGTACGATGATGGAGAGATACCCGGTATGAATAGCGCGTTCTGAGCGGTTCTTGTTTGTGTCAAATATGTACCACTATCCGAATTGATAGTATTCACGTACTTAACGAGTGCTCAGCATAAACTTTTTCAATTCGCATTTCAATTGCTATAAAGTCTAACAAAGGGCAGGACTTAGACGGAATCAACGACCAGTAAGAATCCTATTCTGAAATCTCGAAAAAAAAAAAAAAAAAGCAAATTGGGGTTTTTCTTGTTTTTATTTATTTTCCCTTTTTTTTTTTGTTTGTGGTTTATCTGTTTCTAAGATTACCTACACCCGCTTTTCCTTCCTTAAAAAGGAAGGGG
>Ga0123337_10000711_pt1 | contig 51116 bp, 34 predicted proteins | sample frozenSSSSmetaG_FD_89792 | JGI IMG/M metagenome (GOLD analysis project Ga0123337, IMG submission 89792) | Glacier valley bacterial and archeal communities from Borup Fiord, Nunavut, Canada, to study Microbial Dark Matter (Phase II) -... | ecosystem: Environmental > Aquatic > Freshwater > Ice >... | reverse complement strand
CAGCCACAACGTACTCCGGCGCGTAACTGCCCGACCGGATGTGCAATACACCTTTCAGACCCGAAAAATCGCGCCCACGCCGAGGTTCGTACTCGACCACGAAGGTGCTGTCGCCGGGGGCATGCACAAGCGTATCGGCCAGATAAAAATCATACACGGCCACGCTATTTTTAGAGAGCGGGCTGAGGTACGACAGCGCTTCGTTATTCGTCGGCAACGTCACGACCACAATCTGCTTGTGAAACCCGAACGGCTGGAGCAGGGGCCGAAGACTGGCAAAGAGCGTCGTTTGCGAACCCGACGTGCGCGAGGCCGTGATGGTTTCTCGGCTGAGGTTAGGGGCCATAAACTGCCGTACCGAATACGACTCGTTAACGTACAGGTCTTTACCAACGGAAGTATTACCCGCTGCTGAGTCGTTTTTTACTGTTTTTTGGATAGCAGGAACGACCCGGCTCACTGTCGAAACATGGTAGGCTTCGTACTGAAACGCAGCAATCTGGTCGGGGTCGTTGGCCACGAGGTTCCGAACGGCCTCGTTGATGATGCGGTGCGCCGGGTTAATGGCCTTAATGCTAATTTCAGTCAGGTTCAACGCCGATTCGGTGAGTACGATCCGGCTGGCGGAATCGGCCCGGACGCGCCCGGACGCAAAGCCCATGGCCCGAATGAGCAGGAAACAGGTATCGGCGGGTACCCGAAGCCGGAACGTACCCACGCTGTCGGTCAGCGTACCAGTTTGCTGATTCTCGACTTGAACAGCAACGAACGGAACGCCCTCCCCCGTCCGGGCCGATACCACCTGCCCCTGTACTGTTGGCTGCCCAACTGCCCGATTTGCCCAGAAAACCAGGCACAGCAGAAACAATACACGGTGTTTCATCTGAAAATAAAGAGCGAAAGAGTGCTGCAACGGATGTTGAATCAGTACACCGAAACAGAGCAATTCTGTCTCTGTATGTTTTAGAGGTGCCGACGGTTCGGCTTTTTGACCGTACCAACCAATAAAGTACAGGTTTCTGAGTGGCTTCTATTGTCGTTTAGCCGACAATTTTCCAGTATTGGACCGGGACTAAGCCCATTAATTTTTCGTTATCAGGCCATGAAAAATCGGTTACTTTCTGTCCTTTTGGCATTTGTTGCACTGCTCACCAACCCGGCCCGCGCCCAGACCGCTACCGACCTGTGCCGGGCCGCCAAAATCCGGGCGCTGAGTCAGCAGCAGAGCAATTCGCGGGCACGGGCGGCCTACCCCGGCGACAATGCCATCGACGTAACGTACTACGGTCTCGACCTGCGCCTGACCCATACACCCAACTACCTGCGCGGAGCCGCTACCATCCGGCTCAAGAGCACAGCCGCCAGCCTGACCAGTTTTTTTCTGGACTGCAACCCACAACTTACCGTCGATTCGGTCGTGAGCAACGGGCATTGGCTACTGTTTGCGCGCGGGACCGACCGTATTACCATCACGACTCCGCAACCGCTTGGCGTTGGGCAGGCATTGGCCCTGACGGTATATTATCAGGGTAATCCGGCCAATAAGGGCGGGTTCGGCAGCTTTGCCTTTTCTGAACACGGCCCCAAAAGTGACCCCGTAATCTGGAGTCTGAGCGAACCCTACGGAACCAGCGACTGGTTTCCCTGCAAAGACACCCCCGCCGACAAAGCTGACTCCTCAATGGTCAGTATTACGGCAGATAAGCAGTTTGTATCGGTCTCGAACGGCGTTTTACTCGGCACAATCAACAATGCTGACGGCACCCGAACCTACCGCTGGCGTAACAGCTACCCCATTGCACCCTATCTGATTTCGCTGGCCATGACCAACTACGAGCGGTACGATACCCCGTTTACGATTCAGACTCAAACCATGCCCGTTACGCACTACATCTACCCCGAAACACTGCCGGGTATCAAAGCGAACCTCGACCGAACACCCGATATGTTACGGGTCTTTTCGGAACTGTTTGGGCCGTATCCGTTTCTGCGCGAGAAGTATGGTCATGCGCAGTTTGGCTGGGGCGGGGGTATGGAACACCAGACTATTTCGTCGATGGGTGCCTGGAGTACCGGTATCATTGCTCATGAACTGACACATCAGTGGTTTGGCGATAAGATTACCTGCCGCGACTGGCAAAACATCTGGCTCAACGAAGGCTTTGCGTCCTACGGCGAAGCCCTCTATGCCGAAGCCAGTAGCGGACCGGCGGCCTACGCCACCACAATGAATAGCTTTCTAACCAGTGCACGACGGGCACAGGGCAGTTTGTACGTACAGGACATCACGAGTGTAAACAACATTTTCGACAGCAACCGGACCTATGCCAAAGGGGCTTCGGTACTGCATATGCTGCGATGGGTATTGGGCGACGAGGTTTTCTTCAACACACTGCGTGCCTATACTGCCGCACCAAATCTGGCCTACGGCACCGCTGTCACCGACGATTTTCGGGTCGTGGCCGAGCGGGTCTCGGGTAAAAATCTTGGGTATTTCTTCCAGCAATGGGTCTTTGGCGAAGGCTATCCAACCTACAAGGTAACCGTTACGAATGCATCGACCAACAGCATAGCGGTACAGCTGGAGCAGCGAAACACGACCGCCAGTAACCCCGTCTCGTTCACTATGCCCGTACAGATACTCATCAAATCAGCAGAGGGCGACACAACCGTTACCGTACTGAACGACCGCGCCAGCCAGCCCTTCACGCTGCCCGCGCGGGGTAATGTAACCGACGTCATTGTGGACCCGAACAACCGGCTGCTCAAAGGTAGGGAAGCTACTAGTTTGCCTGCACTGGTAACGGCCCTCCCCGAACCAGCCAGTATTGACCTGCGCACGTATCCCAATCCGGCAACCGAAAAGCTAACCGTCGAATTTACCTTGAGTACGTCAGCACTGGTTGCAATTTCACTGACGAACCTCCTTGGTCAACGCGTTAGAACTGTACCTCTGGAACGGATAACGGCGGGATTGCACCGTCGAACAATGGATTTGCGGGGCCTGCCGGCGGGGCGGTATATAGTGGGTATCGACAGCGAAGGCAGTGTGCAGAATCGGGTACTGATTGTACACTAAACGGTAGCTAAATATCCAGCGTTTTTAGGGCAGAATATATACCAAAGCCGGAAGACTAACAGTTGTTTTGTTACGTACCCATAACACCGTAACCTTCATGATTCAATTTGTGTCTTCGCCCCCGTCAGACGCGCCTGACCTTGTTGCGGTACACACTACCGATAAGACTACCGCTACCGAACGCGATACCATCTGGCAGCAGCTTTTAGCCAACTCAGTTGAAGGGCTGGTTGGGCTGAAGGCCGTGCGGGCAGGCAACCTGCCCAACGGACCCATTGTAAACCTACGCTACCATTTCATCAACCACATTGCCCTGCGCGATACGTTTCGGGACCAGCCCCGGAACCTGCACGATGTGACGGGGCGGCTACTAACCGATTTCTTCCCATCAATTCGCGAAACATCGCTCTGGCAAACGTATCTGGCCGTTATTGAAACCGGCCAGCCGCAGCGTGTTGAGCAACATTATAACGTAGATCAACGCGACATCTGGGTCGTGCAGGCAGTATCGCCATTTGGGCAGGACGGTGTCATGCTGTCCTATTCTGAAACCAGCAACCTACACCGGACTGCCCGGAGACTGAGTCAGCAGACCAATCTCCTGAACGGTGTGCTGAACTCATCGCCGAATGGCGTCGTGGTATTCGAGGCTGCCCGAAACGCACAGGGGCAGCTTTTAGACTTTCAGATTACGCTTGTCAATCAGTTGTTCGAAACCCTGACAGGGCGAAGTCAGCATTATTTCGACGGGCTATCGCTCCAGAACATTTACCCCATAGGCCCGGAACGCACCCAACGACTACAGGAACTGCTCGACACCGGCGAACCCATTCAGTTCGACGAATTCATCCCGGCCCTGGGTCGCTGGCTCGACATTACGCTCACCCGCCTGAACGACGGCTTTGTGGCTACCGTCAAGGATATTACCGCAGAGAAACAAGTGCGCCAGCAATTGGACCAGACCATGCAGCAACTCCGCCGTTCTAATCAGGATCTGGAGCAGTTTGCCTACGTAGCCAGCCACGATTTGCAGGAACCCCTGCGCAAAATAACCTCGTTCGGCGACATGCTCATGGCTCAGCACGCCCCCCAGCTAACCAAACCAGCCGCCGATATGATTGCCCGGATGCAGCGTTCGGCAGACCGGATGCGGTTACTGGTGCGGGACCTGCTTACCTACGCCCGCCTGTCGGACCGGCGCGATACATTCGGCAATGTTGATCTGAACCAGTTGCTACTCTCTATCAACGATGATCTCGACGTACCCATTCAGGAACGGGGCGCAACGATTCTGCTTAACAGTCTGCCCACCGTTCGGGGCGACGCCACGCTGCTGCGGCAGTTGTTTCAGAACCTCATTAGCAACGGCATCAAGTTTCAGCCCGATAATACGGGCCGTGGTGGTCTGCCTCGCGTAGTGGTGCAGGGACGGCGGGCTACGACACAGGAATTACCGGCTTCACTGGCGGCTTCCCACCCCGACCGACAGTATGCCTGTATTGAGGTGGCTGACAATGGCATTGGCTTCAACGAACGCTATCTGGACCGGATATTCGCCATTTTTCAGCGGCTGCATGGGCGCATGGAATTTACGGGTACGGGGATGGGACTGGCTATCTGCAAAAAAGTGGTTGATCTGCACGGAGGCAGCATTACGGCGCAGAGTCAGGAAGGAGCCGGGGCTACGTTCATTGTTTATCTACCTATAAAATAGACCACTATCGTCCGTGTACTCGAATTTGGGTCGATTACCATAACATTTTGCAGAACGCGGGGTTTTTCCATCGCACTCCGGCAACTCGACCAGACCTTCTGATCGAGTTGTTTTTTTCAACCAGTCTGCTACTCACGTTTATGAAAATGATCGACTCAACAGCTACAACCCGTGCAGTCTCAACGTCACCACCTCAACCCGCTAAACCAACCCCCTCACGCCCGCCCATTTCCGGCGATGTACAGGACCTCATCTGTTTCTCTCACCTGCGCTGGAACTTCGTTTACCAGCGGCCTCAGCACCTGCTCAGCCGGGCTACCGAAAGTTACCGGGTTTGGTTTCTCGAAGAACCAGTTTATGACGACGGCGAACCCCGGCTGACCCAGTGTAAACAGGCTAACCGGCTGACGGTTGTTGTACCCCACCTACCGCACGGTACCAATTCCGATCAGGCCCGCCAGTTACAGAAAGAACTACTCGATACGTTCATGGTCAGTCAACAGATCGACAATTTTGTTGCCTGGTACTATACGCCAATGGCGCTGCTATTTAGTGACCACCTGAAGCCAAAGCTAACCGTATATGATTGCATGGATGAGTTGTCGGCGTTTTGGGGGGCACCTCCGCAGTTGCTGGATCAGGAAAAGAAGCTGATGCAGCGTGCAGGCGTCGTTTTTACCGGTGGCTACAGCCTGTACGAAGCCAAGCAGCATCGCCATCCAAACATATTTGCCTTTCCGAGCAGCATAGATTTTGCGCATTTTGCCACCGCCCGCCAACCGCAACCCGACCAGCGTGCCAGAGCGAACCCCAGCATTGGGTTCAGCGGAGTCATTGACGAGCGGTTTGATTACCAGCTTCTGGGCGAAATGGCCAGCCGCCGACCAGATTGGCAGTTCGTGTTAATTGGGCCGATTGTAAAGATCGACCGCAACATGCTACCCAAAGGCCCAAATGTGCATTACCTCGGCATGAAAGCCTACAGTGATTTGCCATACTATTTCAGCAATTGGGACGTGGCCATGATGCCATTCGCGCTCAACGACTCGACCCGGTTCATCAGCCCGACCAAAACGCCGGAGTATCTGGCAGCTGGCCTGCCGGTAGTATCCACACCCATCCGCGACGTAGTACGTACCTATGGCTCCGAGGACTTTGTACAGGTTGTCAACTCACCCGATGCATTTATTAAGGCCATTGAACTGGCTCTGGCTAAGAAACATCCTCAAAACTGGTCCGCCATTGATGCCTTCCTGAAAAAGAATTCCTGGAACAATACCTGGCATGAGATGCACCGGATTATGCAGATGTCAGTAACAAGTTATCAGTAAGAGCAGGAGAAGGGCGTGGGGAAACGGGTTGTCCAGACTTAGCTCCTCCGCCCGCTACCCGCGCGGTACTACCATTACGACATCTTCTTTCTCTACAATGACCTGACCTTCGGCTAAGCCTTTGGGCTTGCGAACGTATTTTTTGGGCGTCACCGTTACGGGACACAGGCTATCGGTTCGGCGTTTGGAGTACCATGCAGCCAGTTCAGCGGCCCGCTCAATGACACTTTTCGGGAACGTCTTACCGGACTGATGTTTAATTACAACGTGCGATCCGGCCACGTCCCGGGCGTGTAACCAGAGATCATCTTTGTAGGTGAATTTCTTGGTAAGCAGATCATTGTTTTTGGCGTTGCGGCCAATCAGAATCCGAAAGCCCTCGTGCATGACTTCTTTGAACAACGGAGCCGCTGCGCCATCGACCGGGGCGGCTTCGTGGCCGTGCAGGTTATGCTGCTTTATGTATCGGCGTAATTCTTTCAGCGTTTTTACGTCAGCCAGCTCATGGATGTACCGGTCAATACGCTCAATCTCGGCTTCGCGGTTAATTACCTGGTCGGTCAGGTGCTGTTCTTCGATCTTCTCGTTTTTAGCCTTGCGGTAAAAGTTCTCCGCGTTTTTCTGCGGGTTTATATCCGGCTTTAGTTTGATTGTAATGGGCTGATCGCGGTAGAAATCATGCAGCGTTACCCGCTCTGGAGACGGTACGCCCGCACTGGTTGGTATGTCGTGCAGGTTAGCCATCAGAATATGCCCCGTCTCCTCGTGCGACGCGCCTTCGTCGCGGGCCATGAGCCGTTGCATATTAGCGTCAATAAGAGCTGCAGCCCGGCGTCGGCGTCTGTCGAGGAGCCGAAGTAAATCCGCTTTTTCGCGTTCAAATACGCTCAGCCCATTGTAGGCTACATAAAAACGGTTGGCAGCATCAATCGGATCATCGAATATCTGTACTGCAGTTTCTCCCGGATCGTCTGTTTGCGGGGGCGGCACCAGCCACAGCGTAGGCTTGTGACCGGTACGGGTCAGATAATAGCGAGGCTGTTCAAGTAACTGGAGTGTTTCCTGCACGGCAGGCCAGTCGCTGGTGTCTGGTGCAGCCTTTCCAAATGTTGGGAATACCCGCCTGAGGTCGAAACCTGATGCTTCATACCCCTGGTATGACTGGTCGATGGGGCGATCAAGCTGGCTGAGCCGGAGTTGATTATCAGTAGTGAGATTATGGTTAAACAGGTCGATAACCTCATCATTACGGAAAGCGAGGAGGTTGGGGCGATTGCCAAAAAACTTGAATACCAGCGTGTAGCCGTCTGCCAGCGTGATACCCAGACATCGCTCATTCAGGAACTCCCGCACGCCCAGCACTGCCCGGCCACCGCCTGTTTCTGTTTCTGTGACAGCCCCAAACAGATCAACGCTGTTTGTGCGGGCGCGGTGAACATCGCCGGGAAAAAAGAGACCCGAAAAATCAGGACGAAGCGTAGCCTTGGTATAGAATGGTTTGTAGTAGTTGATTTTGCCTTTTGCCTCGGCAAACACCAGCACTACTTCGTCGCGGTCCTGGCTGAAGCATTCCATAAATGACAAGCCCGTCAGGCGTTGTGACAGGACCGGAGCCAGTTGCCGGAGGAAATAATAATTTGTGTGCATGGTGGCGTAAAGGTAGCAGGTTGCATGACTGGCAGGGTGGTAGAAATACTCACATGCACACTGACCCGATAGTTCGTTCAGTCGTTTTTGAGAACGATTTACCAGGGACCGCAAACAGGAGTATTAAGTGAAAATAAAAATAGTACTATTTTTACGCCAGTATGGGTATTTTTCATAGGAAGCCCATATTATTATTGATATTACCCTTTTGGATATAATAAATAAGAGCTAATATTGATGCGTTTAAACAAGATCAAACCAACCAAACACCTATGAAAGCAATGTTATACAGATTACTGCCCGCCACACTAATGGTCGCAGTTATGCTGCTGTGGGGCTTGAGTGCATCTGCTCAGGGCCGCAGAGTAACAGGCAAAATTACTGGTACAGACGGACCTGTCCCAGGTGCCAACGTGGTGCTGAAAGGCACCCAGACCGGCACATCGACCGATGCCAACGGCGATTTTGCTATCAACGTAACGGGTACCAATCCCGTTCTGGTCATTTCGGCAATTGGCAACAAAACCCAGGAGATTACTGTCGGTAACCGCTCAGCGATTAACCTAACCCTCGAAGATGACGCTACGGCCCTGAGCGAGGTAATTGTAACAGGATACACCACCGAAAACAAGCGCGATAATTCAGGTGCTGTTTCGACGGTGAAAGCCAAAGATCTGACCGTTATCCCGTCGGGTAACGTAGAGCAGCAGTTGCAGGGTCGCGTGGCCGGTTTAACCGTTATCAGTAACGGACAGCCCGGTACGGCCAGTCAGGTGCGGGTGCGGGGCTTTGGTGGCTTCGGCGGCAACGAGCCTCTGTATGTTGTTGACGGTGTACCAACCGGCAACGTCGATTTTCTGGCTCCGAGCGACATTGAGACGACCACCGTCCTGAAAGATGCCGCTTCGGCGTCGATCTATGGGGCGCGGGCTGCCAACGGCGTAGTCGTATTTACGACCAAGAAAGGCTCGAAAACAGCCCGTAAACTTCAGGTCTCGTATGACGGGCAGTACGGTGTTACCGATCCGGGTACGGGACAAAAAATGCTGAACCCTACCGATTTTGCCACCTGGACCTGGAATTCGTTCCGGAATTCAGGCTCTAAACCCGGCGACGAATCCTGGGGCCACCCGCAGTTTGGCAAGGGTGCCACGCCGGTTATTCCTGATTACATCAGCGTAGGCGGTACGCCTGGCGTTACGGGTACGGTTAATCTGGAAGCCGAGCGGGCAAAGTACAATGTCAATCCGAGTGCAGGGGGTATCTATCAGGTAGTGCGGGCCAATAAGGAAGGTACCGACTGGTATAAAGCCATCACGCGGCAGGCACCCATTCAACGGCACGGCCTGAACTTTTCGGGCAGTAGCGATGCCGCCCGGTACTACGTCGGCGTTAGTTTGCAGGATCAGCAGGGTATCCTGCTCAATAACGACTTTAAGCGGTACACGTTCCGGGCCAATACGGAGTTCGATATCTCGAAGCGGGTACGCTTTGGCGAGAACATCCAGCTTACCTACCGCTCGGTACGCGGTCAGGGTGGCGGCAACAACGGTCAGGGTGTTGCTTCGGACGAGAACGATATTTTGCAGGCCTTCCGTATGCCAACCATCATTCCGGTCTATGACGAGTTTGGTGGCTACGCCGGTACAGCAGCTAAGGGTTTCAACAACCCCCGCAACCCGGTGGCCAGCCGTCTGGGTCAGAGTAATGACAAAGTGGGTGGATACAGTGCCTTTGGTAACTTCTACCTCGAGTATGACCCCATCGAGAACCTGACGCTGCGCAGCAGCCTCGGCGGTAGCTACGGCGATTTCTACGGCGTATTCTACAGTCGGTTGCAGTACGAAAACTCGGAGAACAACTCGGCGTTTGGCTACAGTGAAGCGTCAAATACGTTCCTGTCGTGGGTGCTGACTAATACAGCCAACTACAAGCGTAAATTTGGTGTACACGCGGTTGATTTGCTAGTAGGTCAGGAAGCCCTGAACACGGGCGCGGGCCGGGGTATGAACGGTAACGGACAAAACCCATTCTCGACCGACCCCAACTACATAACGCTCAACACGGTATCGGCAACGGGCCGGAATGTGGGCAGTAACCAGTTCAAGGGTGTGAACTTTGCGTCGTACTTTGGACGGGTCAACTACATCTTCAATGACAAGTACATCTTCACGGGTCTGATCCGGCGCGACGGTTCGAGCCGGTTTGGTGCCAACAACCGCTATGGCGTGTTCCCGGCGGCTTCGGCAGCGTGGCGTTTGTCGTCCGAGAATTTTATGAAAAACCTGCCCTGGGTAACGGACCTGAAAGTTCGCGGTGGCTACGGTATCATGGGTAACTCGAACAACGTGGATCCCAATAACCAGTTCAGCCTGTTTGGCACGAGCCTCGGCGCATCGGCCTACGACATCACGGGGTCGAACTCAAGCACCCAGGAAGGCTATTACCGCACCCGGATTGGCAACCCCAATGCCAAGTGGGAAACCAGCGTAACGACCAACGTCGGCTTTGACGGATCGTTCTTCAACAACAAGCTGGAGTTCATTTTTGACGTGTGGCGGAAAGACACCCGCGATCTGCTGTACATCGTACCCGTCCCCGACGTAGTGGGTGGTTTTGCCAATGCTCCGGCGGTAAACGTGGCCAAGATGCGCAACCAGGGTATCGATATGCAGCTCATCACCCGCGGCCGGATCGGTGGCGAAGTAGGTTACGAAGCCAACGTTACGGGTAGCTTCCTGAGCAACAAAATTGTTGCCCTGGCTGGTGATCAGACGTACATCACGTACATTAACCCAGGTTTCCGGGGTATCAACCCCATCCGGAACCAGTTGGGCCAGTCAATCTCGTCGTTCTTCGGCTACCAGACGGTGGGTCTGTTCCAGAGTCAGCAGGAAGTTGATGCCGCGCCAACCCAGCAGGGTGCTGGACCGGGCCGCTTCCGGTTTGCTGACCTCAACGGCGATGGTAAAATCACCCCCGATGACCGGACGTACCTCGGCAGCCCCGTTCCGAAGTTTACGGGTGGCCTGACGCTGAAGTTTACCTACAAGGGCTTCGACATCGAGACGTATGCTTATGCCTCGGTCGGCAACAAAATATGGAACCAGTCCAAGTGGTTTACCGACTTCTATCCATCGTTTGCCGGTGCCGCCATCAGCGAGCGGGTCAAGAACTCCTGGACGCCCCAGAACACGGGGGCTACCATCCCCATTTTCGAGGCTGCCTCGAACTTCAGTACCAACACGCAGGCCAACTCGTACTACGTAGAAGACGGCTCGTACTTCCGGTTGCAGAACCTGTCTGTGGGCTACAACGTACCCGCTTCGGCCCTGAGCCGGATTGGTTTGCAGCGCGTTCGGTTGTTTGTCTCGACCAACAACCTCTTCACGATTACCAAATATCAGGGTCTCGATCCAAGCGTGGGCGGTGCTGCTGATACCAACTTTGGTATCGACGTGGGTAACTACCCCATTACCCGGCAGGTGCTGGGTGGTCTGGCCATTGGATTCTAATCAACAAGTTAAATCGTGCCGGGGCTGTTAAAATGCTCCGGCACACCTTAAAACAAATAAACGAACATGAACTACAAGCAAAAATTTACCAGTCTGATCGGTGCAACGGTTGCACTCTCAGTAATCACGGTGGCCTGTCAGGACAAGTTTCTGGAAGTACCCGTAACGGCGCAGTTGGACAACAGTCAGCTTAGCTCCAAGGCGGGCATAGAAGGCTCGCTGATTTCGGTCTATTCCATGCTCAATGGCCGGGGCGACCGCCTGGCAGCCGTAGCCAACTGGGTGTGGGGTGGCATTCGTGGGGGCGACGCCAACAAAGGCACCGACCCCGGCGACTTCTCGACCATCAACCCGATTCAGCGGTACGAAACCCTCTCGACGGGCGACGTGGGCGGTACGTGGCGGACACGCTACGAGGCCATCAGCCGCGCCAACGCTACGCTGCGTTTAGTGGCAACGAGTACGGTCCTGTCGGCGGCCGACAAGAAGCGGATCGAAGCCGAGACGAAATTCCTGCGGGGACTGAACTACTTCGACATGAAGCGGCTGTACAACAACGCGCCCTACATTGACGAAACCGTCGATTACGCCGGAGGTATCGAAAAGGTTGCGAACACCACTGATCTGTACCCAAAAATTGAAGCCGATCTGAAGTTCGCCTACGACAACCTGCCCGAAACGCAGGCGGCTGTGGGCCGGGCCAACAAGTGGGCCGCTGCGTCGCTGCTGGCAAAGGTGTATATGTACCAGAAGAAGTTCACCGAAGCCAAAGCCCTCTTCGATTTGATCATTGCCAACGGCAAAACGTCGGGCGGTGCCAAATACGCCTTATTGCCCAGCTTCCCTGACCTGTTCAAAGCTTCTAGCGACAACAACACAGAGTCGATTTTTGCGACGCAGGCAGCGGCCAATACGGGTAACGTGAACAACGCCAACCCGGAGTTTGACCTGAACTTCCCGTACAACACCGGCCCGAACGGTCCCGGCAACTGCTGCGGCTTCAATCAGCCAAGCTTTGAGTACGTCAACTCGTTCCGGACATCGGCCAGTGGCCTACCCCTGCTCGATAACTCGTACAACACGACGGCCAACCGGCTTAAAAACGATCAGGGCGTACCCTCGAAAGAAGCCTTCACGCCTGACGCCGGTAATGTTGACCCCCGTTTGGATCACACCGTTGGTCGGCGCGGTATTCCGTACTTAGATTGGCAGGATCACCCCGGCCAGGACTGGATTCGGAACCAGCCAAACGGCGGCCCATACTCGCCCAAGAAGTTTACGTACTACAAGTCGGACGTGGGCAAGTTTCAGGATAACAGCTCCTGGACGCCGGGCTACACCGCGCTCAACTTCCCCATCATCCGCTATGCTGACGTGCTTTTGCTGGCGGCTGAGGCTGAGATTGAAGTAGGTTCACTGGCCAAGGCACTGGAGTACACCAATCTGGTTCGTAACCGGGCGGCCAACCCAGCCAGCTTCGTAACCAAGAATGGCGCACCAGCTGCTAAATACGTGATTAGCCCGTACCCGGCATCTACCTTCGCTACGAAGGCATTAGCCACAACGGCGGTTCGGTTTGAGCGTCGGCTTGAGCTGGGCGACGAAGGTCACCGTTTCTTCGACCTCGTTCGTTGGGGCGTTGCTGCACCAGTACTCAATGCCTACTTAGCCTACGAAGGTCCTCTGCTGCCAAACACCCTGGGTGGTGCCAAGTTCACAGCGGGTAAAGACGAATATCTGCCCATTCCACAAGGTCAGATCGACATTCAGGGCAAAGATGTTCTGAAGCAGAATCCGGGTTACTAAGCTTATCGGAAATTATACAGAAAGCCCCTTCCGACGGTCGGAAGGGGCTTTCTGTATCTTAACCATTCAGTGGGTGGCGGGTTATAATTCACGCTAATCAAAGAACATGGACACGAAACAGTGGCAAGCCGAGCTTCGACAGGAACATAAGGATATTATGGCGTATTGGCAACGGTACTCGCCCGATCCGGTAAACGGCGGGTTCTACGGTCGGGTCGATTACCAGAACCGCCCCGACCCGACCGCCGACAAGGGTATTGTGCTGAACGCCCGGATTTTGTGGTCGTTCTCGGCAGCCCTGCACAATACCCAACATGACGAATACCGCCCCAGTGCTGACCGGGCTTTTGCGTACATTCAGCAGCATTTTTTTGATCCTGTTTACGGGGGTGTTTACTGGTCGGTCGATGCGAAAGGGCAACCAAAATATCCGCTTAAGCATCTGTATGGTCAGGCGTTTGCACTCTACGGACTGAGCGAATACGCACATGCTACCGGCTCGACCCCAGCACTGAAACTGGCTAAAGAGTTGTTTCAGAACATGGTAAAGTTTGCCTATGACGAAGAACGGGGCGGGTTTGTAGAAGCTCTGGCGCAGGACTGGTCGCCTGCTACGGATTACATTATCAGCCGGTACGATAATGGCGAGAGCAAGACTATGAACACGCACCTGCACATTCTGGAAGCGTTCACAGCTCTGTACCACGTGTGGCCCGACCCGCAGGTAGCCAGCCAGATGCGCGGGTTGCTGGACTTGTTTATCCGGCACATTGTAAACCCGAAGACGTACCGGATGAACTTATTCATGGATACCAACTGGACCATCCGCCGAACGGCTATCTCCTACGGGCATGACATCGAAGCATCGTGGTTGCTACCCGAAGCCGCCAACGCTCTGGCCGCCATGAATCCGGGTGACAAATCCCTGCAAAAAACCATAAAAAATCTGGCCGTGAACATGGCCAGGGCCGCCGTCGCCGGTTTTGATGCTACCGATGGAGGTATGAACTACGAGCTTGAGCCAAACGGTCACCTCAACCGCGAACGTTCGTGGTGGGTTATGGCTGAAGCAATGGTAGGCTTTTTAAATGCGTACCAGCTCACCGGCGAGAAACCGTTTCTGGACAAATCGTGGGCAAGCTGGACATTCATCAAAAAACACCTGCTCGACACTAAAAATGGGGAGTGGTTTATGGGGAGCACGGCGGAGCATACGGTAGTGGGCAACGACAAAATCAGCATGTGGAAAGCGCCGTATCATAACAGTCATGCCTGCCTGGAAACGTTGGAACGGCTCGGCCACCTGCACTGAAACCTAATGAACAAAAAAGCCCGCCTGATTGCTCAGGCGGGCTTCAGTACGTTTATAGCGTTGTCGGTATTTCTTACCGGCAGTTGTGCCTCAACAAAAATTACTGAGCGCTATCGGACATCATCGTCGAGGCCGAATCGGTAGCCATCGTCGAATCAGCCATCATCGTCGACGTAGTGTCGGTCATGACGGTTGTCTCGTTGGTTTCGGTGGTTTCGGTTTTTTTCGAGCAGCCCGTAGCAAGTGCAATCATGGCAGCGAAAAAGAAGGCGGTTTTCGTGAATGCTTTCATAGTTTTGATTTGTTTTTTGTTTAGCGGTGAAAAATGATTCAATGTCAACGTTAATACCCTGTAGGCTGAAAGGTAACCCACGATTTTAAAACTTTTTTTTGGGTTACGTCTTTACCCTTTTCTGTATTAAGTAATAGAACACCTGATGAGAGACAGGCAACCAGCCCTGACCGACGAAGAACTACTGACAGGTTTAGCCAGCGGCTCAGATAATGCGCTGACCCAGTTGTACCGGCGGTATTTCCCAATGGTGCTGCATCTGGTAACGACCAACAACGGCAACGAGGACGACGCCAAAGACATCTACCAGGAAACGCTGGTGGTACTTTACGAGAAGGTCCGAGCCGGGTCATTTGATTTGCACAGTCAGCTCAAGACGTATATCTACGCCGTGGGCAGGCGACTATGGCTGAAGCAACTGGCTCAAAAAAGTCGGTATATGGTGCGCGACATTGATATTGATGCCACCGATGCAACAGCCGCCGGGCAGATTAGCGATGACCTGGTCGATCATGAGGAACGTAACCGGCAGTTTGAGTTGATGACCGACTCGCTGGGGCGGCTGGGAGAACCCTGCCGAACGCTACTGGAAGATTTTTACATCCGGCATTTGAGCATGCAGGACATTACCGAAAAGTTCGGCTACACCAACGCCGATAACGCCAAGACACAGAAGTACAAATGCCTGATGCGCTTGAAACGACTATTTTTTGCCGAGTACAAAACATGAAAAGTTACGTAGTTACCTAATCGTAGAGTTGTAAAGTTTTGGTCCAGCCTCCCGGTTGGCCCTGAGAAGAACTTTACGACGGTACAAATCACAACTCTTAAAAGATGGAAACGAACGAACCTAACGAAATAGAAGACGCCCTCCGCGCCTATGGTGACCGGATTGGGTTTCGGCGTAAGCTGGTTGCTGTTCATAAAAGCATGGACATAGACGAGTTGCGGACCGAAGCCGGTACGTATCGCGCCGGTCAACGGTCACTCAACAGTGGGAAACAGTTCTGGCGCGCCTACGGTACCACGCTGGCGGTGGCAGCATCGGTGGCTGTTGTGACTACGTTCGGATCCATTTTCCTATATCGTTCCTATCAGCAAAGCCACAAGCAGGAACAGCAGTATAGTCAGTTGAGCAAAGAAATACAGGCCGTTAAGTATTCGCAACGGCGGATTCTAAGCGATCTGAATGGGCGTAGCCTCGCCCTGAGTCAGAACCCGGCTCAGGTATCGGGGTCTGGCTTTCTTATCACTGCCGATGGTTATTTTGTGACCAATAATCACCTTGTACAGGGTGCTGACTCAGTATATGTACAAAGTGGCAAAGGTGACGTCTATAAAGCCCGGATCGTGCATACCGATCAGGAGCATGACCTGGCTATCCTGCAATTATGCGACGACAGTGCTTTCCGCGCCGTGGCTGCTATTCCATATGGGTTCGATGCCCGTCCGTCAGCTTTGGGTGAGCGGGTTTTTACGCTGGGCTACCCGCGCGAAGAGGTTGTCTATGGTGAAGGTTACCTTAGTTCCCGTACGGGCTACCGGGGCGACTCTATCGCCTATCAGGTAGCGATTGGCGTGAATCCCGGCAATTCAGGGGGGCCACTGCTTGACGAGAAAGGTAACATAATTGGCGTCATCAGCGGCAAGCAGATTACGGCTGAAGGGGTTAGTTTTGCCATTAAAACGGACTACCTATTACAAGCAATCAACTCTATCTCTGCCGATGCCCTCAATGGAGTACCCATTAAGCTTCCCCGAAAGACGGCTCTGACGCGGTTATCGAGAAAACAGCAGATCGAGCAAGTTCAGGAGTATGTGTATCAGGTAAAAGTTTTCAAACATTAATCAGGTTCTTCTGTTGTTGAAGAGGTTTTAAACACTCAACTACTATGAAGAAGCTCATGATGCTGACCTTGGGGCTGGCTCTCTCATTCACTGCTGCTCAGGCACAGGCCGTAAAGCAAAACGCCAAAGAAACGGCTCATCAGGCCGGGCAGACGGTTGACGCAGCTGCCGATAAAGTAGGCCGCGAAACTAAAAAAGCTGGGCGGAAAGTAAGCCGGGCGGCCAAAAACACGAAAGAAGACATGAAAGATGGCACCAACCGCGCACTGAACAAAGCTGACCGTAAAATGAAGAAGGCCGAGCGGAAGATGGACAACAGTCGGTAGTCGTTTTACCCGATATAAAGAAAGCGTTGGGAAGATAGTTTCCAACGCTTTTTGCTTTTTCAGATAGTAGCGTTGGTTACCACGCCAACAGTCCCTTATTTTGCTTGTATGAATTCCTCTGCGAATGTATTACTATTCGGTATTGCCCGGGACATGACCGGTCAGTCGTCCGTGTTGGTGCCGCTTGCGCCTGACACGCGCGTATCTGATCTGCTTACAACGATTCACAAGCAGTACCCAGCTCTGTTGGGTATTCAATCGCTGCTTGTAGCGGTAAACGGCGAATACGCCGAAGCTGATCAGCCACTAACTCCCCAGGATGAGATTGCCCTTATTCCCCCCGTAAGTGGTGGCTAATCATGATTGCACTTACTTCCACCCCCATCGACGTAGCTTCGGCCCTGAACTATTTACAGTCGTCGCAGGCTGGCGCAGTCGATTTGTTTCTTGGCGTTGTGCGCGACAACACGCAGAATCGTCCCGTTGACCGGCTCGAGTACGAAGCCTACGATAAGATGGCCTTGAGCGAGATACAGAAAATTGTGGATTCAGCCCACCATCGATGGACATTGCTCGGTTGTGTGGTCATCCACCGGACCGGTACGCTGCTCATCGGTGAAATGGCCGTACTAATAGGCGTGGCCACCGCCCACCGAGCCGACGCCTTCGACGCCTGCCGCTACATCATCGACACTATAAAGCAAACCGTACCCATCTGGAAGAAAGAAATTTTTACCGACGGCGAAGTCTGGGTTAACGCGCACCCTTAGAAAGGGTAGCGAGTAAAAAAAGTGGGAAGGTATATTGAGTTTGTTCCCACGATCCATGTACCAGCTTTCACGCCTTGCTCCCTTTCACCCTATTTTACTACATACGTTCCTACAATGGGGTAGTGGTCGGAGTAGCGTACGTAGTTGATGGTCTCAAAGTCGAGCGGCTTCAGGCTGGGGCTATGAAACTGGTGATCAATACGGATAAAACCCGGTGCACGGTTGTAGCTGAACCCGAAGCCCCGCCCTGCATCCTCGAACGAACTTGGCAGTATAGACCGCATTCGGTCATAGACCACCCCGTAGGGCGTATCATTGAAGTCTCCGGTTACTACCACTGGGTAGCGGCTGCGGGCCACCTGCTCTTCCACGCGTCGAACCTGCTCACGCCGGTCGATAAAACCCGTCCTCAACGCACTCAATACCCCACGCGTTTCCTGCTTCACGCCCGAAAGATGGTCCTGCCGCCATACGCGCCCTACCCGGATTCCCATTGAACGGAGATGGACGTTGATAACGGTCACGGTATCAGAACCGATTTTGATGTCAGCCCAGACCATTCCATTGAAACCTCCAAAATGCTCCCGACCCGATGCCACGATTGGATAGATCGAAAAAGTAGCCACGCCAATTGGCCCTTTTGATACGTTGGCCAGTTCAGGATTGAGTAGTATCGAATACCGGTAACCCGCTTTTCTGAACCGGTTAATCATGTCGTAGTCAGCAATGGCTGTCGAATTGTAGAATTCCTGAAAGCATTTGATAGGCGCGTTGTACCGTAGTACGTAATTGACCAGCCGTCGAACACGGGGCGAACTCTGCGGGTATTCCACCTCATCGTCGGTATAGCCAAATCCCTGTACATTATAGCTGAATACCCGAAACGCAGTACCGGAACCAGCAGCACCGTCTGGTGGGCTATTCCAGGCGAAGGTGCGCGAACCAAACAGCACAATACCCGCCAGCAGGGTCAGTCCCGACAGCCAGCTGCGCCACGGGCGCGAGGTGAGCCAGAAAATGACGAACGCGAAGTTGAGAACCCATAAAACCGGAATGGCAATCATGATTATACCTCCCAACCAGTGTTCGGTAGGTAGCCAGCCCAGTAACCAGTAAGCCAGGGCCGTAAAAAAGAACAGCAGCAGATTCCCTGACCAGATCAATGACCGGAAGAAAAAAGCAATCAGTTGACCTATCTGTTGTCGTATAGACATACAAAACGAGCGTTGGAAGCGGTAATGGGCGTTAACTGTCCCAAAAGTACGTCAGGCTAACGGGAAAGCGCATGTAAACGACCCAGGGTCTCTTGTGAACCATCGCGAAAACCACTACCTTTGTGCCGCAAAAAAGTTTCTGGTGTCGGTCAAAAGGGGAGTCGAACTCCCTTTTTTGTTAGCCAATACTTTATGGATGATAAAACACGAATTACCGGACTACTTCAGCCCTACCTGAACAACGATCAGCTTTACATCGTTGATGTTCAGTCGGTTGGGCGTCAGGGTGGGCGCATTAAAGTAACCATTTTGTTAGACAGCGACGCAGGCATTACTATTGACGAGTGCGCTGACATTAGCCGCCGGTTGGGCGGGCAAATGGACGAGATGAATTTCTTCGGTGAGTCGCCGTTTACGCTGGAAGTCTCCTCGCCGGGGGTTGATTATCCGCTTGGTTTTCCGCGTCAGTATCGGCGCAACGTCGGGCGGCAATTACTCGTGACACTAACTGATGGTGCTACCGAAATCGGTACGCTCGAAGACGCCGACGACACACAGATCGTGCTGGATATTGTCCCGGTGAAACGTTCAAAGACAAAGCAGAAGAAAGATGCCGAGGCTGGTATCATTGTACGTAGCGGGCCAACCCCCTTTCTGTATGACCAGATAAAAAGAGCAACTGTAGAAATAACCTTTAATTAGTTCAGAATTCCATGTTTAAGGTTTAAAAGTGGTCTAGGCAGGGCAGGCTATGCAACTGTCAACTTTGAATCCCGAACGCTGAACTCAAAACCCGAAATACGATGACCAGTGGATTATTGATCGAATCGTTTGCCGATTTCGCCCGGTCGAAGAATATTGACCGGCCTACCATGATCGCCATTCTGGAAGAAGTCTTCCGAACGATGATTCGCAAAAAATACGGTACCGACGAAAATTTCGACGTGATTATCAACGCCGAAAGTGGTGACCTTGAAATGTGGCGCACCCGCGAAATCGTTGATGATGACTCGGAAGATATCTGGGATTTTGACAAAATACCCCTTGCCGATGCCCGTAAAATTCAGGACGACTTTGAGGTAGGTGAGCAGGTAGCCGAAGAAGTGAAGCTGGAAGACTTTGGCCGGCGCGTGGTGCAGACGGCCCGTCAAACGCTCATCCAGAAGATAAAGGACATGGAGAAAGAAATCCTTTATCAGAAATATAAAGATCAGGTTGGCGACCTATTGGGGGCCGAGGTGTATCAGCTTCTGAAGCACGAGATTATCCTAATCGATCAGGAAGGTAACGAACTGAGTCTGCCCCGCACCGAGCAGATTCCGAAAGATCGCTATCGCAAGGGCGAGTCGGTAAAAGCTGTGATCAAGAGCGTTGACATGAACAATGGTACGCCCAAAATCATTTTGTCACGCACCTCGCCGGTGTTTCTGGAGCGGCTGTTCGAGATTGAGGTACCCGAAATTTACGACGGGCTGATTTCAATCCGTAAGATCGTACGCGAACCGGGCGAACGTGCTAAGGTGGCCGTTGAATCGTACGATGACCGCATTGACCCCGTAGGTGCCTGCGTAGGCATGAAAGGCTCCCGGATTCACGGCATTGTGCGGGAATTGGGAAACGAGAATATCGACGTCATCAACTATACCGAAAACCTCGAACTGCTCATCAGCCGCTCACTCAGCCCGGCTAAACTCAGTTCTATGCAGATTGATCATGATACGCGCCGGGTGTCGGTATTCCTGAAACCCGATCAGGTGTCGCTCGCTATTGGCAAAGGCGGTCAGAATATCAAACTCGCTGGCCGGTTAGTGGACATGGAGATCGACGTATTCCGCGACAATGAAGGCCATGAAGACGACGAAGACGTTGACTTAATGGAGTTTTCTGACGAGATCGACGAGTGGATGATTCTGGAGTTGCGTAAAGTAGGTTTAGACACTGCTAAAAGTGTGCTGACCCTGAGCAAAGAGGAACTCGTTCGCCGAACGGATCTCGAAGAAGACACCGTTGAGGAGATTCTTAATATCCTCAAGCAGGAGTTTGATTGAGAAATGTATAGTTAAGGATGAATGATGCGTACTATGCCATCCGGCCCAATGCACATTATTTATCTTACATGGTGCATTAAGCAGAGCGAGGGATTTTTATTACCCGATCTCGTGTTCATACCATACCAACAACCGTTAAATTTGCCGAATATAGACCGATAATATGGCAGAAGAAAAGTCAATGCGCCTAAGCCAGGTGGCAAAAATTCTCAACAAAGGGTTATCCTCGGTTGCGAAGAGTCTGTCTGCCAGTGGATTTAAGGTCGAAACCAATCCCAATACCAAGATCAACACTGAACAGTTGGAGGTATTGGCGAAAGAATACAACTCTGCGGAACTCCTGAGTGGTACGCGTCGACATGAGCCGTCTGTGGAGGTGGTCGAGCCAACCCGTCGCCGGGAGGAAGACTTCCTGCCGACCTACCGTCGTGATGACGCGGGTCGTCCGCTTACCGAAGCAAAAATCGAAGCCCCAAAACCGGCTTTGGTTGCTGAACCGGTCAAACCATCTCCTCAAGCGGCCCAAACGGTCCTGCCCGGATTGAAGGTACTCGGCAAAATTGATCTGAATGCCAAACCGGCTCCTCAGGTCAAGGCACCCGTTGATCCAAAACCAGCAGAAGCTCCCAAACCAGTACCAGCTCCTGCTCCGATACCGGTAGCTCCTGTTGCCGTTGTTGAGACGCCGGTGCAGAAACCCGTTCAGCCCGAACCCGCTAAACCACCCGTTCAGCAGATAGAAGCGAAGGTAACCGCTCCTGCAGCCCCGGTCGAAGTGACTAAATCAGCACCGACTGTCGAGCCGGTTGCCCGCGTTGAGCCGCCCAAAGCAGAGCCAATAAAGGTAGAAGTAGCTAAACCAGTCGCACCAGCACCAGTCGCCGAACAGCCAAGAGTGGCTAACCGTCCGCCCCGCACTGAAAAGCCTGCCCCGAAGGCAGCTAACCAAACGACATCTGGAACCGCAGCAAAACCAGCCGATAAGGCTACGCCAGCCGCTGAAGAAACCCCGGCCAAGCCGACCGAAACAATTCGGGCAGCGGGTAGTCACCAACTGGGTGGTCTTAAGATTCTTGGTAAAATAGAACTCCCCACGCCTAACTCGCGTCAGGGAAATAACAACAACCGACGCGAAGGCGGCAAGCGGAAACGCATTCGAGGTGTTCCAGGTCCTGCCAGTGGAAATCCTCAGGCCGGGGCCGGACAGCCGGGTCAGGGCAATCGTACTCCTGCAAACCGTACTCCTGCCAACCGTGCTCCCGGCGACCGTAATCAGAACCAGGCTGGAACTCCGCGCGATGGAAACCGTCCACCGGCGCAGGGCACCGCTACACCTAATACGAATACAGCAAACAACCGTCCTGCTGGTACTGGTGCCAATACTGGTAATGCCAACCGGAGCGGTAATAGCCGAACGGGCGCGCAAAACCGGGGTACCGGCCGCCGTGAAGCACCTACACAGGCCGACGTAAACAAGTCGATCCAGCAAACCCGCGACCGAATGCGCGGCAATACCCCCAACCGGGGTGCCGACCGTCGGCGTGATCGCCGGAGTCAGCGCGAAGACGACCGTCGCGCCATGAACGAGCAGGAGGAAATGGAGGCCAAAATCCTCCGCGTCACCGAGTTCGTATCGGCCAACGATCTGGCTTCGCTGATGGACGTATCAATCAACGAAGTGATCTCGGTCTGTCTGAGTCTTGGTATGTTCGTGTCGATCAACCAACGTCTCGATGCCGAAGCTATCACGGTTATTGCCGATGAGTTTGGGTACGACGTGCAGTTCATTTCGGCAGAAGACGAAACCGAAGCGGGCGTAGATACGGAAGCAGACAATCCGGAAGATCTGCAGCCCCGCGCACCAATCGTGACTATAATGGGTCACGTTGACCACGGTAAGACGTCGTTACTTGACTACATCCGTCGCGAAAAAGTAGCGGCTGGTGAGGCTGGTGGTATTACTCAGCACATTGGCGCGTACAGCGTAAAAGCCAGCAAGGACCGTACCATCGCGTTTCTGGATACTCCGGGTCACGAAGCCTTTACGGCGATGCGGGCACGAGGAGCCAAAGTAACCGACGTGGTTATCATCGTAATTGCTGCCGACGACAGCGTGATGCCCCAAACCCGCGAGGCTATCAACCACGCGCAGGTAGCAGGTGTACCGATTGTCTTTGCCTTCTCGAAGGTGGATAAGTCCGGTGCCGATACCGAAAAAATCAGAGCCGAACTATCGAGTATGAACATGCTCGTAGAAGAGTGGGGAGGCAAATATCAGACGCAGGAAATCTCCTCGAAATCAGGTGCCGGTATTGACGACCTGCTCGAAAAAGTGCTGCTCGAAGCCGAACTGCTTGAATTAACAGCCAATCCTGATCGCCGTGCATTAGGTACGGTAATTGAAGCCTCGCTCGACAAGGGCCGGGGGTACGTATCAACCGTACTGGTTGAGAATGGTACGCTTCGTCAGGGTGACATTGTACTGGTTGGCGCACACTACGGGCGTATCCGGGCTATGACAAATGACCGGGGCGAGCGCATCAAAGAAGCTGGCCCATCTCAGCCGGTTCAGATTCTTGGTTTGCCAGGTGCACCGCAGGCAGGTGATAAATTCAACGTGATGGAAACGGAGCGCGAAGCCCGTGAAATTGCGAACAAACGCGAACAACTCCTGCGTGAGCAGACGCTTCGTACCCGCAAGCACATTACGCTCGAAGAGATTGGCCGACGCAAAGCTATCGGTACGTTTAAAGAACTGAACGTGATTGTGAAAGGTGACTTCGACGGTTCGGTTGAAGCCCTGTCCGATTCGCTGTTGCAGCTTACTACGGAAGAGGTGCAGGTGAATATCATTCATAAAGCGGTTGGTCAGATTTCAGAATCTGATATTCTGCTGGCCTCGGCCTCCGACGCTGTGATTGTTGGTTTCCAGGTGCGGCCATCGGCCAGTGCGCGGAAACTGGCAGAACAGGAACAGATCGAAATCCGGTTATACTCCATCATCTACGACGCCATCAACGAGGTGCGTGACGCGATGGAAGGCTTATTGGCTCCATCGGTCGAAGAGATTATCGTGGGTACCATCGAGGTACGCGATGTCTTCAAGATCAGCAAGATTGGTACGGTAGCCGGTTGTTACGTAACGGAAGGAAATATCAAGCGCAACAACAAAATCCGGGTTATCCGCGACTTCATTGTGGTACACACGGGCGAGATCAGTGCGCTGAAACGCTTCAAAGACGATGTAAACGAAGTGAAGTTTGGCTACGAATGTGGTCTAAGCATCAGAAACTTCAACGACATCGAAGTAGGCGACGTGATCGAAAGCTTCGACTTCAAAGAAGTGAAGCGGACGCTGTAACATCGTTAGGCAGCATACATTGAAAGCCCCGGTCATGAAATTGGTCGGGGCTTTGTTGTTTTACCAGCGCAAACCAAAGGCGCGGTTTGGAGCGTTATTTGTAAAATGTCCGTTAGCAGGGATAATACCGCCATTTTTGGCTTTCTGCACTATTCTCATACCCGATCATTTCAGCCTGAATGAACTTTCTGTATCCGTCTTTTCTATTTGGCCTGCTGGCCGTATCGGTTCCCATTGCCATTCACCTGTTCAATTTTCGGCGGACACGCCGGGTGTATTTTACCAATGTGGCTCTGCTCAGGAATGTACAGACCGAAACCAAGTCGTTTCGGAGGCTCAAGCATTGGCTCATTCTGGCCGCCCGCTGCCTGTTTCTGGCCTGTCTGGTAGTTGCCTTTGCACAGCCGTTCATTTCCAGCAAGAGCAAACTAGGATTATCACGGCAGGGAGTCACGAGTCTGTACGTCGATAATTCGTACAGTATGCAGAATGAACGGAGCGAAAAACGGTACCTGGACATTGCCACCAGTAAACTCGATGAACTCCTGACGCTATTCCGCAACGCCACTTCACTGCAACTCCTGACCAACGATTTCTCTGCCGCCGAACAGCAGACGGGTACCGCCGAAGCCGTTCGGGAGCGCGTTACGTCAATCCGGTTTGCACACACGCCCCGAACGCTCGAAGCAGTATACCGGCGGCAGCGCAACCTGCTTAGCAGTCAGAATCCCGGTGGTCGAAATCAGCTTTTCTGGTTCTCCGATTTTCAGAAAAGTACCGTCGGCGATTTATCGCGCCTGACCATAGACACCACCGACCGGCTGTTTATCGTGCCTGTCGATGCGCAGCCAACCAAAAATGTCTATGTCGATTCGGTCTGGCTCAGCACACCGTTCATCCGCGAAATGCAAAACAACAGCCTGAACGTGAAGCTGACCAACGGCGGGCGTGAGAACGTAAAAAACCTGCCCGTACGGCTTTATCTGGATGATACCCAAACCTCCACAGCCTCGGCAACTATTGCGCCTGACGGGTCGGCAACGGTGTCGCTCAATTTTAACGTCACGACTAAAGGCTACCACCGGGGCCGAATTGTATTCGAGGATTTCCCGATTACGTTCGACAATCAGTACTATTTCGTGATCGAAGCTTCACCCGCCGTTCGGGTGCTGCACCTGTACGAGCAGCGCAGTCTCAAAAACTACATCAACGCCGTGTATTCAGACGACAGCCTGTTTGTCAGGCGGAGTTTCAGCGTACAGAATTTTGACGTGGGGCAATTGCGCGAAACAGATTTGGTGGTACTGGAGGGCGTAGCACAGGTGTCAGGTACCTTACGATCTGAATTGGAGCGGTTTGTGCGACAGGGCGGCAGTCTGGCCGTTATCCCACCCTCCAGTCCCGACGCAGCTTCGTACAGTCCGTTTTTGAGTAGTTTGGGGATGGGTGGCATACAGGCAATTTCTCAGGCAACTCCTACTCTCCTACCCCTGGCGCCACCTGACCGTAACAATCCGTTTTTCAGCGATGTGTTTCAACGAAGTTACCAGTCGGATCCACTCAACCTACCCGATGCTGCACCCGTCTGGCGGTTCAGCGGGGGTGAGAAACTCCTGACCCTGCGCGACGGCAATCCTATGCTCAGCCGTACGCGGGCGGGCAACGGCAGTGTTTACGTGCTGGCTACTCCGCTGGCATCAGACTACGGCAGCCTGGCCGAAAACGCCCTGTTCGTACCCATCATGTACAAAATGGCCGCGCTAAGCGTCCGGGCGCAGCGCACCGCCTACTCGTTCGACGACAATCTGGTGACTATTCCTATTAATAATCCCGCCGAGCGGGCGGTCTATAAACTCAAACGCGACAAGCTGGAAATCATCCCGGTGCAGCGCGTGGTGGGCAATCAGCTTTTGCTCGAAATGCCGAAAAGTAACGAACTATCTGCCGGGCAGAACGTAGAAGCGGGCTACTATGAACTACTCAACAGCACCGGCAAGACCGAACGACTGCTGGCCTTCAATCACGGCAACGCCGAGTCGGCCATGCAGTTCTACTCGGCCGATGAACTGCGCCAAATATTTGCTAATAAGCCCAACGTTGAGGTATTCGACAGCATTCAGGACGGCGATTTTGTGCAGGTGCTGGAACAGGAAAACCTCGGTAAAAGTCTCTGGAAATACTTCCTGCTGGCCGCGCTGGCCTTTCTACTGCTCGAGGTCGGTTTAGTGCGGTTTATGAAGGGGTAAATTCGGTATATTTGATAGAAATAGACCAGCTATGACGACCATCGTACTTCCAATAGAGATTGAAACCGGCATTGACATGCTTGGGCGTCTGCGTCAGATGTCAGACGACGAATTCTTTTATTTCTGCCAGGAAAATCCTGATTTTAAGTTTGAGCGGGACGCCGACGGTACAATCATTTCTTTGGCACAGACAGGTGGAGAATCGGGAATTCGTAATAGTGAATTAACGACTGAGTTAACCATTTGGAACAGGACTGCTCGCTTAGGTTTTGTATTCGACTCATCAACTGGATTTCGCTTACCAGACGGTGCCACGCGAGGCCCTGATGCGGCCTGGGTAACTACCGAACGATGGAACGCGCTAACTTCCGATCAACGCCGTAAGTTCCCCCCTCTCTGCCCTGACTTCGTGGTAGAACTGATGAGTGCGTCAGACTCATTGCGCAATACCGACGAGAAACTACGGGAGTACATAGACAACGGGTGCCGTTTAGGCTGGCTCATTGACCCACGCACCGAGGAAAGCCGCGCCTATCGCTCGGACGGCTCCATCAGCGTCTTTCATGGATTCGATACTACGCTATCTGGCGAAGACGTCTTGCCGGGTTTTTCGTTTGATTTAGGGTTGTTACGATAGTAAATACAGGCTATATGGTTGTTTATGGTTGACAAATCGTGTCAATACGCTAATGGCCAATATGAAATCAGTTCTCAGATTTACTATCGCTGTCCTGTTTATCAACCTATTCGCAAGTTGTGGAGATAATTTACCCAGCCCCACTCAGGATGGAGCCAACACGTTTGGATGCAAAATCAATGGCAAAGCATGGATACCCAATGGTGGTGGGTCGTTTAGCGGAATCAAGCCCATCTCGGCAGGTTATTTGGTCTTACCGACTCACAAATTCCAATTGGGCATTTACCTCTCTGCTCATTCGAGAGATAAACAAGCAATCTACATTACCCTCAACGACATCAAAGTTGGCACGTATCAGTTAAGAAAATTAGTCACCCTAAATGGCAGTGACCAGGCAAGAAGTCATGCCGACTATAATGATAGACGTGGAGAAACTTATCTGGACGAAATTTATTATGCTACCAATGATCATTATGGGGGAGAAGTAATCATAACCCGTTCCGACTCAACAGCTAAAGTCATATCTGGAAGATTCAATTTCACAGCGGTAGATTCCGAAGGCAAAACTGCTGTTATCAGCGACGGGCGTTTTGACGTGAAGTACCCACTTTAAACCGTTATTACCCCCTTCCGCTCGTATTCCACAAAATCGAAGGACGTTTCATGGCGGTCGTCGGCGGGGTGGGTTTGGCGACTAACTTCGGTCCAGTCAGCTTTGTTGAAGGCGGGGAAACTGGCGTCGCCATCGTAGGCTTTGTGGATCTCGGTCAGGTAGAGCGTTGTGGCAACGGGCAGGGCCATCGCATAGACTTCGGAGCCGCCAATCACAAAAATTTCCTGATCGTTTACAGCCTTCGCGGCAATAATGGCGTCGTTGAGCGTATGCACGATTGTAACGCCGTCGGCCTGAAAGGCCAGGTTTCGGGTAATCACGATATTAGTGCGATTGGGCAGCGGCTTGCCGAGACCATCCAGCGACTTGCGGCCCATGATGATGGGGTGGTGACTGGTTTTGCGCTTGAAATACGCGGAATCGTCGGGTAGGCGCCAGGGCAAGTCGTTGTCTCTTCCGATGATGCCGTTCTGAGCTACGGCTGAAATAAGGCTTATCTTCATGTATTTTTTTAAGCGCAGAGACGCAAAGTTTTCACAAAGGTCGCAAAGAAAAACTGCCTGCTACGGCCTTTACATACCTCTGATGTCTTTGCCGTCAATTCTTTTTTCGGCGTTCCATTAGTTCGCGCCAGGTGGTAACGATGATTCCTTCTTTTTCGACATAAGCACGTAGGGCCGGGTCAAGCATGGCTAATAAATCGCCTTTGCGGACCTCACCAGAGTTACTGATCTGGTCGAAAGTAGGCGTTGGGGCGGTGCAGTGCATAATAATGTACGTCAGGCCGGGTTTGGCAGATTTGAGCAGATCGATGTATTTCTGCGTTTTGTAGCGTTGCAGATTGGCATCAGTGGCGGGGGTTCCGGCGGGAAGTTTCCAGCCGTAGCTGGTGCCGTCAATATCGTCCAGCACGGGCAGACCCGCGCTCCAGAGCTGCTGCCCTACCTCCTTCACCATCTGCTGCATCGAGGGCGGTACGTTACTAGCCGCTATAATCAGCGACGCATGACCGCCTGGAAACAGAATGGGAATTTTCTCTTCCATGCCCACTTTGGCGTAGCGCATCAGAAACTTCGGCTGAAAAAGCGTACCCATATGTGAATCCAGGTGCGTTGGCTCCAGGCCAAAACCCCGATAGCGGGCAATCTGCGCCTTGATTTCGGCTTCTACCTCGTCGGCACTGGCGTGTTCAACTACCTGTGCTACCGAGTGCCAGAGGGCACCCTGTTCGTCGCACAGGCCGGGGGCAGTTTTACAGCCTACCAATGGACCCCAGCGGTAATTATCCCACTCGGAGGTTAGGGCGAGGTGAATGCCTGCGTCAGTGTCAGGGTGTTGTTTCAGGTAAGTGAACATTTGCGGTACCCAGCCGCAGGGCATCATAATACTGACCGAGTTGGATAGTCCTTTACCAAGCGCAGTAATGGCTCCGGCGTTCGATTCGGCACTCATGCCGGCGTCATCGACGTGAAAAATCACGACCTTTTTCCCCTTCGGGAAGCCGAGTTTTTCGGCGTAGGTCTCGGTCTGTGCGCGGGCTGAGAGGGCGGCTAACAGAAATAGGAGGATAACTGGTGATGACTTCATGGTTCTTTTATCATGCTGACGAAGGAAGCATCTTCGTCGGAAAAAGAAATCCTTACTACTGAACGAGATGCTTCCTTCGTCAGCATGACAAAAATCAAAGGCTATTACCCCGTAAAAACTCCCCGGCAGTCATACGTCGTTTCCCCTCAGCCTGAAGTGAGTCGATGCTAAGCCAGCCATCGGCAGCGCGGACTAAAATTACGGTTTTATTATCAGTATAAGCTTCACTGGGTTCAGCATCGAAAGGTGATTCATTAGCTACTGACACAGCATAAATTTTGAAAAATTTGCCGTTGATTATCGTCCAGGACGCTGGGTAAGGTGACAGGCCCCGTACGAAGTTGCGGATGATTTGTACGGGCTGATTCCAGTTAATTTCGGTGGTTTCGCGGCTGAGTTTAGGCGCGGCTTTGGGCTCGGTAACGGCAGGCTGGGGCGTTCGGACGTAGTTGTTCGCTTCAATGGCCCGGACGGTTTGCAGCACCAGATCTGCCCCGCGTTCCATAAGCCGGTCGTGTAGCGTTCCTGCGGTATCATCGGCATGAATCGGTTCGCGGTCCTGCAAGATCATCTGGCCGGTGTCAATTTCTTTTTCGATAAAAAAAGTCGTGACACCAGTTTCGGTTTCGCCGTTGATAATGGCCCAGTTGAGGGGCGCGGCTCCCCGGTATTGCGGCAACAGCGACCCGTGCAGGTTGAAAGTACCAACCGTTGGCATAGACCAGACTACTTCGGGCAGCATTCGGAAGGCAACTACTACAAATAGATCGGCAGTATAACTGGCCAGCTGCTCCAGAAAATCAGGATCGCGCAGTTTTTCGGGTTGGAGTACGGGCAAATTAGCCGCTTGGGCAGCTTTTTTTACGGGCGATGCCATCAACTGCAACCCGCGTCCCGACGGGCGGTCAGGAGCCGTAACAACGGCCACTACGGTACAACCTGCGTTTAGTAGACGCAGCAAACTGGCAACGGCAAAATCGGGCGTACCCATGAATACAAGACGGAGTGGCTGGAACATAATCAGAAAGCTGGATTTTAGTTACCGGACCGGATACATATTGGTATAGCCCGGAAGTATGCGTATTTTTGTATCACAAACGCGCCGACAAGGACGCGTTTTGTTTGTTTAAACCGGTCAGAAATCAATGCAACGACCAATAAAGTCAACGCTTTACTTGCTTAAACCGATCGCGTCGAACTCCCGACAACGATGCTGACACGACTGCAAAGAAAACCAATTTGGTTGCAGAACGGTCAGTAGGCCGTTCTTTTTATTTGTATAAGTCACTGCGTCGGGAGTACCCTAAAACCAATGTGAAAAACGAATTCAGAACAAGAACACCATGGCAAAAATCTCGTATTACACTGAAGAAGGACTTAACCGACTCAAAAATGAGTTGAATGAGCTGAAAACAAAAGGACGCTCGGCCATTGCCCACCAGATTGCCGAAGCCCGCGACAAAGGAGACCTTAGCGAAAACGCCGAGTACGATGCCGCCAAAGACGCGCAGGGGCTGCATGAGCTGAAAATTGCCAAACTCGGAGAAGCACTCTCAAACGCCCGCGTCCTCGACGAATCGACCATCGACGCATCTATCGTCTCGATCCTGTCGAACGTGACGATCAAAAATAAGAAGAGTGGTCAGCAGATGCAGTACACGCTGGTATCGGAAGAAGAAGCCGATTTGAAGACGGGCAAGATTTCGGTCAATTCGCCTATTGGTAAGGGGCTGTTGGGCAAGCGCGTGGGTGAAACCGTCGAAATCAAAGTCCCCGCCGGTATGGTGGAGTTCGACGTACTTGACATTACGCGCTGATTACCCGCCTGTTTGGTGACGCGGGATACTCCCCGTGTCACCAAACAAAAAACCAACTACCAAACAGACGATGACCATCTTCTCCCGCATTGTGGCCGGCGACATTCCGGTGCATAAAGTTGCTGAGACCAACGAGTTTCTGGCTTTTCTGGATATTATGCCTACCACCACCGGCCATACGCTCGTGATTCCGAAGCGGGAGGTGGATTATCTCTTTGATCTGGATGACAGGACGTATACCGGGCTGATGGCCTTTGCCAAAACGGTAGCCGCAGCCATCGAAAAAGCAATCCCCTGCCAGCGTATTGGCATGGCCGTTGTGGGACTGGAGGTTCCTCATGCGCACGTGCATCTGATTCCGCTCAACTCAATGGCCGACATGGACTTTAACCGAAAAATGCAGCCAACCCAGGAAGAACTGGCCGCCACGGCGGAGACGATTCGGGAGCACCTTTAGTGGTCATTGGTGGTCATTTTTTAATTGTTATGAATGACCACCAATGTCTCACCTTAACCTCCCCTGCAATTCCCGCATCTCAACTACTGGCGAGGCCCGTTCGTACAGGATGTTATAGACAGCGTCGGTGATAGGCATATCAACGTGGTAGTTGCGGTTGATTTGGTAGATGCTTTTGGCAGCATAGTACCCCTCGGCAATCATGTTCATTTCAGCCTGTGCAGACTGAATGGTATAGCCCCTGCCAATGAGCGTACCAAACGTACGGTTGCGGCTAAAGGGCGAATAGGCCGTAACCAATAGATCGCCGAGGTAGGCCGAGCCACTCAGGTCACGATGCTGCGGAGCAATGGCATCCACAAATCGCTTTATTTCCTGCATGGCATTGGCCACCAGCACCGCCTGAAAATTGTCGCCGTAGCCAATACCCCGCGTAATACCCGACGCCAGCGCAATAATGTTTTTCATAACCGCACTGTACTCAATGCCATAGATATCATCCAAAGGCGACGCCTGTACGTAGCGGCAGGTCAGAAGTTTGGCTACCTCATCGGCACAGGCCAGATCAGTAGAGCCGATGGTCAGATACGATTGTTTTTCGAGGGCTACTTCTTCAGCATGGCACGGTCCGGCAATTACCGCTACGCGACTGACTGGTACGTTATACCGTTCGCTGACCCAGTCGGTGACCAACTGGTTATTTTCGGGAATCATGCCCTTGATGGCTGACATAACGCACTTTCCCCCAAAGTCGTGGGGGGTTAATCCGGTAAGGGCGTCGCTTACGAAGGCGGCAGGTACGGCCAGAATCACGTAATCGCTGTCTTTGAACGCATCGCGGATTTTAGTGCAGACCTTTACTTTTCGCGGGTTGATCTGTACATCGCTGAGGTAGTTTTTGTTATGATGAAAGTGCTTGATATGGTCGGCATCGGCTTTGGAGCGCATCCACCATTTGATTGTTACGTTGTTTTCCGAGAGGATTTTTACGAGTGCGGTAGCCCAGCTTCCGCCCCCCACCATAGTCAGACGGGTTGGTTGATGTCCTATTTTCATGCGGTAAATCTATCGAAAACCCCTCATCCGGGCTATTGTGCATCCAGATACTGCACCAGGTCGCTGATGGTTCGGATACCGAGTTTGTCGGCCTGCTGTCGGCGCATCATCAGGCAATAGCTATTGTTAAACCCCAGCGGCTGTTGCCACGCCAGATCATACTTTTCTTTGTACTGCTGACGCACAAACGCAAATACCGAATCGGGTTGCATGGGCAGGGCGTTGAGTACGCTGGCCGATGGTTGCAACACCACCAGTAACCCCGTACCCGTATATTCGGGATAAAAATCAATAGACCCCGTTCGTAACGCATCCTGGCAGATTTGCGTACCGCCCAGCCCCGTTCTGAACGCTACCCGCAGTTGCGTTTTCCCCTCAATGAGTTGCCGGAATAGCTCGGCCAGAATATATTGCTCGGTAAAAATCTTTGATCCCAGCACTACGGTCTCAGATCGTTCGCCGGGCGTTGGCAATTTGTACAGGCCCATTTGTTTCAGGAAGATTTCGGCAATGGTACGGGGCGACTGATGCAGGTAATCAGCCTGGTAGTTGAGCGCGGTCATTACCGAATCGGTTAGTTTACTGGCCAGCAGATTGAGCGTCGGACCGAGATCGGGGTAGCGGTTCAGCGTGGTCTGACGCACCACCAGAGCCGCATCGTAGGGCGGGAAGGCGTGCCGGTTATCCTGCAAAACCACCAGGTCAAACGCCCGGATACGTCCATCGGTCGAGTAGCCGCTGATGATGTCGACCTGCCCACTACGGATGGCTTCATACATCAGATTCTGGTCAATAAGGCGGGCGCGCAGGTGCAGACCATACGTTTTTTGCAGACCCGGATAGCCGTCGGACCGCCCGTAAAATTCATGTGCAAAACCCGCCACCAGCCGATCCTGACTACCGGGAATCAGCACAAACGCCGACAGCACTGGTACGAGCAGCACGAACACCAGCGCACCCACCCGCATTTTCCTGCCAGACAATTTTTGCAGCCAGGCCAGCCCGAAATCGAAGCCAATGGCCAGCAAAGCCGCCGGAACAGCCCCGGCCAGAATCATGTTGGTATTGCTCAGCGCAATACCGCTGAAGATGAACTCGCCCAACCCGCCAGCCGCTACGTAAGCCGCCAGCGTGGCCACCCCCACATTGATGACCGTAGCGGTGCGAACGCCCGCAAAAATGACCGGTAACGCCAGCGGCAACTCTACTTTGGTCAGGATTTGCCCATTGGTCATACCTACGCCCCGCGCAGCCTCCCGCACGGTTGGGTTGACTTCGGTAATACCCACAAACGTATTGCGGATAATGGGCAACAGCGCGTACAGAAACAGCGCCACCAACGCCGGACCGACGCCAATACCCATGAGCGGAATCAAAAACCCCAACAACGCCACACTCGGCACTGTTTGCAGCACCCCCGCCACGCCCAGCACACCACTCGCCAGCCGCTTCCGACGCGCAATCAGAATGCCCAGCGGCAATCCAATCAGCAACGCCAGCAACAGCGACACAAACGTCAGCCCAATGTGCGTGAGCGTTTGCTGAAGCAGTTTATCGGCGTTTTGGCGAATGAAATCGAGCATGCTTTTTTAACACAGTCATAAATCCAAAAAATCCCGCACAAACTCCGTAGCCGGATTATGTACCAACTCGTCCGGCTTGCCCATCTGCACAATTTTCCCGGCGTCCATCAGGGCGATACGGTCGGCCAGCTCGAGGGCTTCGGCAACGTCGTGCGTGACCAGGACAACGGTTGTTTCGCGGAGCTCATTCAGGCCGAAGAGTTCGCGCCGGACGTGCCGACGGGTGAAAGGGTCGAGCGCGCCGAAGGGTTCATCCATCAACACCACCGGCGGGCGGGCCGCCAACGCCCGCGCCAAACCCACGCGCTGCCGTTGCCCACCACTGAGTTCGGCAGGATATCGGTTCAGCAGATTTTCGGGGAGTTGGAGTTTGGCCATCAGTTCAGTGGTACGTTCCTGAATCTGCTCCGGTGTCCAGCCAATGAGTTTCGGCACAGTTGCAATGGCGTCGGCAATGGTATAATGCGGAAAAAGCCCACCGTCCTGAATGACGTAGCCAATGCCCCGGCGCAGGGCTGGGCCGGGCTGCTGACCCACGTCGGTACTATTCACACTGATTGTACCACTGCTGGGTTCAATGAGCCGGTTTATCATCTTGAGCGTTGTGGTTTTGCCACAGCCACTCGTACCAAGCAGTACCAGCGTTTCGCCCTGACCCACTTGAAACGATACGTCGTTCACAGCAAGATATTCGCCAAAGCGTTTGGTCAGGTGCTCAACAACAATCATTCCGTTACCCGAACGCCTTTCCAGAAAGCCACGTGGTCTTTGATGTTGCTGGCAGCAGCTTTCGGTTCAGGGTAGTACCAGGCCGCATCGGTGTTGGTTTTACCGTCTACGGTCAGCGAGTAATACGAGGCCAGCCCTTTCCAGGGGCAGGTGCTGTGGGTGCTGCTATCGGTTAAGTAATCGGGGTTAACCGAGTCTTTGGGGAAATAATGATTGTTCTCGACCACAACGGTGTCGTTGCTTTCGGCGATAGTTTGTCCGTTCCAGATGGCTTTCATGATTAGCTAAGTTAAGGCAGACAGATGTCCGTTTTTAATGAGTTCGGGTCGGGTGGCCGGTGCCACTTATGGCCTGAACAGCTTCCGTTATGATAACTCTCCTGAACAACCTGTTTGTTCAGAAGCCGACTTTTGCTGTACCCTGCCGCTCGCCGGATACGGTTTGTTCTTCGAGGTTAAAAATATCGGCCAGGGTCATAGGTTCGTGGGTGTGGTAGTCCGTGCCGAGGTGGGCCAGCAGTTCATTGGCTTTGTCGGTAGCTAATTTCCCGAAGGCGTAATCAACCATCAAACGTCCTTTTCGCAACAGGGCCTTGTCTAACAGGTGCTTGCTGGCGTTGAACGTGGCAATAACCTGAATGTGCATACAGTCGGCCAGCAGACCGTCGGTCAGGTTGAGGATATTGGATACGCTGTTGGTATCACCCCCGGCCTCGCGCGATTGTAAAATGCGTTCGGCGTCTTCAATAATGAGTACCGAGTCCTTGTTATCGAGCAGAAACGGGATGATTTCGGGCGAGGTCAGGTAGTTGGTCATGTAAGGCGGTAGGATGAGCATATCCTTTTTGACCATTGAACTCAAGTGCTTGATGTACGTGGTTTTACCCGTTCCCGGCTCGCCGTGCAGCAAAATCAGGCCCTTGCTTTTGGGTTTCGCCAGCAAATCGACAAGCTTTTCGTGGACGGGCGGAAAGTCGGCGTTGTAATGCAGATTAAGGTCAATAGTTGGCGGCAGAATTTCGACCCGCTCGGTGTGCAACCCACCCAGACCACTCTGAATCAGATAAATATGAGTCTGATTATCTTCGTGAATGTACTTGTGCTCCAGCAATCCGTCAAGCAACGTTTTTGCCGACGCTTCATCGCGGTAATAGCCGTAGAGCCGGAAGAATCGTTCGCCCACAAACTCGGCTTTCAGCACTAAACCCTCATCGTGTTCATAGACCCGCTCAATAATGTGCCAGTTGCCTTCTTCACTAACCCGGCTGGTATGATTGACAAGTTTGAACCCCCGGCTGTCGAGCAACTCCTGCGCCGACGGTTTAAAATCTTCGTTGAAATGCAGATAGTTAGGATAGCTGCCAAATGCCTGTACGAAATGCGGAGCCAGCGGAAACTCACGATCAAGGTCGCTGGGAATATATAAGTTTTGAATCACCTGGTGGTTGGGCATACGACTGTTGACCGTCAGATAGCGAAACACATCCGTTTGCGAAGGGTTTTTCTGAGGTTTCAACAGGGCGTTCGATTACGTTTCTATACGACTAAGTTACCGTAAAATTAACGATTTGCTAATCAGCAACCGCCGTGTTCAGCGCGTAAATGTCAGTGTATTGGGCGAAAATCGAATGCCAATTTCGTGAACGCTGGTTTGGAAATACAGTGATGCGTTGGGGTTTTCGGGCGTTTGCGAGTAAAACTGGTAGCTGAGTCGCAACGCTTTGGTGAGTTGATACTGTGCCTGCGCATACAGGTAGTTAGTCTGGATCAAACCGGGGGTATTATAGCGATACGATAGGCCAAACCCAATCTGCTCCTGTAGCCACAATTGCAGGTTAAGATCAACGCCTACGGGCCGGGCGGCAGTACCGATTAGTTTGGACACCAGCACCGACGGAATCAGCATGGCATTGTCACCTACCGACAGGGGCACCCCCACCTGCACCATAACGGGCTGAATACCCGGCAGCCGCACCACTGCCCCCGATTGTACAAGACCAGGCAGTTTTCCCGCCAGTTCGGGCATGGAAACACCCACAAAAAAACGGTCCGATTTATAATACACGCCCACCCCCAGCGACAGTTGGGTTTGGTTGAGGGTAGACGAGTTCTGACTCTGAAACGGTAGTATGTTTACCCCCCCCTGCACCCCCACCGACAGCCGGGCCAAAGCGGGCAACGCAAACCGATACGCCACACTACCGTAAATACCCGTTGTGTTGAAAAAGCCCATCCGGTCGTTCAGGGCCTGAAACCCCAGCCCTACCCGCCCGTTGGCAACCGTACCGTCGGCAGCAAAACTCTGCGTTACAGGTGCACCCCGCACACCAAACCATTTGCGACGGAGCATACCGGTCAGCATAAATGATTCGCGGCTGCCCGCTACGGCCGGGTTAATAGCCAGCGGATTGGTCAGATACTGCGAGTACAATACTTCCTGCTGCGCCCAAAGCGGGCAGGCTGAGAGAAGAAGGAGAATGAGGAGGGTAATACGCATAAAAAATCGGGGACACAGAGATTCACGAAGAGAGACACAAAGATTCACAGAGAAAAGTTAAGAAATCCCTCTGTGAATCTTTGTGCCTCCTTTGCGAATCTCTGTGTCTCAAAAAAACCTTTACTCCAGTTTTATCACTTTGATTTCGGTTCGGCGGTTGGCCTGGTATTGCTCTTCGGTGCAGTCAACGCCGTCTTTACAGTTATTGATTGGATTTGTTTCGCCATAGCCTTTGGCAATCATTCGCTTCCCGGCAATGCCCTTCGATTTCAGATACGCTACGGCCCGTTTGGCCCGGTTGGCCGACAGTTTGTTGTTATAGGCTGTAGTAGCCCGGCTATCGGTATGCGATCGCATTTCGACAATCATTTTCGGGTATTTCGCCATCAACGCGACTACTTTATCCAGTTCGGCGGCGGCGTCGGGGCGGATATCGGCCTTGTTGAGGTCGTAGTAGATATTTTCTACCTTCATAATATCGCCCTTGCGGAACATGGTCAGGTCGGGCGAGCCGGTACCGTCTTTGCCGATACGCGATCCCGTTGTACCCATATCATCTTTCTGGGCTTCGATAACGTAATCGCAATCGAGCGTAGTGGTGAAGGAATAGACGCCGTTTTCGTCGGTCGTTACGTCTACCCGGCTGCTATCACACTGGTTTAAGAGCGTAATTTTGGCACCGCCAATGGGCTTTTTATCGGTTTGACCCGTTACCCGGCCCGTTACTACGCGCCCACCAGCCAGCACTCCTTTGGGCCTGGTCAGCATAATTTCCAGCCGACTCGGTGCATCGTCCGACATATTTTTGGTCGAGAAACCAATACTATTTTCCAGGTATCCTTCGCGGCTGGCCATGAATTTGATGTCGCTGTCAGCATCTACGCACAGCCGAACGGCTCCTTCATCATCGGTACGCAACTCTTTCTGACCACTGGCTTTTTCGTTGTCGATGGCTACAACCGTGTTGGTGAGCGGCTGCCGGGTTTCGGCATCATACACAGCAAGCACCAGCTCCCGGCACGGGTATAGACTGCCTTCGCGGCTGAAGCGGTAGAGGTCATCGTCGGCTCCGCCGTTTTTGCGGTTGCTGCTGAAATACCCACCCCGCCGGTCGCCATCGGTCACGATGCCAAAGTCGTCTTTGGGCGAGTTGAGCGGCTCACCGAGGTTGCGAATACCCTGCACGGGTTTTGTACCCTCTTCGGAAAGCTGCACGTAAAACATATCCAGTTCGCCTAGACCGGGGTGACCATCGGATGAGAAATAAAGGTTGTTTTTTTCGTCGATGAAAGGGAACAGATCATTGCCTTTCGAGTTCACATCTTTACCGAGGTTGAGGGGTTCGCCCCATTTGCCATCGGTGTAGCGTGAGACATAGATATCGGTACCGCCAAACCCACCGGGCCGGTCCGATGCGAAGTACAGCAACTGGTCGTCTTTACTTAGGGCGGGGTGGCCGGTCGAGTATTCATCGCTGTTAAAAGGCAGTTCCTCAGCTTCGCTCCAGTAGCCGCTAGTTTGTTTGGCAGTATAGAGTTTGAGCTTGTTGACTCCGTCAGCGCTTTGGCGGTAGTGACCGTCATTATAATTGTTACGCGTAAAAATAATCCGCGACCCGTCGTGACTGAACGTAGCGGGACCTTCGTGGTATTTGGTGTTGAGCGAGCGGCTGAACCGGTCCGACTCGCTCACGGGCTGGTTTTCGTAACCGTCGGTCAGATTACGGAATACGCCCACCGTTTTAGAATCGTTGGCAGTGGGAGCCGTAAAGGCATCGCTGCCAAGGGGCCGCAGCACGGATATACCCGGAAGCCGCTGCCGTTTGGGTGTTGAGCCACCGAGCTTCGATGCGCTGCTGCCGCGCAGGTTTTTCGGCTCTGGCACGTAATACAAATCCAGAAAGGGCGTGCTGTTCCAGTTAAACACTCGCTTAATACCGTTACCGCCGTAACTGGCCGACACAAACACCAGACCATCTTTATAGCGAACAGGGCTAAATTCCGGTTTTTTGGTGTTCATTTTCAGGAACTCGACTTTGTAGCTGCCCGCATTTTTGGTAAGTGAGCTTACGTCTTTATACAGCCGCGAGAACGCCGGTCCGCGTTTGTCGGCGACCTGAAGCTTATCGTATTTTTCGTATACCTCCTGCGACTCGCGGTATTTACCGTTACTGGCCAGAGCCTGAGCGTAATACAGGTACACCGGTGTGTATTGTTGGGGCAGTTCGTTAGTACCGATCAGGTCACGATATACGCGCTCTGCGTTGGGCATGTCGCGCATTTGCCGGTAGCTGTACCCAAGCCGGACTTTGGCCGTTTGGCGTTCGGTTTCGGTAAGTGAGCCGGGTCGGCGCAGAGCCTGCTCGTACAGGTCAGCGGCTTTGGCGTAGGCAAGCTGGTTAAACTGACCATCGGCCTGTTTGGTCAGCGACTGGGCCATGAGCAAGCCCGACCAGAGCCAGAGAAGAGCAAATGAGGTAAATTGGCGTATCATACACGAAATGGTTACGGGACAAACCGGTGTAACAGGGAATCAGACGGCTTCCGCTACAAAAGACCATCCTGATTCTCCATGCAAATACTACGCCGAAATTTATCAGTAGGTCGTACACTCTTGTGCGACCAAGCCGCAAATAATAACTGATACCCTATCAACTTAGCTTCAATTATATCGTTATCCTGCTCGCGGCTGGTCGGTCAAGAGTGACCAATCTACTTCAAACCGGAAAATTGACGAGGTTTACGCATTAATCAACCTGCCCAATCCAATGCGATTTCTTTCTCTGCTCATTTTTACGTCCCTCCTATCGTGTATCGTTCGGGCGCAACCAATCCAAAAACCTAAGCTGGTTGTTACGCCCCTCAATGACCGGGTGCTGGTACATATCACCTACGGAATGTATCAGGGCAACGCCGTTCCATCCAACGGCCTGATTATCAAAACCTCCGACGGCGTGGTGCTGATCGATACCGGCTGGGATAGCGACGGCAACACCGACAATACGCAACAGTTGCTGCAATGGGTGGCCGATAGTCTGCACCAGCCCGTGAGGCTCTGCATCGTAACCCACGCTCACGACGACCGGGTGGGTGGCATCAACGAACTCCACAAAGCCGGTATCCGGGTAATCAGCACACCCCTAACGGCACAAAAAACGGTGAAGGAGGGCTATGAATCGCCCGATGGTATTCTCTCCAACGACACGACTTTTACCGTTGGTCAGGAACCCATTCGCTGTTATTTCCCCGGCGAAGGCCATACGAGCGATAACATCGTGGTGTGGTTACCGAACCAGCAGATTCTGCACGGCGGCTGCTTCGTCAAGAGCGTAGCGGCTGACGGTATGGGCAACATAGCCGACGCCAATCTGAGCGAGTGGCCCAACTCCATTCGGCGGGTTATGCATGAATTCGGTACGGCGAAAATCGTCGTCCCCGGCCACGATGAATGGACCGACACCAAAGCGCTGCAACACACGCTGACCCTGCTGAAGAAACACGCGGCTGCAAAGCGATGATATTGTCCCAAGAAGACAAGGCCCGGTTCCCAAAACTGGAACCCGGGCCTTGTCTTCTTGGGACAATCGCCATTATTAGAAATACCTTGGCGTCAGGATGCGGTTTTTGCCAAAGCCGAACTTGTAGCGCAGCATGATCTCGTGCGAACTCGGTGCGATGGTACGAACTGACGCAGGGAGTACATACTTTTACTGGCGACGTGCCACAGAGCCGAAACATTATAAATTTAATAGTTTCCTCATTACTCCGGCTCATTTGATAGAAGTATGCTTGATTTTCAGTGGGATTCAGGAAACGTAAGACACGTAATCGACCATTATCCTGACCGGACAAATACGATTGACGAAGTAGAAAGCTTGTTTGATGATCCAAGACCTTTAGTTCTTGCTGACCCCGAACACAGCGATCAGGAGCAGCGGTTTAAGCTCACTGCCCGAAGCAACCAAAACCGGATTCTGCTCGTTGTTTATGTTATCAGCAATGGCCAAATTCGTCCCATCAGTTGCCGACCAGCCAATCAAAATGAACGAAATCGCTATGCTCAAATCGCCCAAAACCCAACCCAGGAAAGTAGCTCCTAAGTTGGTCGCTGTGATCAAGAACAGTCTGACTGACGAAGAAATGGATAAAGCCGGTGAGCAGTGGGTAAACCATCAAGGTCCGTACATGACCGTCGCCGAAACGTTAGCCTATGCCGCCGAGCGTGATAAAAAGCGGGCGGCCGATGCCCCCTGAACCCGTCCAAAGTCCCCCAAACATCACAAGGCCCGACCTCCAATCTGGAAGCCGGGCCTTGCTATTTTCGTAAACGCATGTTAGAAGTAACGGGGCGTCAGGATGCGGTTTTTGCCAAAGCCGAACTCGTAGCGCAGCATAATCTCGTGCGAACTTGGCGCAATGCTCTGCAACCCGTTCATGGTATGGTCGTAGGCATAGCCGAACCGGAACTGATCGGTTAGCTGCACTTCCAGCATACCCACGAGGGCATCGGTCGAGTAAGTCGTGAAACTCGAGAACTGATTCCGGCGGGCCGATACGCCAATGGCGATACGGTCGGCAAACCAGAAATTAATGTTCCCGTCAAACCCAATGGGTGCCCCTTCGGCATACTTCACCAGCATCGACGGCTTCATCTTGATCCCCGGCGTAATGCCTACCACAAACCCGGCGGCTAAGTACGCGTGCCGACGCAGCTCTGAAGCACTATTTGTGGTGGCGTATTCGCTCAGCTTGTTCTTGATCAGGCGCGGCACCGAAAGGCTCAAATACGAGCGGTCGTTGCTCAGGTAAATACCCGTACCGAAATTGGGCAATATTTTACTGACATTCTGGGCAAACGCCGGGTCGATCTGACCATCCGGGCCGGTTTTGACGTTAGCTAAGTTCCAGGTGAAGCTCGACGCCCCGCCCTGCAAACCTAACGCCAGCGTACTTTTCTGACCTACTTTAATGCGGAAAGCGTAAGACGCGAAGGCTCCGGCTTCCTGCGCTTCGCCAAACTTATCGCCGTACAATTGCAGCCCTACGCCAACGCGCTCCCGGTTCAGGGGCATATCCATTGTAAAGGTAGCCGTTTGGGGGCCGTTGATTCCGGTGTATTGGTTCCGGTAGAGTGCCGATGCGCTCAGTACATCTCGACTTCCTGCGTAGGCCGGGTTCAGGGCCATCATGTTGAACATGTACTGCGAGAACATCTTGTCCTGCTGCGCCCGGAGGGGACTGCTGCCGATCCCCAGGATCAGCAGCAGCATGACCGCCCATTTGTTTTTTACTATCTGGTTTACCATCGGTATTAGCGGTTAATCGTCATGTAACGTACAAACTGGCGTCCATCGCTCAGGTTAATCTTGTAGAAGTACGTACCCACCGGCAAACCATCCGCATCGCCACTGATCAGGATACCCGTGTTGGGTTTGCCATCCCAGTTGTTGCGGTAGTCTTCGTTTTTGTAAACGAGGTTGCCCCAGCGGTTGTACACTTCCAGGCTGATGGTGTTGCCACCCGTACCGCGAATCACGAACAGATCGTTGACACCGTCACCATTTGGCGAGAAGCCTTCCGGTATAAACAGGGCCGAAGACGTAGCAGGCAGGTTGAGTGCCGTTGCTTCGCGCTCGTTGGCGTCCGTTGGGTTGCCGTTGCCGTTCAGGTCGGGGTTCAGACCACTCGTCGAGATGTCGCGAACCAGACCCGTACTGGCTTTCGCTTCAGCGTAGGCCGAGTTCAGGTACGTTACTGTGCTGCCATCCGTAGCTACGTTCACCACGATCAGAAGCGAATCAACCTTACCTGCTGCGAGTGTACTGGTGCTGTCGCCGAGGACGAGCAACGGATTGGCTCCACCGTCGAAATTCGGGTTCAGTTTCAGCGTGCTGCCTGTAGCAATCGACACCGGCGGGCTAACTACTTTATAGCTGGCACCCGTCAGGCTGTTGAACACCTTCGAGAGCGTGTCGCTGATTGTTACGTTCTTCAGCGTTTCGGTACCGTAGTTTTTAACCACTATCTGGTACGTCACGTTGAACGTGCCATCGCTCAGGCGGGCGGTATCGCGAACCGCCATCGCAATGCCGATGTACGAACCCGTGTTGACGCTGTTGAGCGAGATCGGCGTCGGCGCGCTGTTGTTGCGCGGGTCGAGGTCGTTGTCCGGATCGTCGTTGGTACCTGCCGTTGACTGATCTTCTACCACCGTCTTGTCAGGCATCTGTGCCGTGGCTTTGGCCGTGTTGTTGAAGGTCAGCACATCGGCATTCCGAACGTCAACCTGTACAATAAACATCAGGGTGCGTATCTCACCGGGCTGCAACGTACTCATCGAGTCGATCAGCATATTCGTGATCAGACCCTGCCCCGTATAGTTCGGGTTAGGCGTCAGGCCAGAACCCGCCGATACCGAGATGGTATTACTGACGATGAGTGCGCCGTTGCCGAAGGTCTCAGAGAGATTATCGACCACCTGAACCTTCGTCAGTGCTACCGTACCACAGTTCTTCACTGCAATTGTGTACGGGATGTTAAACACACCCGTCGATACTTCTACCGGCTTACCCACCGACTTAGCTACCCCGATCAGGCCTTCTGGCAGATCGAAGCGAACCGGTGTGGATGTGGCACCTTCCTTCGTTGGGTCAAGCCCGTTGTTGGAAATGTCGCTCACCGTTTGGCTCGTGCCGGTTACAATACCGGTTGCCGTTGCCGAGGAGAAGAACGGCCCTTTGTTGCCATCTACCTTTACCCGTACGGCAATCAGTACCGTATCCATCTGACCCCCCATGAGTATACTGGCGGCATCAAGAACGTTCACTGCGGTACTGCCATTGTAGGTGGGGTTCAGCACCAGGCTACTACCCGCCCCTACTTTGGTTTTCGTTACCGTGTACGACACCGGCGCGGCAAAGGCTTTGCTTAGGCTATCGATCAGCGCAACACCCGTCAGGTTCACATCACCGAGGTTCTTGATCGTGGCCCGGTAGCAGATGACATACGTATTGTCGCCATCCGGCTTGACCGACGTAACGGCCAGTGCCAGACCGATACCCGTACAGTTCGTAATCGTTACGTGGATGGCCACCGGCAGACTCATGCAGCCGTCCGTGGTTTTCTCCACAACGTAGTAGGTACCCGTACCCACTTTTGTGTCGTTCAGTTTCGACTTGAGCGAGGCATCTGAGTAGAACTCGAACATACCGCCCTGCGTCGTTACCTGACTTATTACCGCCGTGGTCAGATCCACCGTGTTGGGGCAGACGTTCGTCCTGTCAACCACTTTCGGTGCCGTAACCTTCGGCAGGACGGCTATGCTCACCAAGTTGGATGGAGCGCTCTTGCAGGTTGTCGATGCGCAGCACTGGGCCGTGAAGGTCTGGTTAGAAGCCAGCGATAGGGTCAGGGTCTGACCAACCTGATTATTAGACCAGGTCACGTATGAACCAGCGGGGCAGCCCTGAGCTACCAGCGTTACCGACGCGCCGAAGCAGGCTGTGGTGCTCGTTACCGTTGCGGTACCGTTGCCGGCAATCGAGATCGTCGGCGCGTTTGGCGAACCGGCTTTGATCGTCGTCGTGACCGACCAGACACCTTCGCACTCGGCAACCCTGCACTTCACGCGGTAGCTAACGTCCGTTGAGCCGATAACGAAGCTTAACGTACTACCCACCGTCTTGTTATCCGACCAGATGTACTGGCCACCGTTACAACCCGTAGCGGTCAGCGTTACTGTCTCGCCAGCGCAGGCCGTTGGTTTATCAACCGAAATGGTTGGCATACCCGGCGTTCCAACGATATAATCAACTGGCTTCGACAAGTCGCTTGTGCAGCCGTCGATGGTACACCTGGCCATTACCAAGAGGTCAGCTACGATGGTCTTCGTGATCGAAGCCCCCGTATCGCCGTTGCTCCATGTAATGGTACCGCCCTCGCAGCCCGATGCCCCGTACGTTACTACCGTTCCGGCGCAGACAGTCATCTGGCCATTTGGCGTTACCGTTGGCGGTGTAACCTTACGTACGTTCACCTTAGCACCGGCAGCGTCCAGATCAGCGCAGATTTTCTTCTCGGCGATGAGCTTCAGCACATCGGCACCCGTGGTCAGGCCTGACTTCACAACCGAGAGGTCGAGGAAGTTCGGATCAGCCGCGTTGGCGTTATAGACCAGCGTATGGATGGTGTACAGGCCCGTGGCGTTCGTGACGCTGAAGGATGGCGTAGTGCTGGTTTGCTGAATAACCAGGTCAGCTCCTTTCGTCAACACATACAGCACCGAGTACCCGGCTGGCTGCACCAGACCACCCGTTGCCGTAGCGGCCAGTGTACTGACCAGTGCCGTACCGGAGCAGATTGTACTGTTGACCGGTGCCAGCGTACCCGCTTTGGCGATGCAGCTGCCCGGATTGATCGTGATCGTGATCGACGGATCGCTCAGGCAGGTGCGGTAACGGCACTGGGCGTAGTAGGTCTGGGTGCCAACCGGCATTACCGTCAGCGTCGTACCCGTGTTGCTGCCGTCCACACCGTTCGCGCTCCAGATTACATCACCGATGCAGCCCGTAGCGGTCAGCGTTACCGTACCGCCCGCTGCTACCGTCGTAGCCGAAGCCGTGATGGTTGGCCTTTGTACCGGCGTTACCGTGATGGTATAAGTTGCCGAGAGCGGACTCTTGCAGATGCCTTGCTGGCACATCAGGGTATAACCCGTCGTTACCGTTGGCGATACTACGATGCTCGTAGTCGTTTCACCCGTACTCCACATCGGCGTACCCACGCAGTTCTTGGCATTCAGCGTCACCTCTTCACCAGGACAAATCTGCTCCGTACTACAGATAACCACTGGTTTTGGCAACTCCGTTACCTTCACTTTGATGGTGTTGGAGCGGCCGCTGCCACAGGCCGTACTGCTGGTGGCGGTACAGATAGCGTAGAACTCGTTGTAGGTCGGTGTGGCCGTTACCGAAACAACCGGGCCGGTTTGACCGTCAGACCAGGTGATCGTTCCGCCGGTACAGCCGGTGGCCGTCAGCGATACGACACCCGAACCACATAGGGCCGTTGTCGATGCCGTTACCGTTGGGGCATTCGCCGTACCCGAGGTCGTTACTGTTACGCGAATCTTAAGCGATGGGTCGCTTTCGCAGCTTCCCTGCCTGCAGGTCGCGTAGTACTCAGCCGTGGCGGTCGGGAAGAAGTCGATGCTGGCACCAACGCGGTCGATACCGTACCACTTCACCGTTCCGTTGCAGCCTTCGGCCGTCAGGGTTACTTTCTCACCACTACACACCAGGTTCTTGCCCGATTTCAGGCTGATCTGTGGCGTCTGTGGGTTTACGACTTTCACCGGAATCGAATTGGATGGCTCGCTCAGACAAGCACGGTACCTGCATTGAGCAAAGTAGCTCGTACTGGCCGTTGGGTTCACCGTAATCACCGAACCCGTCAGAATATTACCGTTCTTGTCCGTTGCGTTCCAGACGGTGGTACCGTTGCAGCCTGTGGCGGTCAATGATACCGGCGCACCGGCACAAACCGAGTCAGCCGAAGCCGTTACCGTTGGCACGGTGGCAGGCACTACACTGATCGAATAGACCTTCGAAGTAGCCGAGCGACAGCCGTTACTCTGGCAATAGACCGAGTAGGTATTGCTGCCGAGCGTTGGTCGAACCACGATGCTGACCGTTGTGGCCGTCGTACTGTTCCAAACCGGTGTACCTACGCAACCGTTTACCGTCAGCGTTACCTCTTCGCCCGGGCAGACAATGGTCGTGCTACAGGTGATGGTCGGCGTCGGAATCTCTGTGGTGATGCCGATGGTCTTCGTGGCTGGCTTGCTTGGGCAGCTACCTACTACGCACTGGGCGGTGTAGGTGGTCTTGTTAGCCGGCTGAACCACGATGAAGTTTCCTTTCTGACCTATCGACCATTCGATCACTCCACCTTCGCAACCCGATGCCGTCAGTGTTACCGACGAACCCGGGCAGACATTGTCGCTGCTGGCCACAATGACCGGCGGCTGCGGTGTGCTTACCGTTACCGTAATTGGGTTCGAGGTCCCGCTCACACAGTTGGCACCCTGGGTACAGCTGGCAGTATAGGTCGTCGTTATCTTCGGCGATACCGTTACCGTCAGACCCGTCTGGCCATCCGACCATTTTACCGTACCCTCGCAACCCTGGGCTACGAGTGTGGTCGAGCCACCTTCGCAAATCCGGGTGATGGCGCAGACAATGCGCGGAGGCTGTACCGTGCAGACCGGTACATCTATCGTTACCGACGATGTATCGTTTTGTGGGTACTTCGGATCGTTATTCGTGCCGTCGATCCCGGCCGAGTTTTTAATCTTGCCGCTACCCGTTACGGTAGCTTCGATCAGCAGACTGCGGTTCGAACCCTTAGTCAGCGTACCGATGGTCCAGGTGCCGGTGCCTGCGCTGTACTCAGCGGCTGGCGTAGCACTCACGAACGTCAGAGTTGGTGGCAGGATGTCTTTTACCGTTACACTGGTTCCTGTAATCGGACCGTTGTTGCTGGCCGTGATTGAGTAGGTGATTTTCTGACCCACTTTGTACGGACCAGCCGTTATAACCGTCTTCACAACAGCGAGGTCGGCCAGGCAACTACCCACCACAACCGTTACCGGTGTTGGGGTGCTGAGGCAACCGGCAGCACTAACGGCCTGGGCGGTATAGACGATGACTCCGGTTTTCGACGGCGTTACAATCAGTTTACCACCGCTCTGGGTTGTACCCACCAGTTTGTTGTCCTGATCGTACCAGTTGATACGCGCACCGGGTGCGAAACCAATTAGCTTAGTGCTGTTGCCCTGGCATACCAGCGTATCATCGCAGGCTACACTAACGGGAGCGTCGGGACGCTTATTGATCGTGGCGATGAGCGAACTCGTAGCCACCTGGCATACACCGACTCCATCAGGATCGTTGGTCGTTGCCGTCAGCAGGACCGAACCGGTGGCGATGTCAGCCGCCGATGGCGTATAGTTCGTAGTCAGACTATTTAGGTTACTGAAGCTACCTGTACCGCCCGTTGACCAGACCACGCTCGTGGCCGAACCAGACAGGATAGCCTTCAGCGGGATGATGTCACCACTACAAGCCGACACGCCCGATCCTACATTCACACCGGCCACGTTCTGGCAGTTACAATCAACAATCTCTACCGTCAGCACCGTTGGGTTGCTGTAGCAGCGCCCGTTGCGGGCGAAGAGATAGAGTTTACCGGCACCGACGGCGGTCAGATTCGTAACCCGCGTGGCTTCGGAGCGGTTGATGCTCGTATACCATTCGTAGGACAGATCCGACTGCTGGTTCTCGATCACGATGCTCGTCAGGTCAACCGTCGTTTTCGGACAGGTATTCTTGATGTTCCCGAGGCAGATTGGCGTGGGAACGGTCGTTACCTCAACCACCACTGGCTTCCGTCCGCTTACGCAGGTGACCCCATTCGTTACCGTCACCACTTCGGCATAGTATACCGTCGTTGTAGTTGGGTTCACCACGAATGGCGTACCGCTGGCGAGGATGTTCAGTGCCGTGCCTTCGTAAGGCGTCAGGTACCAGCATACTTTAGCGTTAGGTAGGGGTGTCGATGCCACCAGCGTAGTGCTCTCGCCATTACAGATTTTCGTGTCGGCCGTTACCATCAGGCTGTAATTGGTTGGGCAGTTAACCTTCGTACAGGACTCTGGCACGGCGTAGATGGCACTATTAATCAGCGTTGCCGTACCACTCAGCGTTGCCGTTAACGTACGCGAGGCTGGTCCGTTGCTGATACCCGACACTGAGAACGGTGCCGAGGTTTGTCCGGCCACGATAGTCAGCGTTGCAATTGGCGTTCCGTTGTCGGTAATGACGAGGGTACCCGGTATGATATTGGAGAACGAAACCATTCCCGTCGTCACGTAGGTATTTGTCGCTTCATCACAGACTGGGGGTACCACCGAGATAGCAAGCACTGGAACCGGCCTGGCATTCGGTACATACCCCGCGTCAATCGTATTGTTATTCTCGCCACTGACCAGCGTGACGCTGCCCGATACGCCCGTTACCGGATTAGCGTCCGAGTCCTTCGTTTTATCCGTACCACTCAGCGCCGGGGTCGTCGTGAAACCGTCCGGCTTGGTGAAGCCGACTGCGTAGCTTACGCTGCTGCCCGGCGTCAGACCCGCAAACTTGTATTGGCCATTAGCGTCGGTGAGCAGCGTCGTCGAGGTTGGTACGCCGTTGACATACAGCGTCACTTTCACCCCCGCAATGCCCGGCTCGCCCGCATCCTGAATCCCGTTGGCATTCAGGTCCGCAAAGACCTTGTCGCCCACGCAGCCGAAGTTGCCCACCGGCACCGTCACCGTCGAGGTGTTGTTCTGCGGGTTGCTGTCCACCGGCGTGTAGTCGCCCACACTCGTTGAAGTGAACGGCGTCACAATCGCTACGTTCGTCAACGTCGTCCCCGAGAAACTCGGACTGATCTGAGCCGTAAACGTCAGGCTGCTGGTGCCATTGGCTGCAATTGGACCAGCCAGTACCGTACTCAGGCTCTGGCCCGAGGCCACAAAACCACCGCCACTCACGTAGCTCAAACCGGCGGGCAGCAAGTCGCGTACCACCACGTTGTAAACCGGGTAGGCCGAGTTGTTAGTGACCGCCAGGCTATATGTAATTGGATCGCCTGGCAGGTAGGAGCCTTTCTCAGCCACTATCGTCTTGACAATGCCCACGTCGAAGCCCGGTACATACCCCGCGTCAATCGTATTGTTATACTCTCCCGAGGTAAGCGTGACGCTGCCCGATACGCCCGTGACCGGATCAGCGTCCGAGTCTCTGGTTTTATCCGTACCACTCAGCGCCGGGGTCGTCGTAAAGCCGTTCGGTTTGGTGAAGCCCACCGCGTAGCTTACGCTGCTGCCCGGCGTCAGACCTGCAAACTTGTAATAACCCGGCAGATTGTCAGGACCACCCGTTGCCGTTACCAGCGTCGTGGACGTGGCCGAGCCGTTGACATACAGCGTCACTTTCACCCCGTTGATACCCGGCTCACCCGCGTCCTGAATCCCGTTGGCATTCAGGTCGGCAAAGACCTTGTCACCCACGCAGCCGAAGTTGCCCACCGGCACCGTCACCGTCGAGGTGTTGTTCTGCGGGTTGCTGTCCACCGGCGTGTAGTCGCCCACACTCGTTGAAGTGAACGGCGTTACAATCGCCACGTTGGTCACCGTCGTCCCCGAGAAGCTCGGACTGATCTGAGCCGTAAACGTCAGGCTCGTTGTGCTGCCCGCCGTACCCGATGCATTCAGCGGACCAGCCAGTACCGTACTCAGGCTCTGACCCGATGCGGTGAGGCCACCGCCACTCACGTAGCTCAAACCGGCGGGCAGCAAGTCGCGTACCACCACGTTGTAAACCGGGTAGGCCGAGTTGTTGGTGACCGCCAGGCTATACGTAATTGGATCGCCCGGCAGGTAGGAGCCTTTCTCAGCCACTATCGTCTTGACAATGCCCACGTCGAAGCCCGGTACATACCCCGCGTCGATCGTGTTGTTATTCTCTCCACTGGCCAGCGTGACGCTGCCCGATATGCCCGTTACCGGATCAGCATCTGAGTCTCT
>Ga0123337_10000707_pt1 | contig 51159 bp, 40 predicted proteins | sample frozenSSSSmetaG_FD_89792 | JGI IMG/M metagenome (GOLD analysis project Ga0123337, IMG submission 89792) | Glacier valley bacterial and archeal communities from Borup Fiord, Nunavut, Canada, to study Microbial Dark Matter (Phase II) -... | ecosystem: Environmental > Aquatic > Freshwater > Ice >... | reverse complement strand
GTACGGGTCGCTTCGTCGTGAAGCGGATCAAAACAAACGAGATCACCACCGCTGGGCAACTCACGCTCTGGTCAGACAATGAGCGGTACGGCCATATCACCCTCCGCGCCCATGATGTCCACTGTATGTGGAAAATCACCATGAAAGTGGCCGAAGCAGTCCGTTAATTGTAAACCTAAACCTTTGTTTTTGAATGAAAAGTAAGTCTACTGCTGCTATCCTGGCTCTTTTTCTCGGCGGGCTGGGTGTCCATAAATTTTACCTCGGCAAGACGGGCTGGGGTATCGTGTACCTCATCTTCTGCTGGACATTCATTCCGGCCATAGTTGCCCTGATTGAGTGCATCATCTTGGCCACAATGAGTGAAGAGAATTTCAATGCCAAATACAACCTGCCTTACATGGCCATGCAGAAGATGGCGCAGGCTCCGGCACCAGTGGCCGTGAACATCACCACGACTGATTTTAAGGGTCGGCAAACGTCAGCCACAGTTACGTCCAATGGCTGGAGTAAGTTTACGACTACCGTTGCCGGCTTTCAGCATCATGATGGTCCAAGTATAATAAGTCAACTCGTGCCAGGCACTCGTCTTACGTTTGTACACGAACACGATAACGCGCATGATGCCAATGCCGTGAAAATCATGTTGGATCAGCACTTCTTAGGCTATATCCCACGCGAAGATGCTGAACGAGTTGCCGATGCCATCGATGACGAGGAAAATGTAAGCGGTATTCTGAAGTCTTACAACCCGCACGAGCCGGACTATCACAAGGTGAGAATTGAAGTGCGCCGTAGGGCATGAATGACCATGAGCGCGATTAAAATGAACAACCACGTTTCAACACGGTTTGCAGTTTGTTCGCTATTAACTACTTACAGAGGCTTTCGTGGTCCCGTCCGGACCGCCAACAAAGCAAAAAGACGCTCAGAAATTCTGAGCGTCTTTTTGCTTTAGCCTGATAGCTATAAATTTTTCCGCTTCACCTGATCGATTACGTACTCACTGACGCGCATTGAACCGGCCAGGATAGTCCACGTCACGTTCTTGTCGCCCTGCGAGGGAAAGGCAGCGGCATCGACCACGAACAGATTTTTGACATCGTGAGCCTGCTGGAAACCATTCAGGGCCGAGGTGTTAGGGTCGCTGCCCATCCGTACGGTGCCGACTTCGTGAATAATCCGGCCCGGAGCCGCCAGCCCGTAGCCGTGTCCCGTGTTAGGGCCAGGTTTGGGACCGAGGGCAATGCCACCCATCGCGTGAATGATCTCCTCGAAGGTGTCCTGCATATGTTTGGCCTGTTTCACTTCATAATCAGACCATTTGTAGTTGAAGCGCAACGTGGGAATACCGTACTTGTCCACCGCGTTGGGGTCAATTTCACAGTAGTTGCTTTCGACCGGCACCGGCTCTCCCCGCCCCGACATGCCGATATAGGCTCCGTAGAACCGCCGGTAATCGTCTTTCAGGGCCGCGCCGTAGCCACCACCCGGTTTCAGGTTACCATTACGACCCGGTATGATACTGTTCAACCCCTCAATGCCGCCCCCAAAACCGTTGCCGGGCATTCCCATACCACCCCCGTATTCGATGTGGTAACCACGGGGGAAATCTAATTTCCGGTTATCGAGCCACCAGGGCGTAAATACGTGCATGCCACCCACACCGTCTTCGTTGTAACGTTTGCGGTCCATCAGGGCCGGAATAAACGCCGACCGGCTGGCTCCCGTCGAATCGTTCAGGTACTTGCCGATGACCCCGCTGCCGTTGGCCAGGCCATTCGGAAACCGGCTCGATTTGGAGTTGAGCAGCAACCGCGCTGTTTCGCAGGTACTAGCCCCCACCATCACGACTTTGGCCCGAACAGTCAGTTCGTTCAGTGTGGCTTTGTCCACGTAACTCACGCCCGTGGCCAGACCGGTGGCCTGATCGGTCAGGATTTCGCGCGCCATCGCGCCATTGATTAGGGTGACATTACCCGTTTTTACCGCCGGAATACACAGCACTGACGACGCCGAGAAGTCGGCGTAGGCCATACAGCCCCGGTTGCACTGATGGCAATAAAAACAGCTCCCACGCTCTTTGTTGATGGGTTTAGTCAGGATACTCAACCGCGACGGCAGCACGGGAATACCAATGCTCCGCGCCCCTTTTCGAATCATCAGTTCGTGCAGACGCGGTTTGGGCGGGGGCAGAAAAATACCGTCGGGTTCGTTGGGGAAGTTCTCTGTCGAGCCGAAGAGACCAATGAGTTTGTCGACCCGGTCGTAATACGGCTTGAGGTCGTCGTAGCCGATGGGCCAGTCTTCGCCCACGCCGGTCATGCTTTTGCGACGAAAATCGTCGGGGCCGAAGCGTAGCGATATGCGCCCCCAGTGGTTGGTACGTCCGCCCAGCATCCGGGACCGGAACCAGTGAAATTCACCGCCCGGTTTGGAGGTGTACGGTTCGCCCTCGATGTCCCAGCCGCCCCAGGCCGCGTCGAAGTCACCACCCGACCGCGACTCCGTGGCCGCACCACGCCGGGGCGATTCGTAGGGCCATTTGAGCTGGGTGATGTATTTTGGGTCGGCGGGGTCGTAATAGCCACCGGCTTCGAGCAGCACTACTTTAGCACCGGCTTTAGCCAGCATATACGCGGCCATGCCCCCCCCCGCGCCAGAACCGATAATGGCGACGTCATACATAAGGGGTGCTTTCTTGAGTTGGGGAATATCCATCAGGAAAATGAGAGTTGTGAACAACCCGGAAAAGCTGAAACGGCTTGGTATTTACCTGTCTACCACCCCCAACCCCTCCTGTTTTAGGAGGGGGATTTTCTGCGAAGCCCTTTTTTTAGCCCCCTCCTGTTTTAGGAAGGGCGGTCCGACGGGTCGGTTGGGGGGTGGTAAACTATTTCAACGTTTCGGTAGCTTCGGCTACTTTATCAGTATTGATGATGTCGACGCCAATTTTCTTTAGCTTTTTCCAGGCGTTGGGCGTGTCGGGAATGGCCCAGAATCGAATGGGTTTGCCGTCTTTGTGGGCGCGTTTAATGACCCGCTTCAGCTTGTCTTCATCCTGTTCCGACAACTCGCCGGTCCCGTTCCAGCGCGAGTAAGACATGAAACTATCGCTCACCAGGGCCACGCGCCGGAGGGTTTCCTCGCCGTATAATTCGCTGGGCCGGCCATCGAACTGGATCAGCAGCGGGTAGTCCAGAAACGTATCGGGGCGGGGGCGGTTGCCGCTGATAATGACCTGCACGGCCAGCGGGTTTGCCGACCGGTTAAAGGCGGTGACGTTGGTTTGCAACAGTTCGAGCAGTTTCGGTAGGACCTCTTCGTAACTATCTTTTACGTCAATCATCAGCCCAAACGTGTACTTTCGGTCGGCGCTAACTTTCCCATCGTTCTGCGCAAAAAGCCGCGCAATGGGCCGAATGTAGAGTGAATCGAGTGTGGGCGCGTTGACTTTCGGTTTGTCGTGCGCTACCACCAGCCGCCCGTTTTGCAGCCATACATCGGCCTCGATAAAGTCGGCGCGGTGTTTGTAGGCGTTCAGGAACGGTTCCGGTTTTTCGTAATCATTGTGGGCGTGAATCTGCTGGGCAACCGTAATTGCCGCTGGTACCGTCAGGCAAAAGGCGAGAAGAAGTCGGTGTAACATGATCTGAATTATTTTCTGACAAAGTAACGCAGCCTGTCGGGGAAAGCAAACAGCCCGCCGACCTTGCCATTCAACCCTAATCCGCTATTTTTGACCCTTCACGAATAGATCAGAAATGAGTTTATTAACCGAAAAAGTTGCTTTGATTACCGGTGCCTCACGCGGCATTGGGCGGGCCATGGCCCTGAAATTTGCGCAGGAAGGAGCCAATGTTGCCTTTACCTACCTGTCGAGCGTTGAAAAAGGACAGGCCCTCGAAGCCGAGCTTCAGGCATTTGGCGTTCAGGCCAAAGGCTACCGCTCCGATGCCTCGGACTACAAAGCCGCCGAAGACCTGGTTGGCCAGGTGATTGCCGACTTTGGCAAACTCGACATACTTATCAACAATGCGGGCATTACCAAAGACGGGCTGCTGATGCGGATGTCGGAAGAACAATGGGACACCGTCATTACCGTTAACCTAAAGTCGGTCTTCAACCTGACCAAAGCAGCTATTAAGCCGATGATGAAGGCCCGCGCTGGCTCTATCATCAACCTGACGTCGGTGGTGGGTATCCGGGGCAATGCGGGGCAATCCAATTACGCAGCGTCTAAGGCGGGCATTATCGGCTTTACCAAGTCGGTCGCGCTCGAACTCGGCTCGCGCAATATCCGCTCCAACGCCATTGCGCCGGGTTTTATCGAAACCGAGATGACCGGCGAAATCAATGAAAAAGCCATAGAAGAATGGAAACAGCAAATCCCGATGAAACGTGGGGGCCAACCCGACGAAGTAGCCGACTGCGCCGTTTTCCTCGCTTCCGACCGCTCCCGCTACATCACCGGACAAGTGCTCCAGGTTGACGGAGGGATGCTCACTTAAACTAATTGTGAATGCGTGAATGTGCCAATGAGTGAATAATCCCTGGCAGCAGATTACAATGCGCCGGCACTGTTCACTCATTGGCTTGTTCGCTTGTTCACTCATTGATACTGATGAACGTAGTTTTTCAATCGTCTCCCTGGTGGATTCTGGTTTGTCTCCTCGTGGGAGCGGTGTATGCCTTTGCTATGTACCAGCCCGTGTTTCGGCGGGGTACGGTGGGCGTATCGGGTGGTGGTACGGTGGGAGGGTTTGACCGAAACCTGACGTACGGGCTGGCGGCCCTGCGGTTTGTGGTGGTCAGTCTGCTGTGTTTTCTCTTGCTCGATCCGCTCATCCGCAGCCTGACGACCATTACCGAAAAGCCAAAGGTCGTGCTGGCCATCGATAACTCAGAATCCGTTGTGGCAGCCGGGCGGCCTGCGCTGAACAAACCGCTCCAGCAACTCCAGCAACTGCGCGACGCCCTGACCGAAAAAGGCCTCGACGTAGCGGTGCGTACCTTCGGCGATTCGAGCGAAGCAACTACGGATCTGACGCAGATTCCGTTTACGCAGCGCACCACCAATCTATCCACCCTGCTGTCGGGGATCCGCTCCGATTACGAAGGTCGCAACCTAACCGATGTGGTACTGGTGTCGGACGGGATTATCAATCAGGGGTTGTCGCCTACCTTTGGGCAGTACCCGTTTGCGGTGCAGACCATCGGGCTGGGCGATACCATTTCGAAGCGTGACGTTCAGCTCAAGGGTATTGTGGCCAACCGCATTGCGTATCTCGGCAACCAGTTTCCCGTTCAGGCCGAGATTGTGAGCAACGGCTTTGCGGGCCGGAGCGCGACGGTGGTTCTGCGGCAAAACGGGCGTGAACTGGGGCGGCAGTCAGTGGGCTTCAAAGGCAACACTGACGCCTTTAGTCAGCTTACGTTTCAGACCACCGCCACGCAGAAAGGGGTACAGCACTACACGGTGGAAGTGTTGCCGCTGCCCGGTGAGTTTAGCACCCGCAACAACCGGCAGGACGTGTATATCGACGTGATCGACGGTAAAGAAAAGGTTTTGTTCCTGGCTCTGGCCCCCCATCCCGACGTGAAAGCTCTGCGGAGTATCCTCGAAAAAAACCAGAACTACGAGATCGACGTCCGCATCCTGACGGCCTCGGCAGACGCATCGCCCCCGGTAGATAAGGTATATGACCTGGTGATTCTGCACCAGATTCCCGATAATACCGGCTCCGGCATGGCTCTGTTGCAGAAGTACCTGGCCAGGAACACGCCAATGCTGTTTGTGCTGGGTAATCAGTCGGCCATCGGACCGTTCAACACCTCGAACCCGGTGATGCAGATTACGCCCAACCCCGGTCAGAGCGACCGGGTGACGGGTACGTTCAACGCCGGTTTCAAGCAACTCAACCTCGATCCTGACCGGCTCGATCTTTTGGCCAAACTCCCGCCCTTGCTGGCCCCCTACGGCGAGTTCAAATTACAGCCCGGCTCTGAAGTAGTGCTGTATCAGCAGGTAGGCAGCGTCAAAACTACCAAACCGCTGCTGGCTTTTAACCTGACTGGCCCGCGCAAGACGGCGGTGCTGGCGGGCGAAGGCATCTGGCAGTGGCGACTCGAAGAATACGCCCTAACCGACAAGCAGGATGTGGTTGATGAGCTAATACAGAAAGTAGTTCAGCTCATTTCGGTGAAGGAAGACCGGCGCAAACTTCGCGTGTATCCCATCCGTAACGAGTTTGTAGCGGGCGAGAAAGTCATTTTTGAAACTGAACTCTACAACGACATCTACGAACGCGTCTATGACCGACCCGTTCGGCTCGATATTGTAGATGAGAAAGGGGTTACGCGGTCGTTTACCTTCACGCCTACGGCTACCAGCAGCCGGTTCGAGATTAGCCGGTTGCCGCAGGGCGCGTACCGGTTCAAGGCAACGGTAAACGTAAACAACCGCGCCGAGCAGACAACGGGGCAGTTTGTGGTGCGCGACCTGCAACTCGAAGCCCTCAACACCACCGCCGATCATGGCCTGCTGCGGCAGCTTTCGCAGCAGACCGGCGGGCAGTTTTACAGCACTGGCAACGTAGATGCGCTGGTGAAAAAACTGGTGGAGCAGCCCCGCCCCGCCCGGCTGAGCAGCACCGAAGAGATGAACGAGATCATCAACTGGAAATGGCTATTCTTCGTCGTTCTTGCACTGGCGTCTGTTGAGTGGGGCTTGCGGAAGTATTTTGGCGGGTATTGAGTAGAATTTGATTCCCGGCAGACTATTTCGTGATGGATCCGTTACCTGCCGATGAGCAGGCTGGTAAACTGAAGCGATGAAGACTCTGCCCGTTATTGACCTGCTGGTAATTGTCGGCTACCTGGTCGCCATGATTGCCGTTGGTGTTTATTTCTCCCGCAAGACCAATAATGCGGCTCAGTTTACCACCGCGTCGGGCCGGATTCCGGGCTGGGCCATCGGCATGTCGCTCTACGCTACGTTTCTGAGCAGCAATACGTTTCTGGGCGTACCGGGCAAAGCCTTTGGGGCCAACTGGAACTCATTCGTTTTCAGCCTGTCGATGCCGCTGGCGGCCTGGGTTGCCACCCGCTATTTTGTGCCCTTCTACCGCCATACCGGCGAAGTATCGGCCTATACTCACCTCGAACACCGCTTCGGCCCCTGGGCCAGAACTTACGCCGTAATCTGCTTCCTGCTCACCCAACTGGCCCGCATGGGATCTATTTTCTTCGGCATAGCCCTGAGTCTGCAGGCCCTGACCGGCTACGATATGGCCACCATTATGCTGGTAGTGGGTAGCTGCATCATCATCTATACCGTACTGGGCGGCATGGAGGCCGTTATCTGGACGGAGGTGGTGCAGGGCGTGGTCAAAACGGCGGGTGCCCTGATTATCCTGTGGTTAGTAGTGCGGGGCATGTCGGGGGGCATGAGCCATATCCTGACCATTGGGCAGGCGGACCATAAATTCAGTCTCGGCAGTTTCGCGCCTGACTTTACCCAGCCCACGTTCTGGGTGGTGCTGCTGTACGGCTTCTTTATGAACCTCAACAACTTCGGCATGGACCAGAACTACGTGCAGCGCTACCACACCACGACTTCCAGCCGCGAGGCCGCCCGGTCGGTGTGGCTGTGCGTGTATCTCTACGTCCCCATCTCACTGCTGTTCTTTTTTATCGGCTCAGCCCTCTACGCGTATTATCAGACCAACCCTGAGCTGCTTAACGCCGTCCGGTTTCAGGTAGCCACCGAGCGGTTGCCCAACGGGAGTCAGGCGGCCATCCGGCAGTTGGCCGGTACGCTCAGCGCGGCTGATATTGGCGACAAAGTGATGCCCCATTTTATGGTCAACAAAGTACCGGCGGGTCTGCTGGGCCTGATTGTAGCGGCTATTATGTCGGCAGCCATGAGTACCATCAGTTCGGGCATGAACGCGTCTGCTACGGTGTTTTCAGTGGATATTTACCAGCGGTACGTCAACCCGAATTTAACCCCCAAAAACTCGCTGCGGCTGCTGTACATCGCCACTACCAGCTTTGGCGTGCTGGGGATGCTGACGGGTATTGCCATGATTGGCGTAAAAAGCGTGCTGGACATCTGGTGGCTGCTGTCGGGCATTTTTGCCGGGGGAATGTTGGGGCTGTTTCTGCTGGGCATCATCTCGCGCCAGACCCGCAACGCCGAAGCCCTCACCGCTACGGTCATTGGGGTGCTGGTCATTGTCTGGCTGACGTTTTCAGTGCAGTTGCCCGATGCGTACCGCTATCTGCGCAACCCGCTCAACCAGAACATGACGATGGTGGTGGGTACGCTCACTATTTTCCTGACCGGCCTGCTGCTCACCAAACTGCGGGCAGGCGTCGAACCGCCGGAGCCGATAAAGCCACCCACCCAACGCGTTACGAACTGATTTCACCTCTTTACCCACTCTATTCCTATAAACTTATGACACCCGCCAACCACGCTTCTACCCCATTACCAAAGGGATTTATCCCCGTTATGCTTACGCCTTTTCAGGAGTCAGGGGCCGTGGATACGCCGGGGCTGGACCGCCTGACAGATTTTTATCTCGAATCGGGAGCAGCCGGTTTGTTTGCCAACTGCCTGTCGAGCGAGATGTACGAACTGACCGATGCAGAGCGGCTGTCGGTGACGAAACAGGTAGTGGAGCGGGCCGGTGGGCAGGTGCCGGTGGTAGCAACGGGTACCTTTGGCGGACCCATTGCGCAACAGGCCGATTTCGTCAGGCGCATCTATGACACCGGGGTGCAGGCCGTTATTGTCATCACGAGTCAGTTGGTGAGCGCGGCCGAGAGCGACAATGTTCTGCTGGACCGGGTGCACCAGTTGATGGACCTAACCGACGGTGTTCCGCTGGGTATGTACGAATGCCCGGTACCCTACAAACGACTCATCACCAGCGAAATGCTGGCGAATTTACTACCCACGGGTCGGCTGATTTACCACAAAGATACCAGCCTGGATGCCGACGAAGTAAGCCGTCGGCTATCGGTAGCGCAGGGGTATACGTTTGGCCTGTACGACGCCTATATGGTCAACGCCGTGTCGTCGTTGCGGGCGGGGGCGGCTGGCTTGTGCTGCATTCAGGGCAACATTTGCCCGGAACTCGTTACGTGGCTATGCGCGAATGTCGATGATCCGGAGCGTCAGGCAGACGTAGCGCGGTTACAGCAATTCTTCACCGGGTGCATGGATTTGGTGCACACGGCCTACCCAACCATTGCCAAATACAGCCTGCAGCAGCAGGGATTACCCATTTCCCTCTACACCCGTCGGCAGGTTGAGCCACTCACCCAGGCATTACGGAACGGTATGGATGAGTTGTTGAAGACCGTGGCTCAGTTGCGACAGGAACTCGGTATCCAATCGGCTTTATCCGTTGGCTAACCAGATTGATACGTGGATTTTACGAACGGATGATCGATCCGGGCCTTCAGGCGGGTAGGGCGTTCAGCTGGCGGGCAAGCTCAATCAGCGTTTTACCAGTCAGGTTAGGCGGGGATGCCAGCGGATAAAGGGCCTGCCCTTTGCGATGGATAAACGCGGTTTTCATGCCTGCGTGGGCAGCCCCTGCAATATCCCAGCCGTGGGCGGCAATCAGCATCGTCTGGCCGGGCAGCAGGTCCAGTCGGCTTACCGCCATTGCGTAGGTATCGGGGTGTGGCTTGTAGCGTTTTACGGCGTTTACGGTCCACGTAGCTTCAAAAAAATGGCCCAGCCCGGTAGCTTCCATCTGCTGCTTAAGGGTTTCGTCTGGTGAGTTAGTCAGGGTGAAAAGGCGAAATCCGGCGTCTTTCAGCAGTGATAGACCCTGTTCAACATCCGGGTGGGGTTTAACCTGTAGCATGGTCTGCAAAAGTGCCTGCTTCTTTTCATCCGGCAATGACTGTCCAAAAAACTCCTCCGTCATGGATAAAACGGCCTGACCAATCTGCTTGAAGTCATGAAACTGATCAGTCAGGGTATCCACCAGCGAATGGTGTAATAGGAGCTGAAACCAGTGCCTGAAGGCATAATCGTTTTGGAAGGTCTGGTTGAACGCATTCTGAACATGACTTAAATCCAGCAGCGTTTCGTTTACATCAAAAATGATGGCTTTGGGGCGGTTTGTCAGGGTCATGGGCCAACGAGTTAGGGGGTCAGGCTGAACAGTCTCCGGTTATCCGTACCACCGGGCTACCAGCCCTAAACATCAACCGGTCAATTGGCCGTTTGTTCCCGGGTTATTAACCAGACGGCCCCGTATCTTTAGCTTCCGATTCAACCGACCACCTCCCGTGAAACTACGGATTTATCAACTTTTGACCTTCCTGATCTGCCTGCTGGCGGGCTATATTTTTTACCTGCATACGCCCACCGTTTACGCCATTGTCGATGTCTCCAAACCGGAATCGTTCAAAGTTTACAAAAAAACGAGTGGTAAGCCACTGAGTATCGATTTGCACGTGCAGGGCAATACCGATTCAACGTTCAACATTCGCATCATGGGCCTGCCTTCCTACATCGAGCTTTTTAACACTGATTTCGACCGGGCACAGATTGACTACACAGGCAAAATTGACTACTACTCCGGGAAAGGTATAGCGGTATTCTACACCCCGAAGGGCGTTACAAGAGGGGATGCAACCGTTAGCATCAGAATCAACGCTGACTTTTGATTTCTATCCCGTTACACCTCACTCCGCAACACCTCCAGCGGGGAGCGGTTCAGGACGTCGCGGCTGTTGAACACGCCGATCAGGACGGTCAGGCCCGTTACGACACTGGCCACAATCAGCAGAGGTACAGGGTCAGGGCGGTACGGCACTTCGAAGACGTAATACGCCAACGCCCAGGTACCAATCAGCGACAGGATTATTCCCGATAGCGCCGATAGCAGACCCAGCAAACCGTATTCCAGCGCGGTGATACGCAGAATCTGGTTGCGGCTCGCACCCAGCGTTCTGAGCAACACGCTCTCGCGCAGCCGCTGAAACTTGCTGATAACGACCGAACTCGCCAGTACCAGTAGGCCCGTCAGGATGCTGAACAAGGCCATGAACCGGATTACGAACGAAATCTGCCCCAGTATCTCATCAATCGTTTTCAGAACCAGTCCGAGGTCAATGGCCGAAACGTTCGGAAAGTCGGCTACCAATGCCCTTTGCAACACCGCCGACGCCTGATTGTCGGCCACGCGGGTCATCAGCACGTGAAACTGCGGAGCCTGTTCCAGCACCCCCGACGGGAAAATGACCAGAAAATTCGGCTGCACACGGTTCCATTCGATCTCGCGGGTGCCGCCCACTACGGTCTGTATTGGTGCGCCCTGCACGTTAAAGGTCAGCGTATCGCCAAGTTTCAGGTGCAGCCGGTCCAGATAGGCCTGTTCGATGGAGATATACGATAGTCCGTTAGCCATGTAGGGTGCTTTGCCCACCGTTAGCTTTTCGGAGTCGATGAGGGTATCCCGGTACGTAACGCGGTACTCGCGGGTCATGGCCCAATCAGGAATTTTCAGCGTCGTGTCTTTTTTGATGGCCGTCATCGACCGTCCATTTATCTCGGCCAACCGCATCGTTACCACCGGCACTTGCTCCAGAATGGGCAGTTTCTGCTTTTTAACGAGCGTTCGAACCCCCGCCAGTTGCTCGTTCTGAATATCGAACAGCACCATATTCGGCTGGTTGCCACTCGCCGACAGTTCAACCCGGTTTAGCAGCAGTCCCTGCATCAGCGTCAGTGTGGCAATCAGAAATGCGCCCAAACCGATGGACGTGACCAGAATAAGCGTCTGGTTATTGGGCCGGTACAAATTGGCCAGACTCTGCCGCCAGACGTAACTCCACGAACTGGGAAAGAACCGACGCACGAGCCAGATTAGCCCCAGCCCCAGCAACGTCAGCGCACCAAATGCCACAGCCAGCCCACCCGCAAAACCAAAGGCCGATGTCCAGCTACGCGTTTGCCAGTACGAGAAGCCGATGATAAACCCAAGCACCAGCAGATACACCAGCCACCGCAGCGGATCGCGCCCCGACAAATCGTCTTCGTAACTACTCCGCAACGTCCGCAACGGCGACACGTTTCGGATGGCCAGCAACGGTAACAGCGAGAACAGCACCGAAATCAGCAGCCCCGTACCGATACCGCTCAGAATGGCCGGTCCCGACAGAGCCGTCTCAACCGTGACGGGCAGAAAATCGCTGAACACGCGCGGCAGCAGCAGTTGCACCGCCGACCCCAGCACCGCCCCAATGGTTGCGCCAATCAGGCCCATCAGCGCGGTCTGGATCAGATAGATCAGCAGCGCCTGCCTGCCACTCGCACCCAGCGTCCGCAGAATAGCCACCGACCCAATCTTCTCTTTCACGTACAGCTGCACCGAACTCGCCACCCCCACACACCCCAGCAGCAGAGCCACAAACGCCACCAGACTCAGGTAATTAGTCAGATCGGCGAAGGAGCGGCCCGTCTGTTGCTTCCGCCCGGCTACGGTATCAGTGTTTACCCCCTCGCGGTCGAGTTGGGGCGAAATCGTTTTCAGGTATTTGTCAACGTCGCTGCCGGGCGCGAACTGGTAGTAGTATTTGTACGCCACCCGGCTGCCGCGCTCCAGCAAACCGGTATTGGCTAAGTCTTTCTTCGGCACGAAAACCGTGGGCGCAACTGTACTGGCAATGGCCGCCTGACCGGGTGTTTTCATGACCCGCCCCGCAATCAGAAACGACAGGTTACCAACCTTTACCGAGTCGCCCACCTGCGCACCGAGCTGCACCAGCAGCGCATCGTCCACGAGCGAAACCCGGCTATCGGCCTGCCGAAACCGGGCAATGGCCGACACGGGCTGCACCTCCCAGTCGCCATAGTACGGAAACCGGCCTTCCAGCCCCTTCACCTGCGCCAGCCGAACGCCCCCCGTGCGCGGAATGCTCACCAGCGACGCAAACGATACCTCGAACGCCCGGTCCTGCCCGATACGCTGCGCCAGTTTCTGGACTTTTTGGGACGGCGGGCGGTTCCACGACAGCGTAAGATCGGCACCCAGTAGTTCGCGGGCCTGACCGTCGATGCTTTGGGCGAGGTTATCACCAAACGAGTTGATCGCCACCAGAGCCGCAATGCCCAGCACAATGGCCGACATAAACAGCAGAAGTCGTTGTCGGCTCCGGCGGCTGTCGCGCCAGGCCATATTGAAAAGCCAGGTTGTGTTCATTTTTTTAACACAGAGAAAGGTGAGTTATACACGGAGAAAACAGAAAGGTTAACCCACGTTCTCCGTTTTCTCCGTATAGGTCTCCGCGACTCTGTGTTTAGATAAGCTATCTTCCACTACACGCCCGCCTTTAATGCGGATCATGCGCTGGGTGCGGGCGGCCAGGTCGAGGTCGTGTGTAACGAGGACGAGGGTGGTACCGGCTTCGCGGTTGAGTTCAAAGAGTAAGTCCACCACCGTATCGCTGGTGTCGGTGTCGAGGTTGCCGGTAGGTTCGTCGGCGAAGAGCAGTTTGGGGCGGTTGGCAAACGCCCGCGCCAGGGATACGCGCTGCTGCTCACCCCCCGAAAGCTGGGTTGGGTAGTGGTGACCCCGGTCGCCGAGGCCAACGCGGTCGAGCAGGTTTTGAGCCGATTGTCTCGCGCCTTTCTCGCCACGCAGTTCGAGCGGAACCATCACGTTTTCGAGGGCTGTGAGGGTGGGTAGGAGCTGAAAATTCTGAAAAATGAACCCGACGTACTGGTTGCGAATAGCCGCCCGTTCGTCTTCGCTGAGTGTATCGAGCCGGATATCATTCAGGTACACACTACCCGACGAGGCCCGGTCCAGTCCGGCACACAGGCCCAGCAGGGTCGTTTTGCCGCTGCCACTCGGCCCCACAATGGCAAAAGTATCGCCCGGTTCGAGGGTGAAATTCACGCCCTGCAACACGGTAAGCTCACGCCCCCCGCTCGGGTATGACTTGGTCAGATTTTCAACTTTAAGAATACTCATGAGTGATTTTTAGCACAGGATTTTTGTCATCCCGACGAAGGAGGGATCGCACGTCCAATTGAGTCAGTTTGTCAGCTACAATGAGGTCCCTCCTTCGTCGGGATGACAAAAATCCTGTACTGTTTGCGCCCTTTGCGTTTGAAAATGCGTTTAATGAGTCAAACGACCAGATAAACCATGAAGTTTCTGAAAATCACCCGGATGCCGGTTTCTTTGATAAGCGGTCTGCTGCTATTGACAACGGTCTGGAACTGCAATTCCGATAAAAAGACGAGTAACGAACAGGCAACTACCACCGCTCAATCATCAGCAACAGCCACCACAGAGTCGGCACCCGCGGGTAAAAAAGTGATTCTGTTTTATGGCAACAGCCTGACGGCGGGCTACGGTGTGGAGCAGTCGGAAGCGTTTCCGGCTCTGGTGGGCGAAAAAATCGACTCGGCGGGCCTGGACTATACCGTAGTAAATGCCGGGCTAAGTGGCGAGACTACCGCCGGTGGTAAAAGCCGGATTAGCTGGGTTATGCGGCAACCCGTATCGGTATTCGTGCTGGAACTGGGCGGCAACGACGGCCTGCGCGGGCTCCCCCTCGCCCAGACCCGCCAGAACTTACAGGCCATTATCGACACAGTACGCAAAAAGAGCCCCGACGCCAAAATCGTGCTGGCGGGAATGCAGATACCGCCCAACCTCGGCACCGACTACTCCCGTGAGTTTCGGGAGCTATTCAAGGAAGTGGCTGATAAAAATAAGGCCGTTCTGATTCCTTTCCTGCTCGAAAACGTGGGCGGCATTGCCAAACTAAACCAGTCTGACGGAATCCACCCGACCCCGGCGGGCCACAAAATCGTGGCCAATACGGTGTGGGGCGTGTTGAAACCGTTGCTGTGACGAGGAAAGAAATCAGGTTTTTATCATACCCTGATAAAGGCATCGGGGCGGTACAGATCGGTTTCGGAATACGCTACGTAACCCAGCTGATTGGTGATTAACTGCGTTTTGCCGATGGCAACGGGCGGCATATTGGCGTGACTATGGCCGTAAATCCAGTAATCCGGCTGCCATTGTTCTATGCTGGTGTCGAGATCCGTAGCAAACGCGGGATTCAGGCGGCTGCCCCGGTGCTGGGTGTGTACGCACTGTAATGAGGGCAGGTGATGCGATACCACCACCGTTGGCAACGGAGCAGGCTGCGCAAACTGCGTATCCAGAAACGCGACCGAGGGGTTGTGCAGCCGGTTGGTGTACATGCCCGTTGTCAGGGTGCGGCCCCGGTAGCGGATCAGTTGAAAGTCCGACATGTTCGGCTGAATCTGAATGCCTTCCAGATCACCAATGGCCGACCAGAGTGTCGTAAAGATGAAGCGGACGCCCCCGTACTCCAGAGCCGTGTTGTTGAGCAGAAACACGTTTGGCAGTATGGCCTGATATAACGGTTTGTCTAGCACCGACGCGTCCCAAGACTGGTAAAACTCGTGATTCCCGCAAATCCAGAACACTCGCTTAAACTGCTTCGAGAGCATTTTGAGAAATGGCGACTTTGCCCGTATATCGAGCAGTGACAGGGTGGTGATATCGCCCGCCAGAATCAACACCTCACCCACAGGTTCAATCGGGTGGTCCGATACATAGCGGGCGTTATCGAAAAACTCCAGGTGCAGGTCGGAACAATATTGAATAACCATGGAATAGCAATTAAACTTCTGATTATCAGACCAAATAATTCTCTCACGACAGCGATTTAAAACTCTTTCTCCCCTTCGGCATTTGACAGTTTGGCCTGCTTACTCAACTGGCGGAAGGTGTAACTCATGTTAATCAGGAAAATGTCTTTCTCCTGAATGTAGTTGGTAGTCGTGAAAAAACTGCGTCCCGGCATGGAGGTGCCCCGCGTTGTGATGCGCTGCTCGTTGGTGGGCAGCATGCCTAACCCGATATTCTGCCATTGTGCCATGATGGTGAGCCGGTTGTTCAGCAGGCTTTTCTTCAGCGACAGATTCGGGGTCAGGAAACGGGAATCTTCACCCTGTGCCGTAATCCTCCGCGAGAGATAGTTGACGTTGGCCTGAATCACCAGCGACGGCGTAGCCTGCACCGTCGTGTTCACGTTAACCGAATACACCCAGGCAGCCCGGTCAAAGATAACTTCGTTCTGGAACAGCTGTCCTTCCTGCGTGTAGCGATAGACGGTCCCCCCGGCATAGAGTTTCCAGGCTTTGGTCAGTTTCAGATCGGCGGCTACTTCTACGCCCAGCCGTTGCGCCAGGCCGGCGTTGGTAAAAATCCGGCTCAGGATAGTATCGGCATACACCCGGTTTACACGGTTAACTACGTTCTGAATACCCTGATAATACCCCGTCACGATCAGCGTACTCTGCCCCAGCTCTTTGGAAACGCCAATTTCAGCCAGATTTACGAATTCGGGCAGCAGGTTCGGATCGCCCTGTTCGAGGGTTTCGGAGTGTTCGCGTTCGGGTAGCGGGTTCAGCGCGAAGTTACTGGTACGCTGCACCCGGCGGCTAAACCCCGCCCGCCAGCTCAGGCCCGGCCCAGATTTGTACAATACGTTGAGCGACGGAAACAGGTTATTCAGGGCAAGCGTAAGCGTCTGGTTTTGCGGCAGCGACCGCACATCGCGCAGGGCGTACTCGTAGCGTATACCCAGCGTATAATCGAGTTTTTTGCGCACCCGGCCAAACTGCGCGTACAGGCTGTGAATACGACTCGCAATATCGGTCTGCCCCGTAAAACCGGGTACAATTACCAGCGGTAAGCCGTTACCATCCTGTTGCCGGTAGCGGTAATCGCCATTATCAGTCTGATAGCGATATTGGTAACCAGTTTCAAGTTTGCCGCCCCAGACTGGAATAGCCACGTCGAGATTAGCGCGAAAATTCTGGATGGGCCGGTCAGTAGTTGAGAGGGTATATTGCAGTGTGTCGCGGTAGTCGGTCCGGTTCAGGTTGCGGTTACTCGTGAAGCCGTCGATGAGGTCATACTCATACAAGGCCCCCGCGTTCAGGGTAGCTTTGCTCAGAAACGTATGGGTATAATCGAGATTAGCCGTGTAGAACTTGCCGCCTTTGCGCACCAGATTGCTGTTGAAATAGGCAATTCGGCCAATGGTTTGCCCGGTAGCGAGGTCAGTTTTGGTATTGTCGTAGAAAAGATCGGCCAGCCGTTCTTCAATCCGCCGACTCTCGTAAAGGCCCACATTCCAGATATTCGCTTTGTTGGGTACGTAGGCAATGGCCAGCCGATTGGTAAACGTGTACCGGTCGAAACTACGCTCGCCCACCGACGGAAATCGTGTAAACCGGTTGCCAATGGTGGTGTTGGCATCGCCCTCCCGCCGACCGGCAACATCGTTACGGATATAAGCCGAACTAAGCGTAACGTCCCAGCGGTTGGCGCGGTAGTTCAGCGTCAGATCACCGCTGTACCGGCGCGGAGCACGGGCGTTGTCGAAATCGTTTACGCTGGGTAAACCCGCCATCCCGTTTGCCTGCGCCGACCAGCCCGCATCGGCCCCGGTTTTGGTGATAATGGCAATGATACCGGCCTTGCCGTCGGGGTCGTAGCGGGCATTGGGCGTAGTGATTACCTCGATGGACTCGATACTATTGGCGGGCAACTGATTCAGCAGCGTACCCAGATTGGCCTGTACGGGTTTACCGTTAAGCAGCACCAGAAAACCGTTACTACCCCGCAAACTGACATCGCCCTCGGCATTGACCGTCAAACCCGGCAGGTTCCGCAAGATGTCCGTAGCCGTACCACCCGCTGCCGACTGAAACTGGCCCGCCCGAAACGTTTGCCGGTCGGCCTGCACAATCACGTCAGCCCGCTGCCCCGACACGCGCACTTCGTCGAGCAGCTTAGAGTCGGCTTCGAGCAGGATAGTACCGGCATCAGTGGGTTGGCCACGGGATACGATTATGGACTGGCGGGTAACCTTGTAGCCAATAAAAAAAGTTTTCAGACCATACGTACCGGGCTTTACACCGGCAATCAGGTACTGCCCCACCGAATCGGCCACGGCCCCGCTCACGGCCGTTACGGTGTCGACTTGCCTGTACAGGGCCACGCTGACGTAGGGAACGGGCTGGCCGGTGGTTTTGTCGAGAATACGTCCGCTTACCTGTGCATGAGTTGTAGTGACCACAAGCAGCAACAGGAAAGGTAGCAGTCGTGGAAAGTTTATCATATATGCCCCTTAGCTCATATCGGAAAGATACGATCACGGCCTTTATACCCCACGACCCACGCCCGAAGTCCTTATCTTTGCGGTCATACTAAATCTGATACTTTATGGCAAACGTGCTCATCATTGGAGCCGGTGGCGTGGGTAGCGTGGTGGCACACAAGTGCGCCATAAACAGCCCTGTTTTTACGAATATCATGCTGGCCAGCCGTACCAAAAGCAAGTGCGACCGCATTGCCGACGAGGTGAAACAGATGCACGGCGTCACGATACAAACCGCGCAGGTCGATGCCGACATCGTACCCGATCTGGTCGCGCTGATCCGGTCGTTTCAGCCCAGGCTGGTCATCAACGTGGCCCTGCCCTACCAGGATTTGACTATCATGGATGCCTGTCTCGAAACGGGCGTTCACTACATGGACACGGCCAATTACGAACCGAAAGACGTAGCCAAATTTGAGTACAGCTGGCAATGGGCGTACCAGGAACGCTTTGAACAGGCTGGGCTGATGGCTCTGCTCGGCTGTGGTTTCGACCCCGGCGCGACGCAGGTATTTACGGCCTATGCCAACAAGCACCACTTCGACCGGATGGATTACCTCGACATTGTGGATTGTAACGGGGGCGATCACGGCAAGGCCTTCGCCACCAATTTCAACCCCGAAATCAATATCCGCGAAATCACGCAGCCGGGCCGCTACTGGGAAAATGGCGAATGGATCGAAATTCCGGCCATGAGCATTCATAAGCCCATCGACTACCCCGAAATCGGTACGCGCGAATCGTATGTTTTGTATCACGAAGAACTCGAATCGCTGGTCAAAAACTTCCCGACGCTAAAACGGGCGCGGTTCTGGATGACCTTCGGGCAGGCGTATATCACCCACCTGGACGTATTGCAAAACGTGGGCATGACCCGTATTGACCCGGTGAAGTTTCAGGGCATGGACATTATACCGCTCGAATTCCTGAAGGCCGTGCTCCCCGCCCCCGATTCGCTCGGCGAAAATTATACGGGCCAAACCAGCATTGGCTGCCAGATCAAAGGCGTGAAAGATGGTAAAGACCGGACCTATTACATCTGGAATAACTGCGACCACGCCGAGACCTACAAAGAGGTTCGCGGGCAGGCCGTCAGCTACACCACGGGCGTTCCGGCCATGATTGGGGCCATGCTCATGCTGACCGGCGTCTGGATGAAACCCGGCGTCTGGAACTGCGAAGAACTCGACCCCGACCCATTCATCGAACAAATGAACAAACAAGGGCTACGCGTTCAGGAGCGCATCGACATTCCCCTGCCGCACGAGTATTAATTTTTGTCCACCGTTTAGCGTTCAGGGTTCGATGGCTACCGTCGAATCCTGAACAAAAACTATGCTCCGTTCCATTCTGATTTTCCTGCTCTGCCTGCCGTTGCTGACCGCCACAGCACAGACCACCGACACTACTCGCCGACGCGCCATTGAAAGCCCCGAAGCGAATCTTCGGGCCAACTCGCTACAGGTGCTGAACCCCAACTCGTTCATTATGACCATCGACAATCGGTACGAAGGGCTGGTTGGATCGCCGTATTTCTCGCCGGAATGGCTGAACGGACAGATTATGATGCAGGGGGGTAAAACCTATACCAACGTACCCATCAAGTTCGATGCGTACCGGCAGGCCCTGATTTTGCTGCGACCCAAACAGGGCAACGATTCCATCATCATCGACCGGCCTACGGTACTGGGGTTTCAACTCGAAAATAGCCAGGGTGAGTCGTATTTGTTCCGCCGATATCCGGGTATGAAGTTTAACGATAAGGACGTGGCCGACGGGTATTTCATGGTGCTTTACGAAGGAAAAACCGCGCTGCTCAAGCGCGTAGCTAAAACCATTCAGGGGGCCGATTATAAGGGTGGATATTCCAACGGCGACCGGTTCGACAGTTTCAACAATGCCACCAGCTATTACCTGCTCAAACCCGATCAAACCCTGATACGGATAAAGCTAACCAAAAAATCCCTGCTCGACGCCCTCACCGATAAACGCGACGCGCTGAAAAAACTGGCCGATACGCTTGATTTACGGACCGAATCCGACGCTGCCACGCTGGTAAAACAGTACGACAGTTTATAAACCCGTTGGTACTGGCTAAGTCCACCTTTTTTAACCTCACTCATGCTCGAAAATCCTCAGCGTTATACCGTTACGGCGGCCCTGATCTATGCCAACGGTCCTATCCACATTGGTCACCTCGCCGGTTGTTACCTACCTGCCGACATCTACGTGCGCTACCTCCGTTCGACCGGTAAGGATGTGGCCTTCATCAGCGGTACCGACGAACACGGCGTCCCGATCACCATCAAAGCCAAAAAAGAAGGGATAACCCCCCAGCAGGTAGTCGACAAATACTACGGGCAGATCAAACAGGCGTTCAGCGACTTCGGCATTTCATTCGATATCTACTCGCGCACGTCCAATCCGGTGCATCGCGAAACGTCGCAGGATTTTTTCACGAACCTATACGAGAAAGGCGATTTTGACGAGGAAGTGACGGAGCAGTATTTCGACGAGGTGGCGGGGCAGTTTCTGGCCGACCGCTACATCGTGGGTACCTGCCCCGTTTGCGGCAACCCCAATGCCTACGGTGATCAATGCGAACGGTGCGGCACGGCCCTCAGCCCTACCGAACTCATCGACCCGCACTCCACCCTCTCCGGGGCCAAACCCGTGATGCGCTCGACCAAAAACTGGTTTCTGCCGCTGGACCGGATGCAGCCGAAAATTCAAGAGTACGTCGATAGCCATCCCGAATGGAAGACCAACGTGCTGGGGCAGTGCCGGTCGTGGCTTCAGGAAGGGCTCAAACCCCGCGCCATGACCCGCGATCTGGACTGGGGTATTCCCGTACCCCTGCCCGATGCCGACGGTAAGGTGCTGTACGTCTGGTTCGACGCCCCCATCGGCTACATCTCGATGACCAAAGAATGGGCCGCTGAGCAGGGCCGCGACTGGGAGTTGTACTGGCGCGACGACAAGACCAAACTCGTGCATTTTATCGGGAAGGACAACATCGTGTTCCACTGCATCATTTTTCCGGCCATGCTGATGGCCGAAGGCAGCTTTATTACGGCAGACAACGTACCAGCCAATGAGTTTATGAACCTCGAAGGCGACAAAATCAGTACTTCACGCAACTGGGCCGTGTGGCTGCACGAGTACCTCGAAGAGATGCCGGGCAAGCAGGACGTGCTGCGTTATGTGCTGGCTGCCAACGCCCCCGAAACCAAAGACAGTGAGTTTACCTGGAAAGACTTCCAGACCCGCAACAACGCCGAACTGGTCGGTATCTTCGGTAACTTCGTGAACCGGGCGGTGGTGCTGACCCAGAAGTTCTGCGACAACCGCGTACCCGTCCGGGATACCCTGACCGACTACGATAAACAGGTTCTGGACGAACTCGCCCTGTTTCCTGACCGGATTGCGCAGTCCATCGAAACGTACCGGTTTCGAGAAGCCCTGGCGCACCTGATAGACCTGGCGCGGCTGGGCAACAAATACCTGGCTGAAACCGAACCCTGGAAAGCCGTCAAAACCGATCCGTTGCGGGCCAATACCATCCTGAATATTGCGCTTCAAATCTCGGCCAACCTCGCCATCGTATGTGAGCCGTTTTTGCCTTTTACCGCCCAAAAACTCTGCGACCAACTGAACATCAAAGACCGGCTCGACTGGCAGAACGCGGGCCGCGCCGACCTGCTCGTGGCGGGCCACGAACTGGGCGAAAGCGCGCTGCTTTTCGCTAAAATCGAAGACGACGAAATAAACACCCAAATCCAGAAACTGCTGAACGCCAAACGAATGAATGAGTTGGAAACTAAAACCGTACCGCCCCTGCGCGACGAAATCACCTACGACGATTTTGCCAAAATGGACATGCGCGTCGGTACTATCACCGAAGCCGAGCGCGTCCCGAAAAGCGATAAACTCCTGAAACTCCGGGTAGATGATGGCCTGGGCGGGCGGCAGATTCTGAGTGGCATTGCCAAACACTTCGCCCCCGAAGAATTGATCGGGAAGCAGGTTACGTTCCTGGCCAACCTCGCCCCCCGCAAGATGATGGGCCACGAATCGCAGGGGATGATCCTGATGGCCGAAGACCGTGACGGCAAACTGGCCCTGCTCCAGCCCGGCGACGGCATCTGGAACGGCGGTACGGTGAGTTAAGGTTTGATTCTACCGGTATACCATCTTTGCTTTTGCCGCCCTTTTTTGATTAGTGAGTCAGTAATGCGGAACGTCAGGCTCGGAAACAGGTTGCCAATCTTGCCAAGCCAGCCCCGGCTCGCCGGAATCATTACCTCTACCCGGTTTAGTTTCAGCGCATCGTGCAGCACGACCCGCGTTACGTCATCGACCGTGAGGGTGCGCGAACCGGAAAATGACAACGCGGCTTCGGGCCGGTCAATCTGCTGGGTCAGCATGTTGGTATCGACCAGGTCCGGGCAGATAACCGACACCCGAACGCCCTGATGCCTCAACTCGCCAGCTGCTGCCAGCGTGAAGGCCCGGACCGCAAACTTACTGGCCGAGTACAGACTCATACCCACCACCGGCGACAACCCCGCCAGCGACGCTATGTTAATAAGATGTCCGCTACCCTGCCGTATCATTTGTGCGATCAATAGCCGCGAACCGAGCAACACCCCCTTCACGTTAATATCGAAGACAATGTCGATGTCGTCCAGGTCGAAATCGGTAACGTAGCCCGTGCGCAATACGCCGGCTACGTTCAGTCCGATGTCAATACGTCCCCAGCGGTTGAGGGCCTGGTCAATTATCCGTTGCCAGCTGGATTGATCGCGTACATCCATCCGGGCCACAAGTATTCGTTCGGTATCCCAGGTTGCGGTCAGTGCGTGAAGACCCGCTTCGTCAATGTCGGTAACGATTACGGCGTCGCCCCGTTGGTAAAAGGTCGTGGCCAGGTGGCGGCCAATACCGTTGGCGCATCCGGTGATAAAAACAACGTTCATTTGCGTACAGGATAACCAGAAAATCAATAATACCCCATTTAGTTGACTATTTTTAGGGCTAATCCAAACTTGTATGATGAACGTTATTGCCAAAGCTACCGAATGGTTAAGCGGTGCGGCCCTGCTTACGCTCTGCCTTTACCTACGTCCGGTTTCAATCTTCGACGGAAAAACGTTTGCGGGTTGGCAGGGCGACACAGTGCAGACGTGGCGCATCGAGAACGGCGCGCTGGTGGGCGGCTCAACCAGGCAGCTGGTGCCACACAACGAGTTCTTGACGACGACCAAGGCTTACGCCAATTTCGATCTGACGCTTCAGTTCAAACTCGTCGGAACGGGATTTGTCAACGCGGGGGTGCAGTTCAGGAGTCAGCGGACAACGAAGCCGGCTTACGAAATGGCCGGTTATCAGGCCGACCTTGGCAAAGGCTACTGGGCGAGTTTGTACGATGAATCGCGCCGAAATAAAGTGCTGGTACTGGCCGATTCGGTGCTGATCGCAAAAACACTTAAACCCGACGACTGGAACGACTACCGGATTCGCTGCGAGGGCCGCCGGATTCAGCTTTACCTCAACGGCAAACAGACCGTCGATTATACCGAACCCGACCCAGCCATTCCGCAAACGGGTCTGATTGGCCTGCAAATCCACGGGGGCGGTAAGGCCGAAGCATCCTACCGAAATATCGAACTGACCGAACTTCCCTAATTTTAGCCGTATGAATCCATCAGTTTGTATCATCGGCGCGGGCGCGTCGGGTATTGCGGTTGCCAAAACGCTGCACCAACATGGCATTGCGTTCGACTGTTTTGAACGGGGGTCGGGCATTGGCGGTAACTGGCGGTACAACAATGACAACGGCATGTCGTCGGCCTATCGCTCGCTGCACATCAATACCAACCGCATGGTGATGGCGTACAGCGACTACCCCATGCCCCAGGATTATCCGATGTTTCCGCATCATAGTCAGATCATCCGGTACTTCGACAGTTACGTCGATCGTTTTGGCTTTCGCGATAAAATCACCTTTCAGACCGAAGTGACGGATATTCGCCGGGAAGACGATGGCAACGGCGGGCAGACGTACCGCGTCAAAATCTGCGCGGTCAACACGGGCAAAACCGACGAACGTACCTATACGCACCTGATCGTTGCCAACGGACACCACTGGAATCCACGCATGCCCAACCCACCGTTTCCCGGTACCTTTGCAGGCGAGACCCTGCATTCGCACGACTACAGGGAACCGGAGCAGATCAGGGGCAAGCAGTTGCTGGTAGTAGGCATGGGGAACTCGGCGGTCGATATTTCCTGCGAAGCCGCCCGACAGCATGCGGGTGCCGTCACGATATCATCACGTAGTGGAGCCTACATTCTGCCCAACTGGCTCATGGGTATGCCGTTCGATTCGCTGGCGAGTCCGCTCACGGCCCGGTTGCCCATGTCCCTGCAACGGCTGTTGCTAAAGGTATCGCTACGGCTGGCGCATGGCAATCAGGAGAACTACGGCGTGCCGCGCCCCAACCGACTGCTGCTGATGGAACACCCCACCATTTCGCAGGATTTGCTGAACATGGCCGGGCGTGGACTGATTCACTTCAAACCTAACATCGATCATTTCGAGGGCCACGATGTCTTCTTTACCGATGGCACCCATGATAGTTTCGACATGATTGTGTATGCTACCGGCTACAAAGTCACGTTTCCGTTCTTCAAAGAGGGTTTTTTCAACGTCGAACAGACGAATGATTTGCAGTTGTACCGGCGAGTTGTGCACCCCGATTTTACCGGTCTGTACTTTGTAGGATTGATACAGCCACTGGGTGCCATCATGCCGCTGGCCGAAACACAGTCCATCTGGCTGGCTAAACTCATCAAAGAACAGGTACGTTTACCGGACCGCCCTACCATGCTACGGTCTATCGAAGCCGAAACAGCCAAAGTCCAGCGACGCTATCAGCAATCGGCACGCCACACGCTACAGGTCGACTTTCATCCGTACAAACAAAGTATCGAACGGGAGATGAAAATCATGCGGACGTAAGAACGCCTGGAAGAAAATGGCGGCTACGTCCCAGATACTGGAGAAATCAAACAGAAAAACCGGCTACAGGCCGGTTCAGCAGGGCATTTGAAATCAGGAAAGTACAGCGCACAAAAAAGCCAAGCGAGACACTCCCCTGGCTTTCTGATTTACTCAACGTTATGAAAAACTTTTCTTTTCGACACAATTATAGAACAAAAATAAGGAAAACTGATTGTTTAACCTAAAAAAAATCTAGCCGCATAGATAAATCTTTACAGGTCAGCTACTTAACAGGTACTCAGCTTATCATCAGGATAATAAGCTGAGTACAATTACTCACAAAATTACCCCATCTCGTATCGTTACAGTCCGATCGGCGAGGGCTGCCAGGGCTTCATTGTGGGTTACAATGATGAATGTCTGCCCAAATTCATCGCGAAGCCGGAAGAACAGCTGATGGAGTTCTTCGGCATTGCGCGAATCGAGGTTACCGCTCGGTTCATCGGCAAAAACAATGGCGGGTTCGTTGATCAGGGCCCGCGCCACCGCCACACGCTGCTGCTCACCCCCCGACAACTGCGACGGGAAATGGCTTTGCCGCTCCGATAGCCGTAACGTATCAAGTAACGACGCGGCCCTCTCACGTACAGTACGTTCCGGCTTGCCAGCAATGAAACCGGGCAAACAAACGTTTTCGATGGCTGTAAACTCCGGCAGTAGATTGTTGAACTGGAATACAAAGCCAATCTGCTCATTGCGAAACCTGGCCAGTTCCCGGTCATTAAGCGCAAAAACGCTCTGACTGGCAATATGCAGCGTGCCGGTATCAGGCCGGTCGAGCGTACCCAAAATTTGCAGCAACGTGGTTTTACCCGCCCCGGACGCGCCCACGATAGACACCACCTCACCCGGCTCGATGCTTAGATTGATGCCTTTCAGAACGCGCAATTCACCGTAGTTTCGGCGGAGGTCAGTGGCTTGTAGTAACATTATTCTGCGTTATGAATTATGGGTTACAAGTTATGAGTTACGAGTCCGCGTCAGCATAATTCATAATTCATAATTCATAACTCATAATTCCCTTTAGTATCTTGCCGTCAAAACTACGATTTTAAACGCTTTCGTGCCGATTGTATGAATATTCACGAATATCAGGGTAAGGAAATTCTCAAGAAATACGGCGTCCCTATTCAGGAAGGGATCGTGGCCGAATCACCCGATAAGGCCGTTGAAGCTGCCAAAAAAATCATGGCACAAACCGGCTCCAAATACGTAGTGATCAAGTCGCAGATTCACGCCGGTGGCCGTGGCAAAGGCAAAATTGTGGGTTCCGAGCAGCGGGGCGTGGCCGTGGCCAAGTCTGTTGAGCAGGTACGCGAAATTGCCGAAAACCTGATCGGTAATGTACTCGTAACGCATCAGACCGGACCCGAAGGCAAGAAGGTAAACAAGATTCTGATCGCTCAGGACGTGTTTTACCCCGGCGAATCGGAGCCAAAAGAAATGTATCTCGGTATTCTGCTCGACCGTAATAAATCCTGCAACGTCATTATGGCGAGTACGGAAGGCGGTATGGATATTGAAGAGGTGGCCGAACACACGCCCGAAAAAATTGTGAAGGAGTGGATCGATCCCGCCGTTGGATTGCAGCCATTTCAGGCCCGTAAGATAGCCTTCGGTCTCGGTCTGACGGGCGGTGCGTTCAAAGAGATGGTGAAATTCGTCACCTCGCTCTATAATGCATACATCGGGAGCGATGCGTCGATGTTCGAGATCAATCCGGTTCTGAAAACGTCGGACGATAAAATCATAGCCGTTGATGCCAAAGTAAACATTGACGACAACGCTCTGTATCGCCACCCTGATCTGGCCAACCTGCGCGACGTTTCGGAAGAGGACCCACTCGAAGTCGAAGCCTCGGCCAACGACCTCAACTACGTGAAACTCGATGGTAACGTAGGGTGTATGGTCAACGGCGCAGGTCTGGCTATGGCCACGATGGACATCATCAAACTGTCGGGTGGCGAACCGGCCAACTTCCTCGATGTTGGGGGTGGTGCCAACGCTAAAACAGTAGAAGCCGGGTTCCGCATTATTCTGAAAGACCCCAATGTAAAAGCCATCCTGATCAACATTTTTGGCGGTATTGTTCGCTGCGACCGGGTAGCAACGGGCGTGGTAGAAGCCTACAAAGCCATCGGCGATATTCCGGTGCCAATCATCGTGCGCTTGCAGGGTACCAACGCCGAAGAAGGGGCGCGTATCATCGACGAGTCGGGCCTGAAAGTACAGTCGGCAGTGCTGCTTAAAGAAGCCGCCGAAAAAGTCAGGCAAGTGGTAGCCGCTCTGTAACGTTTGTTGACAACAATTCTGAATAGCCGAAAACAAAGAAAGCCGAGGCAGACACTTCGGCTTTCTTTGTTTTGAAGGTGTCTTAACTTAACCGCCAATCTTTGACTTGTTATAATAGGTCATCGCTTCGGGCATCAGTTTTTGCAGGTCATTGATCCGGCGTTGGTCGGAGGGGTGACTCGACAGGAATTCGGGCTGCGATTTACCCCCGCTGGCTTTGGCCATACGCTGCCAGAAATCGGTAGATTCCTGCGGATTGTAGCCCGCAATGGCCATGAAAATGATTCCCAGATGATCGGCTTCCGACTCCTGCGCCCGGCCGTGTGGCAGGGCACGGCCTACCTGATAGGCAACGGGCAGTGTAGCCCCAATGGCCTGCATCAGCAATGCACCGGATGTGGACCGATCCTGTTGCGCCCGGGAACCCGTGTAGGCCTGACCAACCGAGATCAGTCCATTGGCTACCAGGCCTTCGCTCATACGTTCACGGCCATGTTCGGCAACCGCGTGGGCAACCTCGTGTCCCATGACCGTAGCCAGACCAGCTTCGGTTTGGGTAATCGGCAGGATACCCGAATACACCACGATTTTACCGCCGGGCATACACCAGGCGTTAACCTGCGGGCTTTGCACAAGGTTGTATTCCCAGTTAAAGCCTTCGAGCCGACTACCCAGCCCGTTGGCGTTCATGTACTGTTCAACGGCCTGCTTGATGCGTACGCCAACCCGGTTCACCTGCGTGGCTGCGGCACTATTATTAACAACCCGGCTGGTGTCGAGAAACTGACGGTACTGCTGATTGCTCAGTGCGAGTACTTCGCCGTTGGGTACAAGCAGCAATTGGGTACGGCCCGATATGGGTACCCGCGAGCAGGCGGTAATCAGGCCAACTATTGCCAGCATCCCCAAAAGTGTCTTTTTCATGATCTGTATTTCCTTTTTGATGAGATTCTAACGGTATATGACTGCCAATGGCCCGCGTTTGTTCAGATTTTGGCCCGTCGGCGTGGTCAGCCCCGCTTTAAGGCTTAGATTTGTGACTGTCCAGTTTGTTTAACGTAACGCGGACAGAAAACCTACATCCGACAAAATTAACCGGCGGGTTTGACCCGCGCTTTTGCATGAAAATCATTTGTGTTGGCCGCAACTATGTCGACCATATTCAGGAGCTGAATAACGAACAACCTGATGATCCGGTCATTTTTCTGAAACCTGAAACGGCCATTCCGCTCAAAAATGAACCGTTTTTCTACCCCGATTTTTCGCAGGACGTGCATCATGAGGTAGAGGTACTGGTGAAAATCAGTCGGGTGGGGAAGAACATCGAGGAAAAATTCGCCCATAAATATTACGACGAAATTGGCGTTGGTATCGACTTCACGGCCCGTGATTTGCAGAGTAAGCTAAAAGCGAAGGGACTACCCTGGGAGCTGGCCAAAGCCTTCAACGGCTCGGCCCCCATGTCTGGGTTTGTCCCCAAAAGCGAATTTGCTGATTTGCAGAACCTGAATTTCCGGCTTGAGGTAAACGGCGAAACCCGGCAGCAAGGAAACACCAGCCTGATGCTGTTCAGGATTGACTACCTGATTTCGTTTGTGTCCCGGTATTTCATGCTGCAACAGGGCGATGTCATCTTTACCGGTACGCCCAAGGGCGTTGGTCCCGTGCAGGTTGGTGATACGCTTACGGCCTATCTGGAAGACCGGAAGATGCTGGAGATTGCAGTAAAATAATACGTCGTGCCGGCTCCAATCCGGCACGATCCAACAGCGGATTTTTATCCGCCTTACCAGTTCAGACAAGATTGATTCGCAAAATCATAAGTTTCGGCATTGCAGGCCTGCTCGGTATCACTACGGCGCTGAGTCAACCTGTTTCTGCCGAAACCGCTACCATCGGCTACTCAAAACCCGGCCTGACTTCGCCCGGCACGGTGCAGACCGGCTATTTTCTGTTCCCCATTCAGCCGGGGCAGCAAAATTCACTCTCGGGCGGCATGGGCGATTTGCGGGGTAACCACTTCCACGCGGGGCTGGACATTCGCACGGGCGGTCGGGAAGGGCTTCCGGTTCATGCCGCTGCCGATGGGTACGTTTCACGCATTGCGGTGTTTACGGGCGGCTACGGCAACGTACTGTTTGTGAAGCACCCGAATGGCATGACCACCGTATACGGCCATTTGCACAATTTGAACGACACGCTCGGCACGTATCTGAAAGCACAGCAGTACGCCCGCAAAACGTTCGAGATTGACCTGCGGCCCGCGCCAAACCAATTTCCGGTACGGAAAGGCGACGTTATGGCGGCATCAGGCAACACGGGTGGATCGGGCGGACCGCACCTGCACTTCGAAATCCGCGATGCCAGGGACAATATTATCAACCCACTACTGTACAATTTTTCGGAAATTCACGATGACGTGCCGCCCTATTTTGAGCGAATTGCGCTGAAGACCATGACACCGACCTCACGCATCAACGGTGAGTATCAACGGGTCAGCTACACGCCCGTGCGTCGGCCTGATGGTACGTATATCATTACCAAACCCATTACGGCATCGGGTCTGATTGGTGTTGAAGTGCTGGCCCATGACAAAACCAGCGGGTCGCCCTATAAAAACGGCATCAGCTGCCTGGAAATCCGGCTCGACGGGCGCGAGGTCTTTTCATATAACATGAGCAGCTACCCGCATGAGCAGTCGCGTTACATGAACGTCCACGAAAACTACGAAGTCGAGCAGGTCAGCGGTCAGCGCTACCACCGGGGCTACGTTGCCGATGGTAATGTTCTGAATCTCTACACAATAGCCACCAACGCACAATACCGGGGGCGTTTACCCCTGCTGAACGGGCAACCCCACGAAGTTAAAATAACGATCTACGACGTGGCCAACCACGCCACACATCTGACCTTTACCATCCAGCCAGAATCTCAAACAAACCACCCCGACATTTCAGACTCGACCCGGGTCGATAACGACGAGCGCGAAGCCGCACCGGGCGAAGTGCAAACCGGCGATACACCTATTGCCGGCTCACCGGTCGCCACGATAACAACTGACGAAAATGTGCTGAAGTTGGCCGTTCAGAACGTATCGCTCACAAACTCGCCAGTGGCTAAACTCATGGCGGGCCGTACTGTTACGGAGCAATCTGTCAGCTACATACAGGGTAATGCGGCCGTTTATATCATAGATTTGCGGCAGTCAATGCCCGATCAAATACAAATTGGTGGCAGTTCAATCAGGACTAACTTCGTAAGGCGAATTGTGCCGGGCCATGCCGAAACAGTGCTGGCCGGTGCCATCCGGCTGGATTTTGGCCCCAAAACGCTGTTCGATACCTTACACTTAGCTGTTCGGCCATTGCCGGGTGGTGGCCTGGAAATAAATCAGTCGATCATTCCGATCAATGAAGCCATGACGGTACAGTACGCACCTAATTATCCCATTGCCATCGACACGGCCCGCACCAAAGCGTACTGGACGAGTGGCCCGCGCGAGAGCTATCTGGGTGGTGTCTGGCGCAATGGACGCATTGAATTCAAAACCCGGCAGTTGGGGCAGTTTAAGCTCCTGACCGACGCCCTGCCGCCCACGGTGCAGATTCTGAGCGCAACGCCGAAAGGGATTACGGCCAAAATCCAGGATGATCTGTCGGGTATTGCCGAGTTCCGGGCGTTGGTAAACGGCGAGTGGGTGTTGATGCAGTACGACTACAAACGCGCGCTGCTCTGGTCCGACAAACCCGACCCCGATACACCTTTTAAGACGGGTTCGGAGGTGATTGTGCAGGTGAAAGATAACGTCGGCAATATTGGCTCCGACAGCACGACCATCGAAGAACCACGCCCTCCGGTTCGGCGGAAAGCCACCCCGGCAAAACGACGAAGACGATAATTACATCCAAACCTAAAAGGTCTCTAAAAGACTTTTTAGGTTTAAAATAGAAAACTATGACCCTGAACATTGGCGATCCCGCCCCCGACTTTACCAGCACGGACCAGACCGGCAACCCCATTAACTTGTCGGACTACCGGGGCAAAAAGGTAGTGCTGTACTTTTACCCAAAAGACGATACCTCAGGCTGTACGGCGCAGGCGTGTAGCTTGCGCGACAATTACACCGGCCTCCGCGCGGCTGGTTACGAGGTGCTGGGCGTGAGCGTCGATAACCAAAACTCCCACCAGAAGTTTATCAATAAGTATGAACTGCCGTTCACGCTCGTGGCCGATACCGATAAGAGCGTAGTGGAAGCGTACGGCGTCTGGCAGGAGAAGTCGATGTATGGCCGTAAATACATGGGTACGGCCCGCACCACCTTTTTAATTGACGAAAGCGGTATTATTACCGGCATTATCGGCAAGGTCGATACTAAAAAACACGCTGAACAGATTTTAACGTAGAGACGCAACCCTTTGCCTCTCACCCGCGTCAGCAAAAGGACGCGCCATTGAAATACCATCCGGTCAGCAGACGCAAAGGGTTGCGTCTCTACACAAAACTAAATTTATGGAACAGGAAAAAATCAAAAACCTCGAAAGCATTGCGACTGCCGTTCGGCGTGATATTCTGCGTATGGTGGCCGCCGTCAACTCCGGCCACCCCGGCGGTTCGCTGGGGTGCACTGACTTATTTGTTGCGCTCTATTTTGAGATTATGGACCGCAGGAAAGATGAAGACGGCAACCCTGTCTTTGACATGAACGGTACCGACGAGGACCTTTTCTTTTTGTCGAATGGGCACATCTCACCGGTCTGGTACTCGGTGCTGGCACGGTCGGGCTATTTCCCGCTCGAGGAACTGGCCACGTTTCGCAAGCTCAACAGCCGGTTGCAGGGCCACCCCGCCACCGCCGAACATATTCCGGGCGTCCGTATTGCATCGGGTTCGCTGGGTCAGGGGCTGTCCGTAGCGGCTGGCGCGGCCTACGCCAAAAAACTCAATGGCGACACCAAACACGTCTATGTCCTGATGGGCGACGGTGAGCAGCAGGAAGGACAGGTTTGGGAAGGTGCTCAGTTTGCGCCCAACAAAAAACTCGGCAACCTGACCGCCATCATCGACCGTAATCACGCTCAGATCGACGGCACCACCGACAACGTGAACAACAACCGGGACCTGGGCGAAAAGTACCGCGCGTTCGGCTGGTTTGTAGAAGAAATGGAAGGCAACGACATGGCCGACGTAATTCGGACCCTGAAGAAAGCGCAGGAAAACCCGGATGTACCTACCATGATTCTGATGCACACCGAAATGGGTTTTGGCGTCGATTACATGGTTGGCAACTACAAATGGCACGGCACGGCCCCCAACCCCGATCAACTTAAGCAGGCCCTGAACGAACTACCCCTGACCGTCGGCTATTCAGATTATTGATTCCCGAATGAAAATCGAACGCCTGATCATTGAAAATTTCAAGTCCATTGAACGGATTGAGTTGATAGAACCCAATCCGTTCACGGTCTTTGTTGGCCCCAACGGGTCGGGCAAATCGAATATTTTTGAGGCTTTAGAGTTTGTGAACTTAAATCAGAAGATAAAGGAATCATCTTTGGTAGAAGATATGTATGGGGGACATAACTTTTTTCTAAATAGAAATAGCGCGAGTGATCATAAAGCATTCAACTTTGAAGTAGATTTCGGTTTTTTTCAGAGCAAATTTGAGAATATTTACAACGATGAGACAAGAAATAGACTTGTAGAAAGTGGAGAAGCATTTAAAATGGAAATCAGCAATGAAGGATCAGAGCCAGTTCCGTTGATATTTGCAGGCAGTAGTATGAATTTCCATAGATACAACATGTCTGGAGAGGACTTGGCCAGAGATTTCAACGCTGATAAATCTATGCACTACGTGCAGTTCTTTGATTCGTTCCATAGATTTTTTATCGGAAGTAGAAAAGGCCAGAAGTTGTCCAGATCGGGAAATCAACGTCTTTCTTTTTCAGCTAATAATCTCGAAGCTGTTTTAAAACGAATTCTACAAAACGAAGCTGTTCGCGAAGAAATTTTTGAATGGCTTGAGTTGTTCGTACCCAGTTTTAAAGCTGTGGAGGTAGATGAACGAAATGAACTTCGATGGTTCGAAAAATCCTCCGTTGAACATTTTACGAAAGACTTGATCTCTGACGGCACATATAATATTCTTGCATTACTAACTGCCGTCTATCAGAGCAAAGAACCGCAATTTCTTTGTATCGAAGAGCCGGAGAATGGATTGCATCCCGAAGTGATTATGACATTGGTCGATTTCTTTCGGCAACAGTGCGAGGAGAAAGGGCATTACATCTGGCTCAATACGCATTCTGAGTCAGTCGTGAAGAAACTTACCACGGACGAAATTGTCTTAGTCGAAAAAAAGCAGGGAGCCACGCAAATCCGGCAAATTAAAGGACGAAATATCTATGATATACCGACCGATGATGCCTGGTTGACTGGTGCTTTGGGAGGAGGATTGCCATGGTGAAAATTGGTTTGCTGGTAGAGGGGCATTGTGAGGAAATGCTTTTGAGCAGTAAAGCTTTTAAGCAATTTCTTACTGATTGCGATCTGGAATTGGTAGATAGAATCATTAATGTGCGTGGTAAGAATAACCTCAACACGACCATTGCCCGTAGTCAGGCCCAGATTTTACGCGATCAGGGTGCGCAGTGGATCGTGGTCCTTCGCGATCTGGATGAGATGGCAACTGCCGAAGACGCGCGAAAGGAGGTAATTGACGGTAATGATATTCTCGTGTGTGTTGCCGTAAAAGAATTGGAAGCGTGGTTTCTGGCGGATTCAGAAACGCTGTCCGTAATTTTCAAGACTAATTTTTTTTGCGAGTTTCCAGAACTGGATGCAAAACCTGTCGATCAACTGAAAAGATTGAGTATTCAATATCGCAATCGTGGGATTGACGACAAACGAAAGTTCACCAATCTGATGCTCAATGCGGGCTTCACCGTTGAACGCGCTGCGGAGCATCCGAACTGCCCATCGGCACGGTACTTTTTAACTACACTGCAAACCCTCGCTTCGGCGAATTAACCCTAAAACGGCGCAGTCGATGCGCCTTGCAACCAATGAAAAAATACGAATACACCGAGAAGAAAGACACACGCTCCGGCTTTGGCAAAGGCATTGCCGAACTGGGCCGCACCAACCCCAACGTTATTGCGCTCACCGCCGATTTGGCCGGATCGCTCAAGCTGGACGAGTTCATCAAGGAAAACCCCGACCAATTTATACAGTGCGGCATTGCCGAGGCCAACATGATTGGCGTGTCGGCGGGACTAACCATTGGCGGCAAAATTCCGTTTGCCACCACGTTTGCCAACTTCGCCACGGGGCGGGTCTATGATCAGATCCGGCAGTCGGTGGCGTATTCGAAGAAGAACGTGAAAATATGCGCCAGTCACGCGGGTTTGACGCTGGGCGAAGATGGTGCCACCCACCAGATTCTGGAAGACCTCGGCATGATGAAAACCCTGCCCAACATGACGGTCATCAACCCCTGCGATTTCAACCAGACCAAAGCCGCCACCCTCGCCATTGCCGAACTAGACGGCCCGGTTTATCTACGCTTTGGCCGCCCCGTGATTCCGGTCTTTACGCCCGCCGATCAGACGTTTGAAATTGGAAAAGCGTGGCACGTAAACGAAGGCGACGCGGTATCGATCTTCTGCACGGGTCACCTCGTTTGGGAAGCCATTAAAGCCGGTGAGATCCTGAGCGAGCAGGGCATCGAAGCCGACATCATCAACATCCATACCATCAAGCCGCTGGACGAAGCAGCTATTCTGGCATCGGTGAAGAAAACGGGTTGCGTGGTAACGGCCGAAGAGCATATGATTAACAGCGGTCTCGGCGACAGCGTGGCGGGTGTACTGGCCCGTAATTACCCCGCCCCCATGGAGTACGTGGGTGTTCACGATACCTTCGGCGAAAGCGGCACCCCCGACGAACTGATGCAGAAATATGGCCTGACTGCCGACAAGATCGTGGAGCAGGTAAAGAAAGTAATGGCCAGAAAATAGCAGATAGTCATTGGTCGATAGTCAGTAACCCTGAACGCTTTTGAGCCATGCGGGGCTACTAATTACCAATAGATGACGAACAATTTCCTGATGACTGACGAAGAACTCCTCGCTAAATTTAAAGATCCGTCAAGCCGGAACTACGCCTTTAATCTACTGGTACGCAAGTACCAGCAGAAAATTTATTGGCACGTCCGCAAAATGGTTATTGACCACGACGACGCCGACGATCTGGTGCAGGAGACGTTTATAAAGGTCTGGAATAGTCTGGAAAAATTCCGGGGCGACAGTCAGCTTTATACCTGGATTTACCGGATATCGACCAACGAATGCCTGAACTTCCTCAGCAAGAAACGACGACGGTTTTTTCTGCCTATCGGCGACGTTGAGGGTGAGCTGATGGAGAAGCTGGAAAGCAATTCGGACTACGTAACGGCGGGGGGTGAACTGACGGGCGAGGAAATTCAGTTGAAACTACAAAAGGCCCTGCTTAAACTACCCGACAAGCAGCGTCTGGTATTCAACATGAAATACTTCGATGATATGAAGTACGACGAGATTTCGGAGATCACGGGAACCTCGGTTGGCGCGTTGAAAGCATCGTATCATCTGGCGGTTAAAAAAATTGAGGATTATATCACCAAAACAGATACGACCGATTAAACCCGGCCCCACTGTTCTTGTCCTACTTCTGATACACCCAGAACAGAACGTAACTGGTAGAACCTATTCTGCTTCACTCTGATGAACAATAAAAATCCGTTTCGGCTTGACGAACTCCCACCCGAACATCCACTCCGGCAGCCGCCCTTTGCCGCTCCCGATGGGTATTTCGATAGCCTGCCGTCGAGAGTGCAGGCACGGGTGGCGCAGCGCAGCAGACCGGCCTTCAGTATCAGCTGGTCATGGCAGCGCACGGCGGCATCGCTGGCCGGTGCCAGTCTGATTGCCGTACTGATCTGGCAGACCCTGCCCCAGCGGCAGGAAGCGCTGCCCAACGATGCCCTCGCCGGGTTGAGTAATGAGACTATTATGGCGTACTTAGACGATCAGGGCGTTGACCCCTACGAACTGGCCGACAGTCAGCAGATTCATAACGCGCTGGGTAGCGACACAACGGCCATTCAGTATCTCAACGTACGACCTGCCGACATTAAGCAACAAGTTGACGAACAGAACCTTACGGAGGCAACAGACGTTGGCTCCTGATTGACAATAAGCTCTTTACACACTATGAAATCGACATGGATTACCTGGCTGATTGCTCTCGTACTAACCGCGCCAGTGGCCTGGGCACAGGACGGCGGACGGCAGAAAATTGAATCGGCCAAGATTGGCATGATTACCAATCGTCTTAACCTGACCCCCGACCAGGCCACTCAGTTCTGGCCCGTTTACAACGAATACAGCGGCAAAAAGCAGGAACTGAACCGGCGCGTTCGCCAGCTCCGCGATGAGCCAACACGGAGTAACCTGAACGACGACCAACTTAAAAATGGCCTGCGTGAGGCCAATGCTACCAAACAGAAAATTGCCGACCTCGATAATGAATACATGGATCGTTTCCTGAAGGTGATTACACCTAAACAGTTAAACGAACTCTATCAGACTGAGCGGGATTTCAACAAGATTTTACTGAATCAGCTAAATCAGAATTAGCATTCGGAACGCACTGAAAGCGGGCTGCAATCGAGAGTTAATCCGATTACAGCCCGCTTTCAGTGCGTTTAAGGAAGACGGTCAGTACCGCACCACTTTGAATCGAGATACGCCCCCGTCGAAGCGGATCATCATTTTCTTTTTGGCCGCATCGTAGCCGGGGCTAACAAACTCGCCCCCGCCCACTTCCGTAAAATCGTCTAACTGTTCGATGTTCAGCGCACCATCTTTCTTGATGCGAACACCCACTTCTTTCGGTACCCGCACCGTTACCGAAGCCGCACCCACGTCGAGCTTTACATCGCTCTGATCGGCTTTGGCCCCGAGTTTAACGTCCAGATCGGCAGCACCCGCGCCAATTTTCAGGTCGCGTACGGCATAGTTGCTCAGATCCAGATCGCCCTGCCCGGCACCGAGGGCCACATCCATTGTCCAGATCGGGGTGGCGTTCAGATGTACCTCCACGCGGTTCTCGAACTTGCCATTCTTGAAATCAAACTTCTGATTTTCTTCGGTTGGTTTGAGTTCGATGGTCGGGATGCGGGTTGTGACGTCACGATCTACCGACATGGAGTAGCTGCCGATATTCTGCTTCGTCTCCGCCCGGATGAGTTCGGTGGTGGGATCGCTGATGATGAACCGACCAGCCCCACCCGACAGCTTCAGAACAGCCTCGCGCGTATCGGGATTCATCGACTCCACAAACGAACTCTGCTGCACAACGCCGGGGTCATTGCCGCGTTTTTCCTGTTCTGAGCGGTAAGCGTCTTCGTTGTTATCGGGTTCGTCTTTGTTCTCATATTCAGAATCGTCGCCGTCGTTCATTTCCTCATCATCACCATCGTTGTTCCACCGCCATTCATTATCAAAGTCGTCTCGGTTGCGGTTATGGCTGAAGAATCCGAAAAGCGTAGTTGGTACAGCTACGGCAAGCATGACCGTTGTCACGAAGGCCGCCGGGTTGCCGCGCCGTTCCAGAATCAGGTTAACACCCGCCAGGATCAGCAGTACCGGCCACAGATTCACCAGCGAATGCCAGTCGACGTCGAGCCAGCCCGCCCGCCGGGCCAGGAACAGCACACCAAGCGTGAGCAGAAAAATGCCCCAGAATAATCCATTTTGACGTTTCATGACTTATAAAGGAGTATTTGGATTATACGGATCGTTCGGGCTCGTGTAGTCGGTCGGTTTATTCGGGTCCGTGTAGTCAGTCGGCTTGTTCGGGTCGTTGAACGAATCGGTACGGTCGAAAGGTGTTTTGATCCGATCCCGAAAGATCAGCCACAGCCCAATGGCAATGAGAATGAACGGCCACAGATCACCGAAGTCAATGTTGAGATAACGGTCAATCAGAAACAGGACACCGAGTCCAATCAGGATACTGCCGCCAATGAGGCCACGGTCGGGCGACGAAGGTTTGTTGGGATTGTAGGGATTCATGGTAAAAACGGGATTTGTGTATAGGGTTGATTGAGCGAGCGACAGACCGGCAGCCTGTTTGGGCATGGCGATCCACAAGATTACGTAAATCAGCAGAGCCGGGAAAGCGGGCCAGGGAATACCGATTAAAAAAAGGAGCCGCACTGCCGTGCGATTGATACCGAAATACCGGGCTATACCCGCGCATACACCGCCAACTACGGCCTCGTCGGCAATGCGTTCCAGTCGATGTGTCATGGCTTTTTGTGTTTAGAACCATGACAAACCTATCAGTCTGCCTACGTTCCCGAAAGCAAAACCGGACGGATGGACGCGGGATATGATGGATGTATGTTTTGGATGATAGTAGGTTATGCACAGTAGCGATTGTAGCTCACATTACGGCCGGTTCCAGCAACCGGATGGTCCCTTTATGGGCGTCGATTTCGGCGTTGATGCCGATGGGAATCGTGAATTTATCGGCGATGTGGCCAATCATGGCACCGGCATAAACGGGTACGTTAAGCGGGCCAAGGTGTTCTGTCAATACGTCTTCGAGGGTGAGCGAGCCGTAGCTGTCGCTGCTGGGGTGGCATTTGGTACATTTGCCAAAGACAACACCCGCCACCTGCCCCAGAATACCCGCCAGTTTAAGGTGCGTCAGCATCCGGTCAACGCTGTAAATGGCTTCGTGTACGTCTTCGATGAACAGGATTTTGCCACGCCAGTCGGGCAGGTAGGGCGAGCCAATCAGGTGCGACAGCACGGTGAGGTTACCGCCCGCCAGTTGCCCACGCGCCGTGCCGGAACGGATGGTAAAAATACGGTCGTCGGTTTGGGCAAGGGTGTTGCCTTTGTCGGTCGGGTTTTCGTAGGTCAGGGCCTCCCCTTCCATCAGCAACCGCCGGAAGCGTTCGGTGGTGAAACTGTTCCAGGTAGCCGCGCCTTCGGGACCATGCATCGTTACGAGACCCGTTTTAGCGTAGACGCCCAGCAGCAGCGCCGTAATGTCGCTGTAGCCAATCAGGAGTTTCGGGTTCTGACGGATTACGTCGTAGTTGAGCAGGGGCAGGATGCGGGCGCAACCCCAACCGCCGTGCATGGCCATCACCAGCTGCACGTCAGGATCGGCAAACATGGCGTTGACATCGGCAGCCCGGTTGGCGTCGGTACCGCCGAGGTAACCGTAGCGGTCGTAGAAGTGGGGTGACAGTTTCGTTTTCAACCCCATTGCCGCCAGCGATTCGATGGTAATCTGCACCGTTTCGCGGCTGTATGCGGGTGCCGCCGGGCAAACCAGCCCGACCGTATCGCCCGACCGCAACCGGGGCGGTTTAATAGTGACGATGGGGGCAGTGAACGAAGAAATAAACGGACCAAGCGCGGCCGTTTTGAGAAGCGAACGACGGGAAAGCATACAGGTTTACGGTATATACGACGCTGAAAGTACCTCTAAAAAACAAAAAAAGGCAGAACATGACGTTCTGCCTTTTTTTTGAGCCGGTTACCGGACTACGGCGTAGGCACAACCTGCATGATGGCACCAACGTTGCCCGTACCAATCTGAGTTACGTTACCGATGTTTGGATTGGCCATCGAACCCGTCTGCATAACGGTCAGGGTGTTCGTGTTACCAAACTGACCGGCTGTTGGATTGACGACCATGCCATCAACGCCTTTCAGCGTACTGTATCCGTTTTGGGCTATACCCGCCTTATTGCCCGTACCCACCTGAAGCAGGTCTGTAGAGTTCATATCACTTTCCTGCGCGACACTTGCCTTGTTGCCTGTTGAGACAACTGGCCCAGCCGGTGACGGATCGAATGTTCCCTGCTGAATGTTGGCGAAGTTCGCCGTACCAACGGTAGTCTGATTCTGCGTAATAGTGGCGGAGTTAGCCGCGCCAAGGGCGGTGCTGGCACCGGCGCTGGCACCGTCGTACGCATTGGTTTGAGTAATAGCCGCGAGGTTACTTGTACCACCTACACCCTGCTTAATCAAGGCATCATTATTAGCTGATTGACCACTCTGCGAAATCAACGCGGCATCTGTTGTACCCGCCTGCTCAATGATAGCGCGGTCGTAGTAGCTTTGGGTGCTTTGCGCAATAATACCAAAACTACCGCTATTGGATGTAGCTGCTTGTGTCAGTGTGGCCTGGTTATAACCTGACTGAGTACCCTGCAACACCTGAGCTGAACCCGTCATACCAAGCTGCATAATGGTAGCTTCATTGTTATTACTACGATCCGTCTGAACCACAACACCGGTGTTGCCCGATTTTTCCTGCGTTATGCTGGCCATGTTCAGGCTGGCGTTTTCGCTCTGTACCACAACACCTACGTTAGGCCCTGAAGTACCACTAAACGTCTGCTTTACCTTAGCATTGTTATTAAACGCGCCGTTGATCTGGTCGATAACTGCCAGGTTGGTCAGGGACGCACCACTGCCGGTTTGTGACGTACTGGCCACGTTGCCCACGTTGACGGTAGTGCTGGTGCCGGTTGCCTGCCGGATTTGTGAGTCATTGTACGAACCCGACTGCACGGCCGTAGCTGACTGCATATTACCGGTCTGACTTATAACAGAAGTATTGGTTTGTGCCTGCGTAGTTAAGGCTGCCAGTAGGGCGACACCGGCGAGAAGAAATTGTTTCATTCGTGGGAAAGTTTAAGTGTTATTATCGGACGCACAATGATACTAAATTTTCGCTTGATGACCGATCTTAATAACCAGCCATCAAGCGAAAATTCACACAAAATTTACTCAACGGTGTATTACCTTGATGGTTTTGATCTGATTACCGGCTTGAGCCTGCAACAGGTACATGCCCGTTGACTGCTGATTGATGTTCCAGTCAACAACCTGCTCGTTCTCCGCTTCGGCCCATTGCTGCGCCCGGACTACCTGACCGCGCAAATCGACCAACTGAACCGACAGCGACTGACCTGCCGCACCACGTACCACTGCCCGCAACTGACCGTCAATTAACGGGTTGGGCGTGAGCACCACACTCAGCGATACCTCGGCCACTTCAGTAGCCGCTACCCGCGCACCCGGTGCAACACAACCGTAGTTTACCACAACCGCAAACGGTCCCGTGAACACGAAACTACCATTGGCCTGGAACACCTTGCAGTAGTAATTCGCCGTCGTCTGGACGCTCACCAGCGTCAGACTCGAAGTCGTTGTCCCCTTCTGAATGGAGGCAATCTCGGTCATTTTGAAAGGCGCAGTCTGCCCATTCTTGTACCACTCGTAGCGCGTACCGACAGCTCCGGCCGGTAACACCACCTGACTGCTGCGGCATACCGTCTGGCTACCGGGCGAAGTTGGAATGGGAACTACCGTCAGACTGAACGGAGTAGCCGAACTGGTACAGCCATTGACATCGGTCTGCGTCACCGAGAAACTCTGTACACCTAACTGACTAATGTTGGCGTTAGGGGGATTAAGCAGACCGTTTACGCCCGAGAAACTCAGCGTACCCGTTGCGCTCACAAACTGACCCAGCGGTAAAGGTGTGTTGCTTTGCGTCACCGTCCGGCTTACGGCCGTCAGCGTGGGGGCGGCTGGGGGCGTGTTGACCGTTACCGACACGCTGGCCGTGGCGGTGCAGCCATTGGCATTACTCACCGTTACGGAGTAGGTTCCGCTCTGGGTCACAATGGCCTGGTTGGTCATCCCAATCTGGGTAGCACCGGCCGAGAAGGTAAAAGACGTACCCGTTCCGCCCGCCGTGATTGTCACGCTGGCCGGAGCGCAAACCGGGCTAGTGCTGGCGGTCAGCGTAGCGGTCGGGGCCGCCGTGTTGCTCGTTACCGTCGCCGTGGCCGTAGCCGTACAACCGCTGGCATTGGCGATGATGGCCGTATAGTTACCCGCCATGCTGACCACAAACTGACCCGTTGTGTTGCTTTGGCTGGAGGCACCACCCAACAGCGTGTAACTCGCGCCACCCGTGGCCGATGCCGTCAGCGTTACGCTGGTAATAGCACAGGTTAGCGTAGAGCTGGCCGGTGTCAGCGTTGGCATGGTTGGCAGGTTATTCACCGTGACCGTTACGGCCGTAGTGCTTACGCAGCCACCTTCATTGGTAGCGGTCAGCGATATGGTCGTGGTGCTGGTGGGCGTTACCACAATACTCGCCGTTGTCTCGCCCGTCGACCAGGTGTAGCTGGCGGCTCCGCTGGCGGTCAGGGTTACGCTGCTACCAACGCAAATACCCGTGGCCGAAGCTACTACCGTCGGGACTGGACATACGCAGGCATCCTGCGGCTGGAACCCGTTCGATGGGCCGGTGGCATCGTCCGTACCGCCCACGCGGGTGGGTGTGTAGGTCAGCGAACCGGCACCCGTGTTCTGCACATAAGCCGGGCTAAGGGCCGTAACCGAACCCAGCCAGTTGCAGGTGGCGGCAATGCCCGCACCCGATGCGTTCTGGATAGCCCGTCCGGTACCGGTAGCCGTGGTCGTAATCGAGTTGTCGTTAACTGGCCCCTGTCCGGTGGTGGCGGCATCGGCGGCAAAGCGGATACCCGTTGTCTGGTTATTGGTCAGGAAGTTATTGACCGTTGTTCCCAGCTTACCCCCGTTCGAAACGTTGATACCGACCCCAAAATTCTCGATGCGGTTCTGGCTAACCGTGGCGGTACCGCCGTTGATGTCAATGCCCGTTCCGCTTCCGTTACCCACAAATGAAGCCGTATTCTGGCTGATCGTAGCCGTAGCATCAGAACCCCCAACAGAAACGGCGGTAAAGGTACCGGTTCCCGTAATACTGGTGTTCTGGTTGATCGTTGCCGAGAGACTGGCGCCATTGGTATTGGCCGCGTCGTCAAGAATACGGATACCAACGGGCGAGCCGGTAATCACATCGCCCTGTATCCGAAGCTGGCTACCCGTGCTGGCATCCCCAAAATTATTGACGTTGCTGAACCGAATGCCTTCAACAGAACCCCGCCAGTTGTTTTGCGTGAACACGACACTACCCGTCGAGGGGGTGTTCCAGACACGCGCACCGTACTGGAAACCAGCCGTTACGGTATTGGAAGAGACAATGGCGTTGACGGCCGTCTGAATCGAGTAAAGCTGAATCCCCGTCGATGGCGTGCTTCCCGGTACCGGAGCAATCGTATTGTCATGGATCTGAAACTGCGTGGCCGTTCCGTACTGCAGGTTGTGGTAGATACCGACAGTGTTGGTCTGGATGTTGTTGTTGGCAATATCAACTGCCGAACCGGTTGGTTTAGGCTGGTAAAAATTACCCGTCTGCACACCCCGGTTGACCTGACGCATCACGTTTTCCGAAACCGTTGCATAGGCGTTGTTGTAGAGCAACACCGCAATACCCGCATTACCAGCCAGGTTAACAAATCGGTTTCGCACAATCTGGTGGCCATCCGTTGGCGTACCAGTCGAGTACAGATCAACACCGTATCCACCCACATTCTGGATGATGTTGTTCTCGACGGTCAGCCCGTTTACTACCTCATTGTACGTTTCGATACCCGTTGCATCATTGGCCAGATTGGTGCCGTCCAGCGTAATACCCTTGATGGTAACGTTGTTGGCACCCGTAAACAGGGTAATGATGGCATCATTACCAGTCAGCGACTGGATAATCGTCTCCGCCGTGCGTGTTCCCGTGTTTGGGTTCACGCCCGCGTTAGCTCCGTTCAGCGTAATAGCTTTGTTGATGGTTACGCTTTCGGGATACGTACCCGCTGGGGCCAGAAGAACATCACCCGCCGTAGCCGCATCGACCGCCAGCTGAATGGTTTCGTAGAACAGATTCTGGGTCACGTTCTGTACCGGGAAGAAGTAGGATAACAGGCCCAGTGCAGCGTTGTCGGGTTTGTGTAACAGCTTCGTCTCCAGCGTAGCCCGCTCAGATACAGACATGTCTTTGGGAAGCTGCAACCCGCTGCCTACATCGAACCTGTTGTTGGCAATGTTCATGTTGGTAGCAAACGGAGCCGCCTGCGTACCGTTGGGAGCCACCGTACCGGTTGAGCCGTCGAGGGCAATAAACGTACCCAGACTGGCCGCAAACGAGTTTTCGTTACCCGCCGTGCCAATTACAAACGGCCCGAATGTTGGACTGTCATTGTCCTGATTGTAGAACACCAGAGCCGTGCCACTCGTGGGCGACGATGAACCCGTGAACGTATTACCCAACAACGTAAGTGATACGGCGGGCGTGAAGAATCCGCTCGATGAACTGAGTTCTTTCGTATCGACCGTTACGTGCCGGTAGGTTGTGGAGCCGGTGGCGGGAGTAAATGTGTTATTATTCACCGCTACAGCCCGGTAATTCTCTAAGCTAACGCCCCAGTTATGACCCGTGAAGGTGTTGCTGCTAACCGTAGTGGGGATGGCGTTCGTGTTATTCTTCAGCCGCAGCGATGAGCTGAATGTATTGCCGAACGTACCGTTTAACATGTTGCCAGTCACCGTAATAGGACCAGCGGCTCCGTTCTGCTCGGCCAGTTCGACCCCACCGCCGTTGATGTTGTTGTTGGTCACGCTGATGGCCCCCGCCAGTCCAAACCGCACCTGAATATCCTGGTTGATGGTCTGGATGGTGTTGCCCGTAAACGAGCCGCCCCCTTCGTCGGTAGCAATACCCGACCGGAATCCGGCATCGTCAGCAGCATTACCGGGGGTTCCACCGTCATTGTAAGAAATCGTATTGCCGCTAATGAGCAGATTACCCGGAGCCGATGCGTTTACGCGGTACGCTCCGTAGTTGATGCTAATGGCGTTACGAAGTCCATAACTTACCAGACCAGCCGACCGATACGGAGCAATATCATTATTGCTGACCGTCAGTGCACTCACCGAACCGGGTTGGGCTACGCTGGCCAGAATGGCACTGCCTACTTTGGTCAGGTCAGGCGTGAAGCTCAGGTTCTGGATCGTCACGTTTGGAGCCGTTACCTCGAACAGCGTCAGGCGACTGCTGGCCAGAGCGGGCGTACCCGTAAAGTTAATAACGGGCTTCGAAGCACTGTTACCGCTGATGGTCAGACTCTTGTTAACAAGCACCTGCTCATTATACGTACCCGCGCCAACCGACAGCGATTGACCGGACGTAGCGGCATTGACCGCAGACTGGATGGTGCAGAAGACGCTGCCGGTTGTCAGGTTTTTTACCAGTTCGGGTTTACCCGCGCCCGGCCCGGCATTCCTGGTGTTAGTGGTGTTACCCGAAAAATTGTTGCCCGATACGGTATTACCACAGGCTACTGCTGCGTTACCACGTCCGAAGTAACCGGGTGACTGGCCAGCTGCCTGGTCGCCATCGCCTGAATTATTCATCACGTAATTGGCGTTAGGATGACCTCCTCCCTGCTGCTGAACCCCGATGTTGTTGTTATTGAGGGTATTGCCCGTAACGGTGTGGTTGGTTCCTTCGACCACAATGCCAAAGCCTTCGCTCTCGGTTGGGGCCGATACCTGATTCAGGTGCTGATAGCCACTTACGGTGTTATTGCGAACAACAACGCCTGTTGGCACATCCGGGTACCCTTCGCTGTTATTGACCAGTACACCCCGGCGATACACCGAAATCCCGGCGTGATCGCGGTTGTTCATACCCACCGTTGCCGTAAGCGAAACCGTGTTGTTCTCAATGACAATACTTCCATCGCCCGAGGTAAGACCGGTGCCATTGGGGTTCTTGATTTCGATACCAAACCGTCCGTTATTGTTCAGGATGTTGTTCGCAATCAGGGTTGGCCCGGCTCCTGCTTTCAGCCCGATAACGCCGATACCATTATCCGCGTTGTTAAGGACCGTGTTGCCCGTGATTGTTACGCCCGAAGCCGTACCATCCTGAAGCTCGATGCCACAGCAGTTATTGTTGGTAACAATGTTATTGCTGATGACAATGTTCTGTTTGAAGCCATTCCAGATCACAATGCCTCTGGCTCCGCCCGTATGTCCCGAGAAAGTGGAATTGGTTATGGTTACGCCCTGCACCGGACCATTGGCATAAAATCCGGCCCCGCCAACGTTGCTCAGCGACTGGACGTTATCGACCAGCAGGTTGCTGTTGCCCAACGCGCCATAAATACCGGCGCTCGAGTTAGGACTCACTCCTGCAAAGTTCCGAACCGTCAGGTTTTTGATGGTTACGTTTGTGACCCCGCTGTTGAGTGCAATACCACTACCCGTACCAGATAGTCCGGTACCGTCGATGATCGTATTGGTCTTGCTGATACCGGTCAGGGTCAGCGGTTTGGTAATGGATACCCGCTCGTTAAATGTGTACTCGGCCAGTTCAATTACGTCGTTGGCATTGGCCGCATCGATAGCGGGCTGAATAGCCGTATAAGACAGGCTCTGGGTCACGTTACGAACCGGATAGAAGTACAGAATCCGGCCAACGGTTGCATCGTCAGGCTTATGAAAGAGTTTCGTTTCCAGCGTAGTGCGTTCTGCACCCGTCATAGCCTGCGGAATTTTAGGGCCGCTGCCAACGTCAAATTTGTTGTTGTAGCCCGAAATATCAACTGCCCATGACCCCATGTTGGTGGCCGGTATTCCAGCGTAATCACCAAGCGGCCCTGCGTATGCCGTGCTGGCACCCGCACTGTTGTCCAGCATCACAAACGTGCCGATACCCGCATTGAAGGTATTTTCGTTACCCAGTGTGCCGAAAGTGAAGGTACCAAAATTAGCCCCCGCCGTGCGGTGATTCAGGAACGCAACGGCCGTGCCGCTACCGGGTGTCGATGCACTATTGAACGTATTGCCCGTCAGCGTGGCATTCAGCGTCTGCATCTGTGCATCGGTCAGCGAAGCACTGTTGCTGGCAATCAGCTTTGTATTAATCGAAATGTGCCGGAAGTCCGTCGCTGCCGCATTAGGCGTGAAGCTGTTGCCACTAATCGTGATCCCCCCGTTATTCTCGGAGCTAATACCCCAGCGTTGGTTCGTGAAGGTGTTATTCTGAACAAGCAGCGTTTTCACCCCGGAGATGCCGTTATTCCGAATCCGCATCAACGCCCCGGTACCCAACGCCCCAGTGGCAGGCTGAACAAAACTGCCATCCAGCGTATTGTTAGATACCGTAATGATACCGGCATTAGGATTTGGGTCGCTAATCTGTACACCACCCCCACCAAACGTGTTGTTTTGAACTGTTAAGTCACCCTGGTTGGCAAACGCACTGATAAAATCGTGGTTAATAGCCGTAAATGAATTCCCCTGGCTGGCCGTAGCACCACCAATCACACCCCCACCAAGATCAAAATGAACCGCTGCCCGGAATGTATTGGATAACCCGCTGCTACCGGCCGTTACCGTATTACTCTGCACCACAACACCGCCGAACCCGTCATTATCCAACGCGTAATTTGGAACGCTGGCATTTGGGTTGATGGCGATCGCATTGCGCCGACCGTATGTCCCACCGGCGGGCGTACCAACCGGATTAATTTTATTTCCAATTACGTGCAGATTAGTGCGGTCATTTCCCGTCGTGTGAATGGCCGAGTGCGTTTTACTCAGGTCAACGGTAAAACCTAAATTCTGGATGGTAACATCAGCAGCTGCCACAGTAAAGAGCGATGCCAGTGCCGACCCCGGTACTGTACCCGTAAAGGTTATGTTTGACGTGGCGCCCTGTCCCTGAATAGTAAGGCCTTTGTTAATGATTACCAGTTCGTCATACGTACCAGCGGCAACGCTGACAACATCACCCGGTGAGGCCGCATTAACAGCCGCCTGGATACCCGTGTAATTAGTTGGCGACCCTATAATGGTCACCTGGGCCGTTGCGACCCCGTAACCGGCCAGCCAGACGCCCAGCGCAAGGGCGGCAAAATGCAATTGCGGACGCTTAACGAGCCGCTGAGTCAGTCTTTCAGACAAACGTTGTAAATAATACAGCATAAAGAGGAAAAAATTAAGTAAACAAACAAAGGAATTAAAACCTGGCAAATGCGGAAGAAGACCTGGTTGATTGATAGTTACGGCTACGCAGAAGCGGCCGGCTAACGGGGGAATGAAGCGGTAAAAGTTAATCTGGTTACAAGGCTACCAAATGAGGGTTGGCCTAGAAATCGCTGACGGATGTCAGGTTTCTGAAACGAAGAAATGGAATCGGGAATCGACCAATTAAACTGACTTCTTGACTTAGGCGGTAGACTAACTTTTGCATGGGGCGTGGTGCGATACTCATTAAAGAGAGGCTAAATGTAACTGTATTACCTGCTCAACGTTCATATGAATACTATAAAATCACACTTATTTACTAATCGGTAGGTAGATGACGAGCGTCTGAATCGATCCCTACTCCTCTTTGAAAAGCGAAGCCCCTGCTGAATACAGCAGGGGCTTCGGCACCTAAAAGACAGCATGAACTGTCTATGGCTTAATCACCTTAATAATCACGCGCTGGTTGTCTGTCTGCGTCCGTAACAGGTACACTCCCGATGGCTGCTGGCTAATATTCCACTCGATTGCCTGATCAGACTCCGCTTCGGCCCATTGCTGCGCCCGGACTACCTGACCGCGCAAATCGACCAACTGAACCGACAGACCCTGACCTGCCGCACCACGAACCACCGCCCGCAACTGACCATCAACCACTGGGTTGGGCGTGAGCACCACACTCAGCGGCACCTCGGCCACCAATTCAGCCGCTACCCGCGCACCCAGTGCAATACAACCGTAGTTCACCGTCACCACAAACGGACCGTCGAAGGTAAAGCTGCCATTGGCCTGGAACACCTTGCAGTAGTAGCTCGCCGTCGTCTGGATGCTCACCAACGTCAGGCTGCTGGTAGCCGTACCCTTCTGGATACTGGCAATTTCCGTCAGCTTGAAGGGCGCACTCTGCCCATTCTTGTACCACTCATACCGAACACCCGTCGTGATGGCATTCAGCACCACCGCGCTGCTGCGGCACGCCGTCTGATTACCCGGAGTGGGCGGCAACACCGTAATGCTGAACGGCGTAGCCGAACTAGTACAGCCATTGGCATCGGTCTGCGTTACCGAGAAACTCTGCACACCCGCCGTGCTGATATTAGCCGTTGGTGGGTTGGCAATTGCTCCGCTTACACCCGAGAAACTCAGCGTACCTGGCGCGCTCACAAATTGACCTAGTGGCAGGGGCGTATTGTTAGCATTGACCGTCCGGCTTACAGCCGTCAGCGTTGGGGCTGCTGGGGGCGTGTTAACCGTTACCGACACGCTGGCCGTGGCTGTGCAACCGTTGGCACCACTGATGGTCACCGTGTAGTTGCCCGCCGTACTCACCACGAACACACCCGTCATGTTGGACTGTCCGTTGCTGAGCGTATAGCTCGTACCGCCCGTGGCTGATGCCGTGAGCGTTACGCTCGTTGCCGTACAAGTCAGGGTGCCACTCGTCAAACTGGCGTTGGTCGGAGCCGTCGTATTATTGGTGACCGTGGCGGTGGCCGTGGCCGTACAGCCGTTGGCACCACTGATGGTCACCGTATAGTTACCCGCCGTGCTCACCACAAATACGCCCGTCGTATTAGTCTGTCCGTTGCTCAGCGTGTAGCTCGTACCGCCCGTGGCTGATGCCGTGAGCGTTACGCTCGTTGCTGTACAGGTCAGTGTACCACTCGTCAGACTGGCGTTGGTCGGAGCCGTCGTATTATTGGTGACCGTGGCGGTAGCCGTAGCCGTACAACCGTTGGTACCACTAATGGTCACCGTGTAGTTACCCGCCGTACTGACCACAAACATACCCGTCGTGTTGGTCTGGGGACCCGTTCCGCCGTTCAGCGTGTAGCTCGTACCGCCCGTGGCCGAAGCCGTGAGTGTTACGCTCGTTGCCGTACAGGTCAGCGTTCCACTCGTTAGACTGGCGTTCGTAGGAGCAGCGGTGCTGCTGGAGACCGTCCCCGTTGCCGTAGCGGTGCAACCGTTAGCACCACTGATGGTCACCGTGTAGTTACCCGCCGTACTCACTACGAATACACCCGTCGTGTTGGTCTGGGGACCCGTTCCGCCGTTCAGCGTGTAGCTCGTACCGCCCGTGGCTGATGCCGTTAAGGTTACCGATGTAGTGGTGCAGGTCAGCGTGCCACTCGTCAGACTGGCGTTGGTCGGAGCCGTCGTGTTATTGGTGACCGTCGCCGTGGCCGTGGCGGTGCAACCGTTGGCACCACTGATGGTCACCGTATAGTTACCCGCCGTACTCACTACGAATACACCCGTCATGTTGGTCTGGGGACCTGTTCCGCCGTTCAGCGTGTAGCTCGTACCGCCCGTGGCTGATGCCGTTAACGTCACCGATGTTGCCGTACAAGTCAGGGTACCACTCGTTAGACTGGCGCTGGTCGGGGCCGTCGTATTATTGGTGACCGTGGCGGTGGCCGTGGCCGTACAACCGTTGGCACCACTGATGGTCACCGTATAGTTACCCGCCGTGCTCACTACAAATACACCCGTCGTGTTGG
>Ga0123337_10000705_pt1 | contig 51315 bp, 53 predicted proteins | sample frozenSSSSmetaG_FD_89792 | JGI IMG/M metagenome (GOLD analysis project Ga0123337, IMG submission 89792) | Glacier valley bacterial and archeal communities from Borup Fiord, Nunavut, Canada, to study Microbial Dark Matter (Phase II) -... | ecosystem: Environmental > Aquatic > Freshwater > Ice >... | reverse complement strand
TTGAATGCTATTGAATCAAAATGGTCTCAAGCTAAATCTAGGAGAAAAAAATATCATTGTGACATAGATACTCTGTTTCAAAAATATATGTAATAACTGTTTTATAGTGGTTTAGCTATATTACCAAGCAGGCGATAGAGTAACAGCTTAAGAAGTCAGGATCACTTAAAACAAAAAAAACTAAAAAGCAAAAAAAGAAAACACTAAAAACAAATAAAAAGGTAACATTATAGTGTAGTTAAATCAGTAACTATTGAAGTTTGCCGGTCAAACCATTTTTTTGCATCGATAGAGAGCAAATCATAGATTAAATAACGAATTTTTTGGTAATATTCATGCAAATATTCTAAATGACGGCGCTTAAGCATATTAAAATCTATTAGTTCTTTTGCATATGGCACGAGGGTTAAATTCTCAAATTGCAGGAAATTCAAGTGATCTGATTCTTTAACGTACATTAAGTTCTCGATTCTGATCCCATACCTGCCAGGGACGTAATATCCAGGCTCGTTAGATAAGATCATGCCTTTTTCAAGGGGCACATTATTTTTCAAGCTAATGCCTTGCGGGCCTTCATGTACGCTTAAAAAATTACCAACTCCGTGCCCTGTTGAATGCGGGTAATCAAGATGCTCTGCCCAAAGAAACTTCCGAGCTAATATTTCCAGATTAGCACCGCTTGCACCACGCGCAAATTTCGCGCAGCTGAGTTCAATATGCCCTTGCAATACCAATGTATAACAGTGTTTTTCTTCCGCAGTTGGGGTGCCAATTGAGACTGTCCGTGTGATATCTGTAGTACTCCCTAAGTACTGCCCCCCTGAATCTACCAGCAATAAGCCATTCCCTTCAATTTTTTTTGCAGTATCAACATTTGCCCGGTAATGAATAACGGCCCCGTTTTCTTTAAAGCCACAAATGACTGGAAAACTATCATAAACATACCCTGGCTGGACTTTGCGTAGTTCTGTCAGTTTAAGCCCTAAATCATACTCAGTTAGTGTTGATAAATCATTACCGGTAACAAAGCTCAAGAATTCACACATTGCAACTGCGTCATGAATATGGCAAGTTTCCGCATGCTTGATTTCCACTTCATTTTTACGTGCTTTTAAAAGCTTGCAAGGATCAGGGATATTCTCGATATTTTTAATTGCACTCGCAACTGATATTGACGCGAGACTCTCATCTACTAGAACCTTGCCCTTGATGGTTTTTAAAAAATCCTTTAAATCACTTGCAGGTAAAAAGTCAATTAACGGCCGCGCTTTTTTGACCGTTTCATCAGCCCTTTTGCTGTCTACAAACAGGTAAGCTTTACCTGTAAAAATCACTGCTCTTGCAAGCATAAGCGGTGAGAATTCAACGTCACTTGCTCTGAGGTTCAACAGCCAACAAATTGAATCAGGAGAGGTAACAACTAGAGCTTCCGCCCTGTGTTTGCTTAACATTTCCTTGCAAGACTCCAGTTTGCTTGCGTATGTTTCTCCTGCAAACTCGTCTGCGTAAATATATATTTCAGAGTCCGGCTCATGTGGTTTATCGCTCCATACTTTATCTATAAGATTTCCCTTTATCTGCTTTAACAATACTCCTTCAAAAACCTTTAAAGTTTGTTTGGTAAATAGTTCGGGGTCATATCCTATAGTTTGAGTAGAGCTTATTAGCGAAGGCAAGGTTTTAGAAATATCTCTCAAATCAAATATTTGAAAGTAATTAGTATCAAGTTGCTGTTTGCTTTGTTCTAAATACCTACCGTCTGTAAAAAACAAGCCCTTGTCTCTCTCCAGGATGCATATACCGTTTGAGCCATTAAATCCGGTGATAAACTTTAATCCCTTAGCACAATCCGGTACATATTCATTTTGGTATTCGTCACTTGATGGTACGATGTAGCCATCAATCTCATGTTGTTCAAATAATGCCACCAGTCGGCTGATTCGCATTTTAGTCATTTTTGTGCCTCGCTGACTAATTTGACCCATTCAACTTCGTCAATTATTTGAACTCCAAGCTCGCGAGCTTTCTTAAGTTTACTGCCTGCATCGCTACCTGCCACTACAAAGCTTGTATTAGATGACACACTGCTTGCAACAGTTGCACCAAGTCGCTCAGCAGTAGCTTTGGCTTCAGCCCGGGATAATCCATCAAGGGCGCCTGTAAATACTATGATTTTGCTGCTTAAAGAAGTTTCGCGGATTCTCTCTTGATACTCTTTGATATTCAGGACTTCCATAAGCTTAGTAATAGTGGCCACATTTTCTTCTATATCAAAAAAATTGATTATATCGTGGAGGATCTTGTCACCGATACCATCAATGTTACTCAGCCTTACGTAAATATCTTGCCTACCACTCTTCAGGTCGTGCATGGCCTTAAAGAAATTATCAAAAGTAACAAACTCGCTCGCAAGCACGCGTGCGTTACTCTCACCGATATGTTTGATCCCGATTGCATATATAAATTTAGGCAGGCTAACATCTTTTGATTTCCTGATATTTGCAAATAGATTATCTGCTGACTTATCTCCCCACCCGGGCATGTTTTTAAGACGTACGATATTTTGCGCGTCCCTTTCTTCTAGCGAATAAATATCCACGGGGTTTGATATCAATCCTTTCTCGATGAAAAACGATATTTGCTTTTTGCCAAGCCCCTCAATATCCATACCTCCTTTAGAAGCAAAATGTCGCAGGCGTTCATAATTTTGGGCAGGGCAGTTCAAGCCGTTATCACAGCGAATTATTATATCATCTTCTTCGTAATGCAAGGGGCCATTGCACGACGTACATATGGTAGGTGATAACACTTGCTGCACGTCGCTTGCACGCCTGCTTTTATCAACGCCGGTAATTTGCGGTATCACGTCTCCCGCTCGTTGCAAGTATACGTAATCGCCAATGCGAATATCTTTCCTCTCAAGCTCCTTGAAATTGTGAAGGCTTGCGCGCGCAACACTAACTCCTCCGATAAACAAAGGCTCAAGTTCAGCAACGGGTGTCAGCACTCCCGTTCTGCCAACTTGGATGGTAATATTATTTAATCTTGTGGTGCCGATTATTGCGGGGAACTTGTGAGCAATTGCAAATCTCGGGCTGCGGGCAATAAAGCCCATGCGGTCTTGCAGAGCAAAATCATTTAGCTTATAGACAACGCCGTCAATCTCATAATCAAGTTGGTCGCGCGACTTTTTCGAGTCTTCATAAAAATCCCAAATCTCTTGAACACTCAAAGCAAGCTTGCAGACTTTGTTAACCGCAAATCCGAAGCTCTCAAATTTTTCAAGCAACGCACTTTGGCAATCAGCAACTTTACTACTACTGCTGCCCAAACTGTAGACAAAATATTTAAGTGGGCGGCTTGCGGTGATCTTAGCATCAAGTTGCCTCAAAGATCCTGCAGCAGCATTTCTTGGATTTGCAAATTTAGGTTTACCAAAGTCTGATTGCCGTTTATTTAGTTCCTCAAAGTCAGCCTTGTCCATATAAATTTCCCCGCGTACTTCCAACACCTCAGGGGCATCTTTTAAAATGATAGGGAAAGATTTTATAGTTTTAAGGTTGTTAGTGATATCCTCACCGATATATCCATCTCCTCTTGTTGAAGCGATAGTTAAAATCCCGTGTTCAAATCTTGCGGAAAAAGAAAGCCCGTCAATTTTAGGTTCGCAAAATATCGGTGAAAATTCATCTAACTTGAGAAAGCTTGATATTCTATCCGTGAAATCTTCGATATCTTCAGGAGTGAAACCGTTGTTTAAAGAAAGCATAGGCATACTATGCGTAACTTTTGCAAACTTGCTTGAGGTTTCTGCTCCTACTATTTTTGTCGGGCTATCTTCTCGCATAAATTTGGGGAACTTCTCTTCTAGAGTTTGAAGCAACTGAAATAGTTGATCATACTGCGCATCTGATATTAGTGGAGCGTCATCAACATGGTATGCTTTATTATAGATTATGATTTCATCAGTTAATGAGTTAATTAATTTTTCAGCACCCGCGCTATCAAGTTTTGAGATATCTATATCTTGGTGAGTATTTAGCATTCTTAAATATTTAACTTATTTATAAACTCTTACATGGCTTTAGAATTTAAAAGCAAAATATAATGTGGGTCAACATATTAAAAAAATATTTTACTGATTTACAATTAGTTGCATAATAACAATCACTAACGACTATTTACATTAGCAACAATAATGTATAGATTTTTTTGTGGTACAAAACATTAAAAAATATTAGTAGTTAGCACTCTAAAAAAATAGGAAAAATTATGCGTTGGAATAATGTTGAAGAAATAGTGGATGGGTTAGAGGAAAACTATTCTGAAATTGAGCTTGATGATTTAAGCTTGACTGATCTTGAGGATATGGTTAAATCTTTAAGTGATTTTGAAGATCATGAAACAATCGTTACAAAAAAATTACTAAATGACATTCTGGAAGCTTGGCTTGAATATAGAGAAGAAATTTAAATCTTTTATATAACAATGTTCGCTTTACCAATGTGCCAATGTAACCGACTTTTCATAATATTAGAATAAAGTTAAATGCGACTACTTATTATCAATTTTGGATAATTAATTTGCTCTAAAATTCAGGTAGATTTTTGCAATCACAAAGCTTATAAATTAATAAAATACATGGAGTTGGTTATGGATAAAGAGAAAGCCTTGGCAGCAGCGCTTGGCCAGATTGAAAAAAGTTACGGTAAAGGTTCTGTAATGAAACTCGGCCAGCGTCCTGTTGTTGAAATTGAAGCAATTTCAACAGGCTCACTGGGGCTAGATATAGCTTTAGGAATCGGTGGTTTACCAAAAGGTAGAATTATAGAAATTTTCGGGCCCGAGAGTTCAGGAAAAACTACTCTTACATTGCACGCAATTGCTGAGGCGCAGAAAAAAGGTGGTGTGTGCGCTTTCATTGATGCTGAACATGCGCTTGACCCATCATACGCTAAGAAACTAGGTGTAGATACCAATGAGCTTATAATCTCCCAACCTGATACTGGAGAGCAAGCTTTAGAGATTGTTGACACATTGGTACGTTCAGGCGCTATTGACGTGATAGTTATTGATAGTGTTGCAGCTTTAGTTCCAAAAGCCGAGATCGAAGGTGAAATGGGCGATTCTCATATGGGTTTGCAAGCAAGGCTCATGAGTCAAGCTCTGCGTAAACTTACCGCTTCTGTTTCAAACAATAATTGTATGATTATTTTTATCAATCAGATAAGAATGAAAATCGGCGTTATGTTTGGTAGCCCTGAGACAACAACGGGCGGTAACGCTTTGAAATTCTATGCTTCAGTTAGACTTGATATTAGAAGAATCGGTTCAATCAAGGATAAAGAAGAAGTAACAGGCAGCCAAACGAGAGTTAAAGTTGTTAAGAACAAAGTAGCTCCACCATTTAAACAGGTGGAATTTGATATTACTTACGGCTCAGGCATTTCCAAAGAAGGTGAGATGATAGATCTTGGAGTCAAGGCAGATTTAGTTGAAAAGTCAGGTGCTTGGTTTTCTTACAATAATATAAGAATTGGTCAAGGACGCGAAAATGCGAAACAATATTTGAAAGACCACCCTGATATGCATAAAGATCTTGAAGCTAAGATTCGTGCAGCAGCTAGCACCAACGCTACAACTCTTATCGATGAAGAAGTTGCAGGAACGGAGTCAGAGGAATGATTGATTTAAAAGATCAGACGGCGCTCATTACAGGCGCAAGCGGAGCAATTGGCAGCGCTATAGCAACCAAGTTACATTCTTTGGGGTGCTACGTTATTTTAAGCGGTAGTAATGAGGCGAAACTTGAAGCTTTAGGTGAAAATCTCGGTAACAACTATACTATAAAAACATGTAACCTTTCAGATTTTGAAGCTTGTAATAATTTAATCTCTACCTTAGAGCAAGATTTAAGCATTTTGATTTGTAATGCAGGAATCACCAGGGATACGCTAGCTATCAAGATGACTGACGAGATGTTTTCAGAAGTCATAGATATTAATTTAAAAGCTTCTTTTATACTGAACCGTGAAGCCATAAGAAAAATGATGAAAAGTCGTTATGGGCGCATTATCAATATTGCATCGGTCGTTGGTGTTTCAGGTAACCCAGGGCAAGCTAATTATTGTGCTTCGAAAGCCGGTTTAATTGGAATGACAAAGTCTTTGGCATATGAGGTAGCAACGCGGGGAATTACAATAAATGCGGTAGCTCCTGGGTTTATAAAGTCAGATATGACAGATAAATTAAATGACGTACAAAAAGATGCAATATTGCAAAAAGTCCCCTTAAAATCTTTAGGTAGCCCGCAAGATATTGCAAACGGGGTAGCGTTTTTAAGCAGTAAAGAATCAAGCTACATAACCGGTCAAACATTGCACATTAACGGCGGGATGTTGATGGTTTGATTTTTTTTTATGTTTTTAAGCTAGCATTTAATATTTTTTTATGTTAAAAGTTTGAAATTATTACAATCCAGTCAAGTTGGGTTACTTATCTAAACGATTTATAAGGGTTATTACTATGGATATCGAGAATAAAATTATCGAAATTGCTGCAGAAACTTTAAAGACAGACAAAAGTAAAATCACTCCTCAATCAAGCTTTGTTGATGATCTGAAAGCTGATAGCCTTGATCAAGTAGAGCTTATGATGGCGATCGAAGAAGCCTTCAATGTTGATATCCCTGATGATGAAGCAAGTAAGATCATGACAATAGCTGACGCTATAAATTATGTTAAGCAAAAAACCGTAAGCTAAAACAGATTTTCAAGGGTTTTGAAGATGGTTGGAAGAAGAGTTGTAGTTACAGGAATCGGTCTTATAACCCCGCTTGGAATCAATGTCGCTTCCTCATGGGAAGGTATTATTCAGGCTAAAAGCGGTATTAAAAAGATCACTTCATTTGACACTTCAAAACTTTCTTGCAAAATTGCAGGAACCATAGATCGCACTGAAGGTGTGGGGTTTAATCCTGAAAATTACATTGAGCCACGCGATGTCCGTAAGATGGATATTTTCATCCAATTTGGAATCGCTGCTGCAACTCAAGCGATTGAAGATAGTGGGTGGGTGCCTGAAAAAGAAGAAGATCGCGATAGAACCGGCGTAATTTTAGGTTCCGGAATCGGTGGACTTGGTACTATAGAGCAAACTTCCTTAAGCTTTCATGCACCTACTAGCAGCGGTAAAGTCAGCCCTTATTTTATTCCAGCATCACTAATAAATTTACTTTCAGGCCACGTTTCAATTAAATATGGATTTACGGGTCCCAATCACGCAGTAGTCACTGCTTGTTCAACGGGTGCTCACGCTATTGGTGATGCGGCACGTATTATTAAATACGGCGATGCGGACGTAATGATTGCAGGTGGAGCTGAAGCGCCGGTTACTCCGGTTGGAGTTGCAGGGTTTGCGTCAGCAAAAGCATTATCGACAAAGTATAACGATACACCTGAGCTTGCATCAAGACCATGGGACATGGACCGCGATGGCTTTATTATGGGTGAAGGCTCGGGTGTTGTAGTTCTTGAAGAATATGAACACGCAAAAGCACGTGGTGCAAAAATTTATGGTGAAGTTGCAGGGTATGGTCTCACCGGGGATGCATTCCACATGACCTCACCACATCCTGAAGGTAGAGGAGCGTACCGTGCTATGGTAAATGCGCTCAAGGATGCTGGCATCGATAGCAGCAAAATTGACTATATTAACGCGCACGGAACATCCACTCAAATGGGTGACACTATTGAGCTTGGTGCAGCGCAGAAATTATTTTACGAGAGCAACCCAAAAGTTTTAATGTCTTCGACTAAATCCTCAATCGGTCACTTGCTTGGAGCAGCAGGAAGTGTTGAACTTATCTTGACATTGCTTGCGATGCGTGATCAAGTTGCACCTCCCACTTTAAACCTACATAAACCTGTAGAAGAAGCAAAAATTGACCTTGTACCACTCCAGGCAAAAAACGCTAAAATCGATTACGCAATTTCAAACTCATTTGGCTTTGGCGGCACCAATGCAAGTCTGGTTGTTAAAAGAATTTAAAACCTCTTTTAATAAATAGAAAAATCCTTTTTGATTTGATTGAATTCTTCCAAGCTTGAATATTCGAAAGTCTCCTTTTCCTTCAGCTGATGCTTAAACCAAGTAATTTGTCTTTTAGCATAGTTTCGGGTTCGTTGCTGCGCTACAGCTAAAGAGTCTGCAAAACTACATTCGCCGTTTAAATATGAAAGGAGCTCTTTAACGCCGATAGCTTTAGCAGCTGGGGTATCAATCGGCATAAAATTTTCCTTAAGATTTTTTGCTTCCTCAATTGCACCATTATTGAAAATATCTATTAGTCGCCGGTTACAAATGTTGTATAACAGGTCACGGGCAGGATTTAAAAATATAATCTTGAAATCAAAACCCTCAAGCGGCAGAATATTTTTTTCATTTTGGAAAGTAAAAATAGACTGGCCTGTTTGTTTGTATACCTCATATGCTCTTAGTGATCTTTGAGTATCATTGGGACTGATTTTCGTAATAATAGACGGGTCTTGCTGTACAAGTAATTTAAAAAAGTTTTCTTGCTCGATATCCGAGTGTAAGGCTCTGATCTCTTTCCTGATCTTGTCAGAGATTTCAGGGATATTATTATAGCCGTATAGAAGTGCGTTGATATACATACCAGTACCACCGACTATAATTGGCAAATTTCTTCTAGCCGATATTTGATAAATTTGGTCAGCAGCAAGTTGAGTGAATTTTGCAAGCGAGAAATCAGTTGCAACTGACTGAAAATTATATAAATGATAAGGTACTTGGGATTTTAAACTATCAGAGGGTGACGCAGTCAAGATTGGAATTTCACTGTAAATTTGCATTGAATCGCAATTTACAATCTCGCAATTTTTATCAAAAGCGAGCTTGTGCGTGAAATCTGTTTTGCCGCAACCAGTAGGCCCGCATATGACAAGAACTTCTGGCATGATCAGTGAGCGCTCGATTCTAATCTCAAATCATAGTCAAGCAACAGCTTTGCAAGATTTGATTTTAACTCTGCAAGACCTTGCAGCGTGCGCGATTCACAGCGGGCGATTATTGCACTTTGAGTGTTAGAAGCCCGCAGCAACCACCAGCCGCTCTCAGTATTAACCCTGAGGCCATCAATGTCATTAAAGGCAATTTGCTCATTTAACATGCGCTCTTTGATTTGATCGATTATTTTAAATTTAAGCGCGTCAGTTGTGTCTATCCGAATTTCAGGAGTGTTGAAAACTTGTGGTAGCTTTGCAAGCATCAAATCAAGAGTGTCACTTGAGCGCGACATTAAATCAAGGAAACGCAAAGCAGCATAAATTGCGTCATCATAGCCATAATACTTATCTGCAAAAAATATGTGACCGCTCATTTCTCCTGCAAGTACTGCGCCAGTTTCTGCGATCTTCGTTTTGATATGAGAGTGTCCTGTCTTCCACATTAAAGGAACCCCGCCATGAAGTTTCACTTGATCAAACACAACTTGGCTTGCTTTAACGTCGGCAATAATTGTAGCCCCTGGGTAGGACTTTAATATATCCTTAGCAAACAGACACAGCATTTGATCCCCCCACAATATTGTGCCTTGAGAAGTTACTATACCGATACGGTCAGCATCTCCGTCAAAGGCTATACCGAAATCACAATTTTGAGTTCTAATTATTTCAGTAAGCTGGGCTAAATTTTCAGGGACAGTCGGGTCAGGGTGATGCGCAGGGAAGTTGCCGTCAATCTCACCATTTATAACTATATTAGTGTTAGGTAATTTTTCCTGTAATATCTTTATTATATTGCAGGCTGCGCCATTACCGGGATCCCATGCAACTTTAAGATTATTGTTTACAATTAATTTCGAGAGGATCTCATCAACGTAAAGTTCCTGAATATCAATCTCTTCAATATCTGAAATCGGCTCTATGGTAATATCAGTCAAATTAATATCAAGAATATCCTTGAGTAATTCTTGAATTTGATCTCCGAAAAACGGTTTGCCATTTGCAACCATTTTAAAGCCGTTATCATATTTCGGATTATGGGAACCGGTGATCATGATGCTTGCGGCGGGCCTAAACTTTTTATCGGCGTAATATAGCAAGGGGGTAGGGGCAACTCCGATTGAAATTACTTTTGCACCACCATGGGTAAGACCACAAGTTAAAGCTTCAAAAAGCTTCGGTGAACTTAATCTGCCGTCTCTGCCGACGTAAATGATGTTATTTTCAAGGGTTATATTTAATTTGCTGAAACTATAACCAATTCTATAAGCATCAGCAGTGGTTAGATTTGTGTTACTATTGCCTCTAATGTCGTAAGATCTAAAAATACTAAGGGAGATCATAATTATATTGATTTGATTTTATAAAAAGTCTATTGAACTTTAGTTAACATTGATACCATTAAAATACAAGATAAATAGAGGACTGTCACTAGATGATCTTTTTTATATCATTTTGTCGTTGTATCCATCCTCGAATCCTCACGTAGGCTGACTACGCTGTGGTTCTGCGGGTGGGCACTCCTAAAACTGATACAAAAAATTTTTATCTATCAACAGTCCTCATAGATGGAAACAGAAATTTATGAAAATTTTAGCTTTTGATACATCTACAGGCAGCACCTCGGTTGCTATATCAGAGGGGCAAAATATTATAGCATATACAGAAGATAATAATATTTCGGTACAGGCTGAGCGTTTAGTTCCGATGATTGAAGAGACGCTTGCAAATGCTAACTTATCTTACCGTAATATTGACTATTTAAGTGTTATCAACGGACCTGGTAGTTTCACAGGTATTCGCATTGCTCTAGCTACTGCGCAAGGAATACTTCTAGGGGCAGAAATGATAGGAAGTGCGGTTACGAACTTAGAGATAGCTGCTTACCGTGCGCGCCTGCAAGTTAAGGAGGCTAGTAAAATTGCGGTCTTTTTAAATGCATTTCGTGGTCAGTTGTATGTTCAAGTTTTTGATACTAACGGAAGCGCGCAAGCTCCTGAGTTAGTTAACCTCTCAGATGCTTCTGAAATAATTGGTAAGCTAAAAGGTGAGATAATATGCACAGGCGACGGAATACCGCATATTTACGATCAACTAAAATCCCATGACAAATTACTTATTTTGCCTAGATTTTCAAAGATCAGAGCCTTCCACATTTGTAGATATATTAATTTAGCTATTGAAAACAAACTAAATTTAAACGCAATAGAGCCGTTATATATAAGGCCACCTGACGCTGTAGTCAAACCTATTGCTAAATAAACAGGTAATAAATTATGATAAAATTTTGTATTAGGTCTTAAATTTTCACTAGACTTAAAAACACAATAATTATATAATTCATGTCAGAGTAATGATATATCAGGGCCTGTAGTTCAGTTGGTTAGAACGCCCCGCTCATAACGGGTCGGTCGCAGGTTCAAGTCCTGCCAGGCCCACCATTCATATTCGTACATTATGTTCAAATATAAAACGCTGTTTTTTTATTTATCTCGGTTATACTGTAAATATTTTATATCAGTCGCAGCGGTTTTCAGTATAGTACTTGCTCTATCTAATGCTTTTGACATCTTGCAAAAGTTCAAGAACATTACTCTTTCGTCTAAATTTTTCTGGAAATTTGTGTTATATAAAGTTCCTTATTTATTAAATGAGATAACGCCTTTAATCAGCTTTATCAGCATGTTATTTTTTGTTGCGCGCTTAACCAAGCATAAGGAAATAATTATCATACTTGGTAACGGTATCTCTCTACAGCGATTATTGTTCATACCAGTTATTAATGCATTGCTAATAGGTATTCTCACTACTGCGATAGTAAATCCGCTCGGAGCTTACGGATTACAGAAATATGAATATTTAGAGGCAAAGCTCACAGGTAAGAAACATAAGAGCTTTGTGGTGATCCATCAAGGGCTGCTATTATTTGAAGAATATAACGATGAAAGCAGAATAATTTCTGCAAGATCTGTTGATCTTAAACTCAATAAATTAACTGACCTAACAATATTACGGGTAGATTCTGAAAATAATTTTTTAAGCAGGATAGATGCAGGCAGTGCAATCTTAGACGAAGGTGCTTTTCATTTAAGTAATGCAAAAATTGTCGCTGATGATAGTTCAAGTGCATTTGATGAATTAGTGATCCCAACTAATCTTTCAATTAATTATTTCACTCACAGTCTTATAATGCCTGAAATGATCTCAATATGGAATTTAAGAAATTCTATAAACAAATTTTTAAGCTCCGGCATATCGGTAATTAATTACCAAATCTATTTTTATAAACAATTAGCTAAGCCTTTACTTATGTGCGCAACTGTAATGCTTGGAGGCTGCTTTATAAGTTTAAGTCAGAGAAGCAATTCTCAGAAGAAGTTATTTGCAATTGGCTTATTAACAGGCTTTCTTGCCTATTCAGTGATTGAAATTGTTTCAAGGATATTGGCTTATAATGGCCTTGCCCCTGAATTTGCAATTATGCTGCCGATCTTCTTATTAATGCTTATGAGCAATTTTGTCGTTTTACATTTCAACGAAGCTTGAGTATGATATGCTTCATTGAAATTCATCAAACTTTTCATTAGAGTAGTGATTTAGGTTTGATAAAAAATATTTTTAGGAAAAATTAAATGTTCTCAAAATTACTAAGACCTTTCTCTTCTGATATGGCGATCGACCTTGGAACCGCGAATATCTTAGTATATGTCAAAGGTAAAGGTATCGTTTTAAATGAGCCTGCTGTTATTGCTTTTATAAAGGAAAATGGCGCCTTCAAAACCTACGCTTGCGGCCATGAAGCTAAAATGATGCTTGGGCGTACGCCTCCTGATATTGAAGCTAAAAGACCTCTCAAAGACGGGGTAATTGCTGACTTTAAAGCTGCAGCCGAATTGCTTAAATATATGATCAAGACAGCGCAGACTAAAAAATCATTAACGGGTCCTAGAATTCTTGTCTGTGTTCCTTCGGGTTCAACACCTGTCGAGAGAAGAGCGATCCAGGAAGCGGCCGAGGGTGCAGGCGCCAGGGAAGTGTTCCTAATTGAAGAACCAATGGCTGCAGCGATCGGTGCGGGGTTACCTGTAACTGAGCCTACGGGATCAATGATTGTAGATATTGGCGGTGGTACCACTGAGGTAGCGGTGTTATCTCTAGGAGGTATTGTATACGCAAGATCCGTCAGGGTAGGCGGTGATAAAATGGATGAAGCGATTATTTCTTATATCAGAAGACATTTCAGTTTATTGATTGGTGAATCTACAGCTGAGAAAATCAAAAAACAAATTGGTACAGCTTACGCTGATCCAAACGCTGAACCGAAGATGATGGAAATAAAAGGAAGGGATTTGATTAACGGAGTTCCGAAGGAAATGCAACTTAGTGATCGTCAGATTGCTGAAAGCTTAATTGAACCGGTAAGTCAAATCGTTGAAGCTGTGAAAGTAGCATTAGAATGCACGCCCCCTGAACTTTCATCTGATATCGTTGACAAGGGAATAGTGTTAACCGGTGGCGGGGCACTGCTAAATAACCTTGATCAGGTTTTAAGGGAGGCTACAAAACTTCCAGTGTTTGTTGCTGACCAGGCACTATTTTGTGTAGCTCTTGGAACCGGTCAAGTCTTAGAGAATTTTCCAAAATTAAAGCATGTATTGTTTAAGCAAGATTAAATATGGCGATTTTAGAAAACAGAGTCAAAATTAATAGTAAAACATCGGATTTACTATATGTTGTGCAGCTGATTTTAAAGCGTTTTCTTCTTTTGATATTTGTAGTTTTGTTTATATACCTACTTTACGTTGCAAGGCCAAAAAAATTAGCTGATTTCACGCTGGAAGCAACAGGAACGATATCAACTATAGGGTTAAATATTTATGATTTAATATTTTCACCTATGATGTCTTTATCTGAAAAGCTTGGGCAATTTAAAGACCTAAAAGCTGAGAATCTCAAATTAAAATTAAGATTGACTGAATTTTATAGTTTAGAAAATACAGTAGAAACTTTAAAGGCTGAGAACTCAGCTTTGAAAAATTTGCTAAATGTAGTTTCGGATGAAAAATACGATTGTATAACTGCGCGTTTGCTTAGTGTATCTCTAAATCCATTTAGTAAAACAATATTAGTAGGGGCAGGCTCTGAGAGCGGAGTAAAAGTAAACCAAATTGTTGCAAGTGCTCAAGGGTTAGTTGGAAGAGTCACCCAAGTAAGTGGCAATTTCGCTCGGGTAATGCTGATAAATGATCTAAATTCAAGGGTTCCTATTGTTACATTATTAACACAGGAACGTGGGATACTAGCTGGTAACAATCAAAATACCAAAATAATTTATTTGCAAAAAAATCATACTATTAAACAAGGTGAAAAAGTAATTACTTCAGGAGATGGAATAATGTATCCTAGGGGTATAGTTGTTGGCGAAGTCTCTAAGGTAACTGAAAGTGAAGTTGAAATCTTGCCTGCAATGAACTTCGATAGAACAGATTTTGTTAATATCTTCAGTAACGATTTTAAATTTAAGGAAATTGAAAAAATTAATTGAATACATAGCGATAAAATATTAAGCTCTTCTTCAATTTAAAAAAAACTGTGGCTTTAAAGCTCCTATATTACTTAGTTATTCATTTAATTAATGTTAAGATGATTATTAGATAAAGCTTATCTATTCTATAATATAAAATCAAAAGCTTATTTAGCTGCCATGTTTAAACTGTTGGTGCTACAAATTAGGATATTGCATGAGAGAAAATACAGAAATATATAATCAGCATGCTACAGAAAAGGAACTTAAGCTCAATAAAAGCTTCCAAATTGATGTAGTAGACAGTATATATAAAATACATACTGGTGAGCTAATTCATGAAATTACTACAGAATTTTGCAAATATTTCCATGCCACTAATATAGAGGACGGTTCAGAATATTTCGCTCTGGTATTTGATAAACATTTTGTTCCTCAATTAGACGTATTTGGTACGTTGAAAGTAAACATGTTTAATCATTTAAATAAGTTAGTGGCTTATTCAATTGTTAAGCTTTCTCATACTAAAGCAACACACCTGGTGGCAATAGTTGAAAAATATGATATCCATAATAATCTTGGAAGTTATATTGAGAAAAACGGTCCACTATCATATGAGCAGATAAGTAAAAAATTAGTCCCACAGTTAACTGAATTACTTTCCCAGTGTGAACAGCGCAATATTAATTGCGGTAATATCAATCCGTTTAATATTTTAATTACTGAGGATGACAATTTTGTTTTAAGGGAATTTATTTCTTCATATAGTAGTTTCAACCAAATGCATGCATATGTTGCACCGGAAATTGCAGAATGTACCGAGACTGGAAGACAAATTATAGGATCTTCAGCAGATATTTATGCTTTGGCAATATGTGTTTTTTATTGCTTAACGGGTAAACAGCCATGGTTGGATTATGAAAGTGTATATAAGTATAATGATGAGCGATTTAATCAGACTACTTTTAAAATTTTAACCGGCAAACGCAAAATAACCGAAAATTTCAAAGCTTTTTTTAAAGGAGCCTTACAAGACAATCCATCGCTTAGATGGAAGGTTAGGAATATTTTTGAGTGGATTATAGGCAACTCTCCAAAAATTTCTTTTTTCGAAAACAGCAACGAAAATAATAACCTGCTCTCTTTTAAAGGTGGCAATTACGGTAATTTAAAATCCATAGCTTACGCTCTATTTAATAATTGGGAAGATGCACTAACTTTTACTGGAGATGATAAATTACTTAAATGGATTAAGCGGCAGAACGTCTCAAACGATACTATGGAGAGTCTACAAAATTTATTTGGTAATGAAAGAAGTTTAGTAAAAACTCCTTTTTTATTGAAAAGCAATGATCGTAATAATAAGCTTACCAAATTACTTATTCTAATTGATCCTACAGGTTCTATTAGAATTGCAGGGTTTGCGCTATCTGCGATGTCGCTCCCCGCGGCATTGCATTATTTACTTTCTAAAAATAAAAGAGCGCAAGCTGAGCTAATAATCAAAATTTTACAGGAGAAGTACTGGAAATTTTCTAAAGCAAGACCTTCAGCTTGTGAAGTGATAGATGAGAAATTACTTGAAGATCCAATTAGTATTTATTCTGTAAACTCTCCAGTATTTGGTATTGAAAGAATAGTATATTCCTTAAATAGCTACGCTACATGCCTAAGTCCTACTGTCATTAATGATTACGTAAGCGACATACCTGATTTGCTCACTTGTTTAGATAAAAATGCCAGTGAATTTCCAGAAAAATTTAGCTTCGATCGCCACCTGATTGGTTTTATTGCCGCTAAATTAAATATCGTAAACGATCAAGAAGTAAAGGTTTTAGCGAATTTTCCTAAATTTTCTGACCATCCATTAATGTATGGTTTAAGCGTATTAAACTTAGCTCAGAAAGCTGCTCCTGAAATTAAGATACAAAATCTATGCAATGTTTTAACATCTAAAATAATTGAGCTATTTGAAGAATATTTGCACAATGTTAATTTCAAAAAGCGAATCATTGCAAGTCTACAAGAGGTTTCCAAAGAAGGTGACTTATCAAAGATCGTTAATATCTTATCGGATCAAAAACCATTCCTTGAAGATTATAACGGATATTATAAAGCATGTAAGGAAGTACAATATTTAAGAAAACAAATTGAAAATTTGAATTTAGGAGACAGAGTGTTTGAAAACGCCTTGATTTTAGGACAGAAATTAACGGTCTTGATGTCATATGTACTGTGTTTGATAGTTACTGTAATTTTAATTATATGAAGACAATGGAAGACAAATCTTACAATCTAAGTAAAGAACAAAACTTTAAATTTGCTGCATCTTTAATCAAGATAATAGCATTTGTTATAGCTATCATGGTTCTTGTAGTGTCTAGATATGCATTTATATTTTTCTCAGCAGCAATGTTGCCGACGATACTTGCAATATTTTTTGACCGTAACATACATAAATGTGCCTCTGCAACTATTTGTACATTCAATCTAATAGGAGTGTTACCCTACCTAATAAGGCTGTGGAACAGTAATTCTATAAATTCAATGGCAAAATCTGTAATTGTAGATGTGGATTCTTGGATGGTCATATACGGCGCAGCTTTTGTAGGCCAGTTATTGTATATGTCTTTACCTTTATTGATCGTAAAATTATATGCAGCCAAAGTTCAAGTTCAAACCACTGGAATAGAAAAGCAATATCTACAAATTTCAGAAGAGTGGGGAATTCCGATCGACAAGAAATGAGTGGTAATTTCTAGTGCTAATATACCAACGTTATATTATTTATAACTTATTATTTCCTTTATTTTTGCTGGCGATTATTTTGACGGGAATCGTTTGGATCACTCAAATTTTTAAACTTTTACCCCTAATTGATAAAGGTATTAGTTTAAGTAACTTCATCTATCTAGTAATTTTAGTTTTGCCGTTTTTACTATTCATCATTCTACCTTTTGTAACGATTATATCAATTATTTACACTTACAATAGACTTGGAGAAGAAAGAGAATTAATTATTTTAAAAAATTCTGGGCTTAGTAATTTTAAGGTTGCAGCTCCCGCACTGATTGTAGCGGCATTTGTTGCTCTATTATCATATTATATTTCAGCTCAGCTACTACCGGTAAGCTATACGAAGCTTAAAACCAACTTAAATAATATCAAAGAAAACTTCGCTACAAGTTTCATTACAGAAAAAACTTTTAATCAGTTATCAAAACATATTATTTTTTATGTTAATAAAAAGCTACCCGAAGGAGTTTTAGAAGGTTTGATTGTATTTGATAATAGAGATGATCTTAACAATACGATATTATTTGCTAAATCAGGCAATTTAGAAATCCACGAAAGTCATTTTGAACTTAATCTATACCAAGGCAGTAGACAAGCTTATGATTTGAACGGTAACCTTACTAAGTTATATTTTGATAATCTTTCAATTGAAATGAATAAGTCGGCGCCTGACAATTCTGAGCAGAATTTGTATAATAGAGATATCAACGAATATTATATCAGTGAACTTTTAGATTCGGATAACCATATTTCTCAAGGAAAAAAAACCAAGCTGATTGTAGAGGGCCATCAACGTTTGATTTGGCCTTTTTATAGTTTTATATTATCGTTTCTGGGATTAGCGGTGTTCTTAAGGCAACCTTATAACAAGAGGTCGCATTTAAGGGAAATAGCTTTAACAAGTCTTGCAATTTTAATAATCACATTTTTACATTTCACTATTTTAAATATCTCAGCTAAAAACTTGAATTTTATTTATGGCTGTTATCTCAACATATTTGCGGCTCTACTTTTTAGTATATATCTATACAGGCCGAGAAACATATGACATTCGCAAGCTTGCCTGAGTTCTTAACTTTCTTGAACAAACAGGGCCATTTAAAAAAGATTACAGTACCTGTACGAGCTAATTTAGAGATCACTGAAATTAGCAGAAGAATGTTACACAAAGGCGGGCCTGCACTACTTTTTGAAAATGTAATTATGGATGACGGAACTAAGTCTCAGGTCCCTGTCCTAACGAACTTATATGCGCATATTGATCGTATTTCACTAGGGCTTGGGTTAAAAGATAAGTCTGAACTCAAAAAACTAGGGGAATTACTAGCTTTCTTAAGGCAACCGGAGCCTCCGGCATCAATCGGGCAGGCTTTCTCAATGTTACCTCATTTAAAGAGGTTACTTGCAATGTCTCCAAAAGTAGTTTCAAAAGCTCCATGCCAAGAAATAGTTATAACTGATCCCGATCTTAGTATGCTGCCTATCCAAACTTGTTGGCCAGGAGACGTCAGCCCGTTGATTACGTGGCCCTTAATAGTTACCAAAGGGCCTACTACCGATAAGGTTGATAATTACAATCTTGGCATCTACAGGCTTCAAGTCGTTGGAAAAAATAAGCTGCTAATGCGCTGGCTTAAAATGCGTGGTGGTGCTCAGCAATATCAAAGGGCTAGGAATCTAGACCGCTCAAGTTTTCCAGCAGCTGCAGTGATTGGAGCAAACCCAGCACTTACAATTGCAGCGGTTATGCCGCTACCGAGCAACGTATCTGAATATAATTTTGCAGGGTTGTTAGGGTCTAAAAAAATTGACTTAGTACAATGTAAGACTATAGATCTTAAAGTTCCTGCTCATGCTGAAATTGTAATTGAAGGCGAAGTCAGTTTTGAAGAGTACTTACCTGAAGGGCCCTTCGGTGACCACACCGGCTATTATAATGATGTCGAACTTTTTCCGGTGTTTAATGTCAAAGCCATTACAATGAAGAAAAACCCCGTATATTTAAGCACCTATACCGGAAAACCTCCGGATGAACCATCTATCTTAGGTGAAGCTTTAAATGAGATTTTCATTCCCATTATCCAGCAGCAATTTCCAGAGATTATTGATTTTTGGTTGCCGCCTGAAGGTTGCTCTTACCGAATTGCTATAGTTTCCATCAAGAAAACTTACGCCGGGCAAGCTAAGAGAATAATGCTCGGTGTATGGTCGTACTTGCAACAATTCATGTATACCAAGTTTGTAATTGTAGTAGATAATGACATCAACATTCGTGATTGGAAAGAAGTAATGTGGGCGGTCTCAACTAGAAGCGACCCAGTGCGAGATACAACGCTCATTGATAATTCACCAATTGATTATCTTGATTTTGCTTCGCCAAAGTCGGGGCTTGGCAGCAAAATGGGAATTGATGCCACAAATAAAATTCCTCCTGAGACTGACAGAAATTGGGGAGAGAAAATTGAAATGAGCAAGCAGGTAGTTGATAGAATTGATAAAATATGGGCGAGTCTAGAGATTGACTATAGGCTCAAGCAATAAATACTTCCAACAACAAAGTGAAAAATAGTATAAACAAGTAAAAAATTGAGTAGACAAAAAGCTGCTTAGCTTTTTTATGATCTTCATCTTTGAAAAGTCCTAAAGCAAGCTTTAAGAAGATTAATCCTAAGACTATAGCCGATGCTAGATATAGGTTTCCAGCAAACTTGAAAGCATATGGTAGCAGAGTAGTGAAAAACATAAGTGTACTATAAAATACTATCTGCTTTTTTGTATAATATTCGCCTTTAATAACCGGCATCATCGGGACGTTACAGCTCTTGTAATCATCATTTCTAAATAAGGCAAGCGCCCACGAATGTGGAGGAGTCCAAGTAAAGATTATGGCAAACAATATTAGAGATTCGATAGAGATGTTATTTGTAACTGCTGCCCACCCGATCATTGGTGGTATAGCACCTGCTACTCCGCCGATTACGACATTTTGAGTGCTCAAGCGCTTCAACCACATCGTATAGATAAGTATATAATATAAAATAGTAAATACGAGTAATGTTGCGGCGTACAGATTCACACATAGTGCCATCATTAAACTTGATAAGAAACCAAGTACCACTCCAAATGATAATGCGTTGTCGGGGTCAATAGCGCCGGTGATTATCGGTCTCTTTTGAGTACGCTTCATTACCGCGTCTATATCTCTATCATACCACATGTTTATTGCGGCTGCAGATCCGGCACCGAGTGTCACACATAATATTGCAATAAACGCTATAAACGGATGAATATTGCCAGGGGCTAATGCAAGCCCGCAATAACTCGTAAAAACCACTAGCGACATTACCCGTGGCTTCATAAGTAAGACATAATCTTTAACAGAACTTTGATGTTCCGTATTAAGCGCTTGAGAGGTAGCCATAATAAATCTTCAATATATTTCAGGCTGTTTTTCAAATGTATGATAAGGCGGTGGTGAACTCACAGTCCATTCTAAAGTGTCAGCCCCGTCACCCCACGGGTTGCTTAGGGCTTTCTCACCATACTTCAAAGTGTACCAAATTATATATACAAAATATAATGCTGCAAACATCGAGATACTTGAGCCTATAGAGGAAACCATATTCCAACCGGCAAAAGCATCAGGGTAATCAGGGATTCGTCTAGGCATTCCAGCAAGCCCTAGGAAATGCTGCGGGAAAAAGGTTAGATTAACACCGATGAAAGTAATCCAGAAATGAATTTTACCCATCTTTTCCGGATATTGCTTACCTGACATCTTACCAAACCAGTAATAAAATCCTGCAAAAGCCGTAAATAGCGCGCCAAGCGACATGGTATAATGGAAATGGGCTACTACATAATAAGTATCGTGTAGTACTCTGTCGATGGACGAGTTAGCAAGTACGATGCCGGTCACTCCCCCAATTGTAAAGAGAAGGATAAAACCAATTGAGAACAACATCGGTGTAGAAAATCTAATGGATCCTCCCCACATTGTCGCAATCCAGCTAAAAATCTTAATGCCGGTCGGTACTGCAATTATCATTGTACCTGCAGTGAAATATATCAAGGCGTTATAGGTTAGCCCTACGGTAAACATGTGATGAGCCCAAACAATAAAACCAAGAAATCCTATTGCTGCCATAGCGCCTACCATTCCTAAGTAACCAAAAATAGGCTTGCGTGAGAAAGTTGAAATAACTTGGCTTACAATACCAAAACCTGGAAGTATAACTACGTACACTTCTGGATGTCCAAAAAACCAGAATAAATGTTGAAATAATACAGGGTCCCCGCCACCATCAGGTTTGAAGAAAGCTGTGCCAAAGTTTCTATCTGTTAACAACATAGTGATAGCTCCGCCAAGCACCGGCAAAGCCAAGATCAATAAGAATGCCGTAATTAGAATTGACCATACAAATAAAGGAATCTTAAATAGACTCATGCCTGGTGCGCGCATATTAAAAATGGTTACGATCATATTAATAGAGCCGAGGATCGAGGAAATTCCAGCCAAATGCAAGCTGAAGATTGCCATATCAACTGCAGCCCCCGGGTGACCTACAAGATTGCTTAACGGCGGATAAAGAGTCCATCCGGTACCTGCTCCACCCTCAACAAATCCTGAAAGTAGTAATAATGTAAATGAAGGAATAAGAAGCCAGAAACTTATATTATTCATTCTAGGGAACGCCATATCAGGAGCGCCAATCATAAGCGGTACAAACCAGTTGCCAAATCCTCCAAAAAGGGCGGGCATTATCATAAAGAACACCATGATAATAGCATGGGCGGTAATTAGAACATTATATAATTGATAATTACCGCCAAGCAAATCGTTACCGGGTACTGCCAGCTGCAATCTAAATATGAAAGAAAAAAGTCCGCCTATAATACCTGCAAATATCCCGAACATAATATAAAGACTACCGATATCCTTATGATTGGTAGAAAGCAACCATCTTCTCCATCCATGGGGAGTGTGATCATCGTGGGAGTCATCAATATTTACAATATTATTATTCATTTCGTTGTTCACAATTTCATTCATCGTTTATCCTAAATTATTTAGCAATCATTAAATTTGAAACTCTAACATCGCGTGACATAAGGGGTTTACTTGCAAATTTTGCCTTAGCGCTTACTACCCATTTTTCAAAATCCTCTTTGCTAACTACTTCAATAGCAATCGGCATAAATCCGTGATTAACTCCACATAGCTCTGAACATTGACCGTAATAAACTCCTTTCTTGGTTACTTTAGTCCAAGTTTCATTTATTCTACCGGGTATTGCGTCGGTTTTTATTCCAAGGGCAGGAATCGCGAAACTATGGAGAACATCACCTGCAGTGATTAGGAACTTTACGATCGTATTTTCAGGGATGACAATACGATTATCAACCTCAAGCAATCTTCTTTGCCCGGGCTTTAGATTTTCACGAGTAATTAAATAACTATCAAATTCGATATTTTCATTGTCAGGATAAATATAATGCCAGTACCATTGATAACCTACTACCTTTATTGTCAAATCACTTGGAGGAGTTTTCTCCATCATATGTAATATCCTGAAAGACGGAATCGCAATTATAACAAGGATGATCACCGGAATTATGGTCCATGCTACTTCAATAATAACATTATGTGAAAATTTTGCAGGGACGGGGTTTGCGCGAGCATTAAATTTTATGCAGACATAAGCGAGTAAACCAGCGACAAAAAGCACGATACCTGAAATTATCCAAAGCAGAAAATTGTGAAATGCGTTTAGCTCTTCCATTAATGGGCTTGCGGGTGTTTGGAAAAGCATTTGCCACTCGACGGGTTCTGAAGCAAAACAAATAGTACTTGCAAACAAACCTAAAATAATAATAAAAATCTTCATCATAATCATTTCAAATTGAAATTCAGGCTCTTAAAGCAAAGCCTGCATGAATAATACACTATTTTCTTAGTGTAAAAAAGAAATAATGATACAATATATTTAGATAATATTTTTTACTTTCAATTTATTACTGAAAAAAAATTTTCAATGCTTGTAGATGAGAAATTTCAAAAAGATAATTATTATAATTTTTCTCAGGCTATATAGTTCAAATGCTGTAGCTCTAAATTTCATTGATAAAAATAATATTACCGCTGTAGTAAAACGCGCTAGTTTAAATGCCGATATTGGAATCAAGATAAAAAAACTCAAAACCAATGAAATTATTTACGAGCAAAATTCTGGTAGATATTTTAATTTTGCAAGTAGTTTAAAAGCAATCACTGTTTTTTCGCTATTGAAATATTTTGGTCTTGATCATTCATTTACCAATGAAATTCTAAAAAAAGACCAGAACTATTATCTCAACATCAATGATCCGGATTTCTCTACAGAAGATCTCAAGTTTTCAATTGGAAAACTTGCAAAAGACGAAACATCTGAGATTAAAGGAAATTTTTATATAGTTGATCATAAATTCAGTACCTCTGCACAGATAGAATCAAGAATAATGGAAGACGGTAACTATTGTTACGGGGCACCGATAACTAAAGTACATATCAATAAAAACTGTATAAGGCTTACTGCAAAAGCATCTAATCAACTAAAGCAACCAATATTTTTAAATTCCAAAGAATTAATTCCTTATAAAATTGTAAACAAGGGCCATACTATCCTTGCAAAAGACTCGCCTAAAATCAAAATGCAAATTGAAGATAATAAAATAATTGTTTCAGGTACTTTAAATAAATCCGATCAGGAGATAATTATCGGTGCAGTAGTAAACAATTCTTGCGCATTTAAAAAATATGCTGCGAGTAACTTTATTACAGTCTAATATTACCTTAAAGGGACAGATCTTATTAAGCGACCCACCAATAAATGCTAGAGTAATTACCAATATCAATAAAAGTTTCAATCAGGCTGGCTGCCAAGCACTTAAAAAATCGGATAATTTCATTACAGACTATATGTTAGCTGAGTTTGGCAGTAGATATGCTGCGCAAGACTGGCGCGAGTGCGGGAAATTATTAAAACAATTAGTTCTCCAAGAATTTAACGTTGATTTAACAAAGGCCACTATTGTAGATGGGTCAGGTCTGTCTCGATACAATGTGTTAACTGTAAATCAATTTGATGAGTTTTTATCTGCGCTTTACCGCTCGCCTGATTTTGATAAATTTCTTCCAATGCTTGCAATACCTAATGAAGATGGCACCCTTAAAAAACGTTTCTTAAATATGAAGATTTTTGCAAAGACAGGGACAATGACTGGAATTTCATCGCTGGTAGGCTATGTATTCGATAAAGATAATGTTGCCTACAGCTTTGTAATAGTCTTAAATAATTATTACGGTTCTCAGCAAGACAAAAATAGTTTTTATGATATAATCCTTGAACACATTACCCGCGGAAAGCGGTATCAAGCTCCCAAATAGTGTAAGGGAAAACAGATTTTTCTGAAAATGAATTGATGTTTGAATCAATTAACTGGGGTTAGTAGATGTTAGAAATTTTTCAAGCAACTCTATAGGTTTGAGATTTTTTAGACTTCTCAAGCTCTTCGCCTGAAATTTGCTCACGATTGTTGGTGATAGTAATTTTGCGTGCTTTATCACTTAGCAAAATAGGAATCCCGTCAACGACCGGATAGGCAAGTCCTGCTTTTTCACTAATTAATTCATTATCAATCTTATTGTATATAAGTTTACCGCCGCTTACAGGGCAAGATAAAACTTTTAATAAATTTGGTGAGAAGTCCATAAAGATATTCAACCAAGACTCTTAGCTCTCGCCCACGGTAGTGCAGCACCATCACTGCCAACTACTAATTCCCCTGAACCGTCATATTCAGCAGCAAAGAAAGTAGATTGCTCAGAAATTAATTTCACTGGCTTAATCTTCTTACCGTCATGAAAATATTCTTTAGCAGATTCCCTGGTAGTGGGGTTATTTTTCGAAGCAGTTTTTGCCTTTGCCATCTTCTATCTCATCAAAAAATTAAAATATTAGAGGTTTACAATAGCGGCTTGTGGTTTAAATGTCAAGAGAAAAGTTTGCCGATGCCGCTTCGCATTAAGCTTTTGGGGTTCATACCTTTAGCTTTCTTCATCATATCATTTATTTGTTTGAACTGCTTCAAGAGAATATTAACTTGCTGAACTGAAGTCCCAGAACCGTTTGCGATACGTTGGCGTCTTGACGCATTTAATAAATCCGGGTTTTTACGCTCACCCCTGGACATCGATAAAATAATAGCTTCTTGGTGAGACAATAGTTTTTCACTCATTTTTGTTTCATCTATTTTATCCTTTAGTTTACTTATTCCAGGCAGCATGCTAAGCATTCCGCCGATGCCACCAAGTTTTTTTATACTTCTAATTTGCGATAGATAATCATTTAAATCAAATTTGCCTTTCTGAAGTTTTAGAGCAGTTTTTTCTGCTTCGTCTCTATCAATAACACTTGCTGCTTTTTCAACAAACGAGACGATATCACCCATATCAAGTATTCTTGAAGCTAGACGCGTTGCATCGAATTCTTCTAAGGTAGAGAGTTTTTCACCAGCACTTAAGAATTTAATAGGCTTGCCGGTAATATGCCTAAGGCTCAGAGCTGCTCCTCCTCTTGAATCGCCATCGATTCTTGATAATATAACTCCGGTAATGTTTAGTTTTTGGTCAAAGCTTTTAGCGATATTAACTGCATCTTGCCCTATTGTGGAGTCTACGACCAGTAGAGTTTCTTGCGGGGTTACCAAGCTTTTTATACTTGAGACCTCATCCATTTTTTCATCGTCTATGTGGGTTCTACCGGCGGTATCATAAATCACCACATCGTAAGCTGATAGCCTGGCTTCAATTAAAGCGCGTTTGGTAATTTCAATCGGGCTTTCTTCTCTTTTAATTTCTAGACTGTCAACCTCAATGCTTGAACCCAAAATTTGTAGTTGCTCCTGTGCAGCAGGGCGATAAGGATCTAGTGAAACTAAGAGAACCTTCTTATTTTGATTTCTTAATTTAAGTGCAAGTTTAGCACTTGCTGTGGTCTTTCCACTACCTTGCAATCCTACCATTAAAATATTAGCAGGTGGGATACCGTGTGTATTAAGCTTCGTTTCTTCAGGAGAGGCTGATAAGATGTTAACTAATTCATCATGAATGATTTTAACTATCATTTGTCCCGGCGCAACGGATTTGATAATTTCTTGACCCAGAGCCTTGGTTTTAACCAGATCAATAAATTCTTTTGCGACTGGTAGTGCAACGTCAGCCTCTAACAAAGCTATGCGAATATCACGCATTGCCGTGTCAATTTGTGCGGGCGATAATGTGCCGCTGCTTTTAAGATAGTCAAAAACTTTAGTTAGGTTTTGGGTTAGTGTTTCAAACATTAATAATCAACCTTTTGAATTTCTGGAATATTAGTATCAACTTCAAACTATTGCAATAAATGAATTATAGAACTAAATCTAATAACAATTCTCATAAAAAAATTATTATTATAATAATGACAAAATATTTTTTTTAAACTAAGAGTAGAGAAATTCAAAAAACAATAACAATGATTACAATTGATAAACCTATTCAACCAAAAAATTTAAATAGAGTAAATTCAAGGCCATTAAATAAAAAAGGTGCTGCAAGCCCAGAATTCAAAGATTCAATTTCTGAAGGCAGTAGCAATGAACATATTGTCGAGATCCCACAAGTTAATCCTTTTCTATTTTTACATGAAATTAATGAATATAAAGATGATCAAGAAAAGTTGAAGGAGATGGGAAACAAGATGTTAGAATGCTTAAATGATATTAAATTTGGGCTTATTAACGGCGAATTTCCCAAGGAAAATATTGTTAATCTTAAAGCTGTTCTTGAAGAAAACAAGTACCGGTTTAAATTCCTTGAATTACAGCATGTGATTGAAGATATAATTTTACGCGTAGAAGTTGAGCTTGCAAAGATTGAGATGATGGCTGAAACAAAAGACAAGGATATTTAATTTTCATGGTGCCGTTAGAGAGAATTGAACTCTCGGCCTCATCATTACCAATGATGTGCTCTACCACTGAGCTATAACGGCTTGATTAACTCGAGTATTTCTGACATATATTAAATAATTGGTCAAGAAAAATTTTTAAGTTAATAATATGTCAATTAAAGAAAATGAAACTAAGAAGATCAGATTATCTGAAGCACTAAAGAAAAATATGAAAAGGCGCAAGAGCCTTCGTAAAAGTTCTGAAATTCAGAAAAACTCTGAACTAAATATCAATAATTCTAAATTGCAATAGTAGCTTAGTATTTAGATAGCTACTTAAGGCTTCTGAAGTCTGAGTCTAATAATATTTAGATCAAAGATATACTTTTTGCTTTGAATTCTCAACTATAGTTTCACTTATATCATCAATATTTGACTGCACAAATTTCTGCTGTAAAACTTTAGTTTGTAAGTAATCGCTCATTACTGAATTTAAATCTTCAATTTTATTTCTGAAGAAGTGATCAGCTCCATTGATCATCTTATAATCAACTTTAATATGTTGTTGTTTGGAAAGTCTGTGCGCCAAATCAAGAACTGCTTCTTCAGAAACAATACTATCTTGATCGCCTTGGAGAATAAGACCCGGAATCGGGCAGGGTGATAGAAAAGAAAAATCATATTTATTAACCGGAGGAGACACTGCTATAAAATTGTTAATTTCAGGACGTCTCATAATTAACTGCATCGCAATCCATGCACCAAATGAAAATCCGGCAATTAAGTTACTTGAGTTTGAAGAATAATTTGTCTGTAACCAATCAAGAGCAGTAGCAGCATCAGTCATCTCGCCAATGCCATGGTCATATTGACCCATTGATTTACCTACTCCTCTGAAATTAATGCTAAGGACAGTGTAACCTTCTTTGAAAAGTGTGGTATGCATATTATGAACAACCCTATTGTTCATCGAACCACCAAATGAAGGATGTGAGTGTAAAACTAATGCTAATGGAGCGTTTCTATTAATGGATTCACTGCATGTTCCTTCTATACGGCCCGCTGGCCCATTGAAAAAAATTCTAGGCATATTTGATTACCATATTATGAAAATATTTAACTTAGGTTATATTAATCTAAAACGTAGCTATTCTAACATTATAATGGTTAAAATTCAATAAAAGAATTAATAAAGAATTTTAGCTATTTCTCTTAATATAAATAAATCATGCTTAAATCTTATTAATTATTTTTACCCCAACGGTTATGAAACCATAGCCATTGTGTAGGATTTTCTCTTACCCAAGCTTCTAGTATTTTATTTATATTCAACATGATATTGTAACAATCTTTGGTAGTATCGCCACTAAGCTCGAATTTCAAAGGTTCATGAATTACTAATTTAAAATAGCTTCCTTTTTTTCTAATTATTTGACAAGGCACGATAGGATAACTGAATTGTAAAGCAAATTTAGCTATAGCATTTGCTGTCATTGCGGGCTTACCGAAAAACGGTACCTCAATTCCTTCCCGCATCCTTTGATCGACAAGCATCACAATTGATTCCTTCTGTTTAAAAGATTTCAACAGATCTTTTGCCCCATAAGGCCCTTTAGCAATCAAACGGATGTCATCGGTTTTACGAAAATTTTTAATCATCGAGTTTACATACGGATTGTTTGCTTTACGGTATGCCACTCCAAACTTCGGGTAAAATTTATTTACAACTTTTAGAGCAATATCCCAATTAGCAAAATGCCCTGTGAATAACAAGAAAGGCTGATTAAGTTTCTTTAGTTTTTCGGTATGTTCAAGCCCTACTAATTCTATTCTTTTACCGATTTCTTCTTCACTTAAAGAATCAAGATATGGAAATTCACCGATAAATCGACCGAAATTATCCCATAGATCTGCTATAAACTTATCTTGATCTACTTCTGCCCCAAGTACATTATTTATATTGCGTTTTGCTACCATAGTTGCAGGCAACAAGGGCCCTAGTTTCTTAGCTATATAAGCACAAATACTTGCTGACTTATCCATTCCAAAAATTTTGAAAATATAGATAAACAATAAAAATAAAATATATTCTACGGAGTGCCGAAATCTAATAAATAATTTTTTCATTAATAAGGGTCTCTAGTTCATTTTCTTTATCAATTACAAGTGTGGTATCTAAACATTTTATATTAGAATGATATTTCTTAGGAATTTTAACGTAATCTTTGGCTGTAGTAATCAAAGTAGCATTATTTTCCTTTGCTTTAGTTATGAGAGTTTCAATTTCATCAATAGTGTAGGAATGGTGGTCAGGAAATACTTTAGTGCTTAGCAATTTAAAATTAGAGATTTCAAGGGTGAGAAAGAACTTTTCAGGGTTGCCAATACTGCAAAATGCAAGATAATTTAATTCATTATCTAAATTATTGTTACCGGGAACAGTATCAGCACCAAAAAGCGGTTTGTTGCAAGATTCGAGTCTTGCAGTCAGATAATCTGCTCTGTCTTTATTGAAAATAATAATTGCGTCACTCTGTTTTACTCCAGATGCAAACTTTTGTCTTAAAGGGCCTGCAGGGGCTAGGAGTTCATTACCGATTCCTCTTAACCCGTCGAAGCTTAAAATACAAAAATCTTTATAAAAATTCGGGTTTTGCATTCCGTCATCAACAATTACTATTTGCGGATTTAGTTTGTTAATGTAATTTACCGCTTTATGAATTTTTTGTGCGACAACTACTGTTGCATATTTTGCTAGTAAAGCTGATTCATCTCCAACATCACTTGCAGTATGTTGGGGTTCAACAACTATAGGACCTTGCAAAAGACCTTTGTAGCCTTTAGTAACCACAATAAAATTAATATCTTTTTTTGTTAGAAAGTTAGCTAACCATATTGCGATTTGAGTTTTTCCGGTTCCCCCTACATTTATATTACCGACGCAAATAACTTTTGCTTTAAAACGAACCGGTTTTGCAAACAAATACCTTATAATTCCAAGGATCCGGTATATTTGAGATAATGGCCATAACAAATAGCTAATCAGAGTTCTACGCTGCCAAAATTTGGGATAAATTAATTTAAACATCAAATATATTTCTTGATAAGGGCTAAATAATTTTGAAAAATTTGTTTGTATTTCCCTGCAAAAATTTCTGCATTATCTTTATAAACTTGAGCATTATTTACCTCGCTTTCTTGTAAAAATTTCTGCAAAAGTTCTAATAATTCTTGCTCATCATTAAATTGAATTGCAGCTTTTTCTGACACCATAGTTTCAGCAACGCTGCGACAATTTGACATATCTGGCCCAAATAAAATAAGATTTTTGAAATGAGCAGGCTCAATTGGATTATGTCCGCCTTTGCTAAAGGAGCCGCCGACAAAACTTATATAAGCCAAGCTATAAAATAATCCAAGCTCACCAAAATTATCAACGATATATAAATCATCTGTAGTTTTAAAAATTTTAGATTCTGATCTAAGCGTAAATTTAAGTTCTAAGTTTTTACATGTTTTTACAATTTCTGAACGTCTTTCAGGATGCCTTGGAATCATTACAAAGTAGCAATCTTGAAATTGTTGTTTAATAGGTTTTATAACGTTAAGTACTACCTTCTCATCACTTAAATGGGTGCTTGCAAAAACTACAAGTTTTTTACCTAATAAAGAATTGTTGAGATCTGATAAATCTTGAGCGTTAACAGACAACTTTTTATTAGCAAATTTTATATTCCCGAGGATGCTTAAATTAGCGGTTCCTAACATCTTATATTTTTCGAAATCAAAGATACTTTGAGCAGCCACTTCGCTGAAACTTGCCATAATAGTTTGAAAGAAAGATTTCACTTTAAACCAACGTTTGAACGAGCGATCAGAAATATGAGCGTTAAGCAGTAGTAATTTACATGTTTTTGAAGCTTCAGTTAGAAGTCCTGGCCAAATTTCTGCTTCAATAAAAATTCCGAGCTTTGGTTGCCAGATCCTGAGAAACTTTCTTATGAAAAATATATTATCAATAGGTAAAAATTGATGAATAGCATTTGCAGGTAGTTTGCTTTCAATAACTTTTGAAGAAGCTATAGTTCCTGTGGTTACTAAAAAATTTAAATTGGGGAAAATTGCTGTGATATTTTCAATTAAAGTAACAGCTATAGCAGATTCTCCAACGCTTGCAGCATGAAGCCAAATTAGTGTTCCTGCGGGTTTACCCCGGGTAGCTATACCGAATCTTTCACAAATTCTATAAAGATTCTCTTTTTTCCTGATAGTTCTCCATATTAAAACCATAATATATATAGGCAGTAGGACGATTGTGATTAAATGGTAAATGTAAATCATGATTTTTGCACTTTATCCCAAGCTTCGTTAGTCATGCCGGTTAAAATCTGCTCTAAATTATTGTCATTGATAATATTATCATCACTTAAGGCAATAGGTTCTCCTATTAATACAACTATTTTGCTAAATGGTAGCGGTATAACTAACCGGTCCCAGCTTTTCAATAAAATAAATCTAGTGCAACTACAAGCGACCGGTATTAGGTTGCTTGCATATTTCCTGGCAAGCGCTGTAGTGCTACCTTTTATTTTGTGCCTTGGGCCTCTCGGGCCATCAGGAGTGATTACAATATTAGAGCCTGTAGATAGTTTTTGAATAATTTTTTTAAGCGCAGGTCCGGAATTTTTATTGCTTGATCCTTCAACAATCTCAAAATTAAACTTAAGTATTATCGAGCTGATCAGTCTACCATCAGAATGAGGTGAAACTAAAGCAGCAGTTTTCTTGTTAGTTTTAAAAATTCCAGGCCCAAAAGCCAAGCAATCATGCCACATTGCAAAAATTACACTCTCAAAACCTGCAAAAGCCTTCTTATCTAAATCTGCTGGCAATACAAAGTGCCATTTAGAGGTTGAATATATAAGTCTCAAATAGAGATAAATTACGGAAGATACGAAGTTAAACCATAATTTATTCTTTTTGAGATAGGCTTTGATGTAGTTTCTAATCACGAGTTAATTGCATGCAGGCGTTGACAATTTTCAAACAAGCTTTCTTGATCTCTTCTTCAGAAGTTGCAAATGAAATTCTGAAATAACCCTCTAAACCAAACGCAATCCCTGGAACTACTGCAATATCAGCATGTTCAAGCAAATATTCAGCGAAATTATTGCTGTTGCTTATAGTATTATTACTAGGGGTTTTGGAGCCAAATAATTTTGAACATTTTGGAAATAGATAAAATGCTCCCTCAGGTTTATAACACTCAAGCTCTCCTACCGCACTTAAAGTAGCTATGGCTAAGTCTCGTTTCTTTTGAAAATTTAAAGCATTAGGTTTAATAAAATCCTGAGTCCCCTTAAGAGCTTCTAAAGCAGCTACTTGGCTAATTGAGGAAGGGTTTGAAGTACTTTGAGACTGAATAATTGTCATAGCTTTAACAAGCTCCTTTGGGCCTGCCCCATAACCTATGCGCCACCCTGTCATTGAATAAGATTTTGATACGCCATTAACAGTAAAGATTCTTGATTTTAAATCAGGAGCAACTTGGGCTAGTGTATGAAATTTGAAGTCATTAAAGACAATATGTTCATAAATGTCGTCTGACATTACATATACATTTGGGTAAGCCCTGAGCACTTCTGCAAGACCCAGCAATTCTTGCTTACTATACGAAGCACCAGTCGGGTTACTTGGAGAATTAAGTATCAACCACTTTGTTTGAGGATTGATCATATTTTCTAAATGCTGCGGGGAGAGCTTGAAATGATCTTCCATTTCACAATTAGCAAATACAGGTTCTCCCCCCGCAAGACGGACAATATCCGGATATGATACCCAGTAAGGTGCAGGGATGATCACTTCATCACCTTGATTTAATGAAGCCATAAATAAATTATATATTACTTGCTTGCCACCGGTGCTGACGATTATTTCATCTAAATTATATTCAAGGCCATTTTCACGTTTGAACTTCTCAGCGATTGCTTCTTTCAATGTAGGCATTCCGTCAACATTGGTGTATTTTGTAGCACCTGACCTGATACCTTCAATAGCAGCAGCCTTTATGTTATCCGGTGTATCAAAATCTGGCTCTCCGGCCCCTAGAGAAATAATATCTCTACCTTCTTTTTTTAATTGCGCTGCTTTTTGTACCACGGCTAAAGTTGGTGATGGTTTAATTAAGCTCAAACGTTTAGATATTAATGACATATTTGGAACACCCTTCAGTATTTAGTTGTATTTTATAAATTCATTATAATTGATATGAAAAAGATTATATGAGAACATGCATGCGAAATCAATTTAACAATTAAAATTTAATGCTAGCTACTAAAATAATAATTGGCATCTATTCCACAACTACCAGTGGAATAAAGTATGTTTACAATTTTATAATAGATACTCCCGCTTGGTATAGGCAAAATTTGTTGAAAATCAAAGAATATATTGAAGATTTTAAATATAAGATCAAGAACCTAAGAGAAGCAAACTTCAAACTAGGCTTATATCATTTGGGCAAGCTTAATTTAAATGATGCAATAATAAGATTTAAACTAATAGATAAGTTTTTCAATAAAGGTGACGTGCAAGCTAACTATCAGCTTGGATGGTGTTATTTTCTCAAAAATAATTTTCAAAAAGCCTCGCGTCACTTGAAAAAAGCTGGCGCAGCAGATAGCGCGCAACTAGGGGCGTTTATAGAGAATTACTCAACTTATTCAGAGATCCCTGCAGCAATCCTGCAGCAATCTAGAGATTTTCTAGTAAATAGTAAAAGCTATTTTGATAGGTTTCAAGACGACAAACTATACCTCCCTACAGTATTTGTTCAAGAAACTTTAGATAAGATTTCAGATTTACCAGATGATTATGAGATCCTTGAAATCAACAGTGGAGTTGGCTTAGTCGGAGTAGAGATAAGGAAACGTTTACCAGATTATTTCAAGTTAACCGGTATTGAAGTTTCAAACAAAATGTTGGAAGTAGCGCGTCTAAACAATGAAGTTTACGATGAGCTACTAAACACTTCGCTAACAAGCTTTGCGCAAGTGTCCCTTAAATTCGATATAATTTTAAGCTTAAACGGACTTATTTCTGCTCGAGATTTTAAATCGTACCTTGGAGACGTTAATTTATTGCTAGCTGACGGCGGTTATTTTGCTTTTTGTCTAGTCGCACCTGCAAAAAATTTCAACCCGCTTAAAGCTAAGGAATACTTGTATATTTCTGATGAAATTAAAGAGGCTTGCGAGTTAAATAATTTTATTTTACTAGGTGTTAATGAATTAAAACTAGGAATTAATAATAAATACTATATATATATATATAGAAAAAAGCATGAATAAATAACAATGAAATTGTTGCAATCCCTTTACATACTAGTAATCAGCCTAGGTTTGACCGCTAATGTCCTTGCTGAAAAAATCCAAAGTGATACCGAATATAAAAATACATATTCAATCGATCAAGATGTCTCTGAAGTGTACGATCCTTATGAAAAACTAAATCGCAAAATCTTTGCATTTAATTCAACGCTTGATCATTTTATATTAAGGCCCGTTGCTGTATTCTATAAAAATATAACTAACGATTATGTTAAGGCAAGAGTAGGTAGCTTTACAGATAATGTAAATATGCCTTTAACAGTTGTTAACTACGGTTTACAGTTGAAGTTTGATAATACAATGAAAAGCCTATGGCGATTTATAATCAACACCACACTTGGTGTCGGTGGCTTATTTGATGTCGCAAGTAAATTTGATTTAAATCCGACCCGTCAAACTTTGGGAAGTACTTTTGCACGATACGGGGTAGGTCCCGGACCATACTTGGTTGTTCCATTCTTCGGAAGTACGCATGCTCGTGACGTCACGGATAATATATATAGTAATAGCGCTTTAAATCCTTTGAAATACCATTTCCATAGAGACTTTAAAACAGGATTTACAGTTACAAAACTCGTGCATGATAGAGCAATAGCACTACCTTTCACTGACCATATTACTAGAAGCTCAACTGATCCATATATAGCGGTAAGAAGTGCTATCCATCAGAATAGAGAGTCTAAAATAGAATATCCAGAAGGATATGAACCACCAGACCTATCAAACCCGTAATTAAATAGGTATAATATGAATAAAATTATCTCTGCTTTATTAATGGCGATATTTTTTGTCGTCCCAGCTTTTGCAGTGAAAACTGACTCGCAAGTTGAGCAGTATGTTGATACTCTAGTTGAAAAAGTTTCAACTATGCTAAGTGATCCTGCGATCTCAGAAGAGCAAAAAGTCAAAAAATCCAGGCAATTAATGGCTGAAAATTTAGATCTTGAATGGATGGCTAAATATAGTTTGGGTCGTCATAGAAAAGAACTTGATATGCCGCAACTTAAAGACTTCACTAAGATTTACTCATCATACGTAATAAAAACCTATTCTGATTTGGTGCGTAACTATAAAGGACAAAAAGCTGTCATCAAAAAAGTTTCCAATCTTGATGATGCTGAATATATTGTAAAAACCGAAGTCATTCAAAACGGTCAGCCTTCAATTAAAGTGGATTACCTTGTTCGTGATGTAGGAGCAGGTAAGGGCAAAAAAGTTGCTTTAAAGATTTCTGATGTCATTACTGAGGGCGTAAGCATAATCAACTCGCAGCAAGCTGAATTCAATAGCATGATTTCAAACGGCGGAATTGACGCGCTAATAACTGAATTAAAGAAGAAAATCTAACAAAGCTTATTGATATATTAACCTCATTGAAGCTCAGCAAAAGTTGCAACTTTACCTATCATTTTATTTTGAGTTTAATAATTTGATGACTGGAGTTGCAACTTTTTTTATTTCCAAATTAGGGCTGATATTCTACAATCAAACTTCTCTAAAACTTGCATGTGGATAACTATTTAACGTCTAACAAACACGTTTGATTATTCGTCCTTCTTATCTTTGTCGTCATTACTGTTTATACCGTTTTTAAAAGCCTTAAGCCCTTTGCCAAGGTCAGCCATTACCTGCGGTAGCTTACCTGCGCCAAACAACACTAATATTATCACTAAGACAATAATTAGATGACTGAAACTCATTCCCATAATAAACCTTTTGAAAATAATTTAAGCATAGCTAAATTCTAGAAATTGATCTAGCAAAAATAATCTATGTTTAAACCTTATACATTGTGAAATTCTGATCACTAATTGTTATTTTTAAAAAATTATTTATATTGCCGTTAAAAATATGAAGATTAAGATCGTTTTAAGGTAGGACCTTCAGATATTGTAGGATTTTTAAGTAGTGGTGACCCCTACGGGAATCGAACCCGTGTTTACACCGTGAAAGGGTGTCGTCCTAACCGCTAGACGAAGGGGCCTGTGATGGCGTGTGAGTTTACTGTGTAATTTAATGTCGATATGAATGTGTATTTAAAGTCGACATTAGATGCACACTTTATACATACATATTAAAGTCTTTGCAAGCAAGAATTTCGTTTGATAAGCAAATTAATAGATTTTAGATTCGGGTTTTAAAAAAGTTTCTTTTTGTAAACAAGCAAGTGCTTTTAAAGTTAAGAAGCGTGCAGTTTTATTATAACGGTTTGCAACTATGATTTCTCATTGATGCTTGCTTTGAGAGCTTTAGCTGGTAGAAATCTTAAAACTTTTCTTGCAGCTATTATAACTACTTCGTTGGTTTGAAGATTTCTTGCTGGTCTTGATTTTTTGTTGTTAACATAGAAACTTCCGAAATTTTTAAGTCCAAGTTTATCATTAGTTTTAGCGATTTCAAAAATCTCAGAAAAAATCTTGTTTACAATTTCTTCACAGATAACCCCTGACAAGCCAATTTCATTTTTTAATATTTCAATGATTTTTTCTTTGGTAATTGTTTGCATTATATATGTTCTTTGATTTGTGACTTAAGTACTTCAAATGATTAAATCATATAAAAAAATTTCAGTAAAAATATTTTTGTAATACTACTTTGAAAAAAATTAAACCAGTAAAATAGCTATGAAACTTTTTTAAAGTCTTACCACCTAATTATTGCCGAACCCCAAGTGAGCCCTGCACCAAAAGCAGTAAATAATAAAACATCTCCGCGCTTAAGAGTACCATTTGACTGTAGTTCAGCGAGCGCTAAAGGAATTGAAGCTGCTGAACAATTTGCGTGGCTAGCAACTGTTTTAATCACTTTATTGTGATCGGCTTTTAAGCGATCAACTATCGCGTCAATAATTCTGATATTTGCTTGATGAGGAATAAGGTAATTCACATCATCCATTGACATATTATTTCTCTCTAAGATTTCAGCTACTGAATCTGCCATTTTTTCAACAGCCTTCTTAAACAGTGCCGGCCCTTGCATTTTAATAACGCCACTTTGCTTGGTTGAACTTACCCCCCCATCAGTAAAAAGAAGATCATACTGAGATCCGTCTGAGTAAATTCTACTATCGATAATTTCTGACTCTGAATCGCTATCTTGCAAGACTACAGCACCAGCCCCATCGCCAAAAAGCACGCAGGTACCACGGTCTGTCCAATCAAGAAGTGAAGACATTTTTTCAGCACAAACAAGCAGAATAGTTTTATATTGCTTGGTTTTCATTAAACTATCAGCTAAATGCAAACCATATATAAAGCCTGAACATACCGCTTGCAGGTCAAATGACGGAACGTTACCTAGTTTCAAATAGCCTTGTAGTTTAGTAGCTGTCGAGGGGAAACTATTGTCGGGTGTTGTAGTACATACAATAATAAGATCAACATCAGATGCTTTGACACCGGCATCAGATATTGCATTTTCTGCTGCCTTTAAAGCAAGATGCGAGGCAAATTCGCTATCGTTTGCGATGTGACGTTGATGGATGCCGGTTCTTGATCTGATCCATTCGTCGCTTGTATCAATTAATTTTTCTAAGTCGGCATTTGATACTACGCGTTCTGGTAGATAACTGCCGCACCCAAGAATTTTACAAGCCATCTGAAATTTATTCTTCGCTTTCAGCTTTTTTTACGATAATTGCGCGATCCTTATATTTACCGCTTGAAGTATCAATATGATGAGGAAGTCTATATTCACCGGTATCTTTATCTATCACAACATTTATTTTCTTCAAAGCCAAGTGAGAGCGTCTCATTCCTTGTCTTGACGTAGATGTTTTTTTCTTTGGGACTGCCATTTTAGACCTCGTTTACTAAAAGTAATTGTTATATATATAAAAAAGTATTTGTCAAATGACTGCGTATTATATTATATTTCATTTACAAAATCTAGATCTTTTAATTAATTTATGAAAACCTTAATGATTAAGCTTTTAATTCTTGCTACACCGATATTGTTATTACAAGGTTGTCAAACTATCGATATTAGAGGACAATTTGTCGAGGATACTGCGATCAAAAAACTTGAAGAGCATAGTCTGAGTAAAGCCGAAGTCGTAGATCTGATCGGAACCCCGACATTAATTCCTGATTACAGCCCAAGCACGTGGTACTACGTTCAAAGATCGCTTGCAAGACGTGCCTGGCTTGAGCCGAAAGTGATTGAGCAGCGCATAGTTGAAGTGAAATTCAATAATGCAGACATAGTTAGTGAAGTTGTCATCAGAAATAATTCGCAAGTTGACGGTCTTAAAGGAACAAGTGAGTACACGCAAGTTTACGGCACGGAAGCAAACGGGATTCAGAAATTTGTGAGGAACATCGGACGCTTCAATAAAACTACTGATGGCAAGAAGAAAAGAAAGAAGAAATAAGTTATGGGGCTTGAAAGCTCATAGTTTGCAGAAAGCAGTATAAAATAGCAGCTTCTAATCTTTTCTATCAAAAACAACTTTCAGAAAAATCAGGTAATAAATGATCACTAATGAGGAAGTACAAAAAATTTCTCGTCTTGCAAAGTTAAAATTCAACGATTCTCAAATATCTGAATTAGCAACCCAGCTAACAAATATCATGGATATGATAGATGATCTAAACGAAGTAGACTGCAAGGATGTTCAACCTCTTACGTCAGTATGTGATACGAAGCTGCTTTTGCGTAAAGATGAAGTCACACAAAATGATATTTCAGATGAATTATTTTCAAACGTGTCAGGTAAATCTGCAGATCTTGCCAGAGAAATAAAATGTTTTATTGTCCCTAAGGTTATTGAGTAATATGAAAGAGCTTATAAAATTAAATATATCAGACGCGCTTGCGGGTTTGAATAATAAAGACTTCACTGCAAGTGAACTTAACAATGCGCACATCGATCAGGCAATTAAGTATAAACATTTAAATGTGTTTATAACCGAAACTTTTGATAGAGCAGTCGCCCAAGCTAAAATTGCAGACGAGAATTATCTGAAAGGACAGGCAAGGTCGCTAGAAGGCATCCCCGTAAGTGTTAAGGACTTATTCTGTACAAAGGGCGTGCGGTCAACATCAGCCTCAAAGGCACTTTATAATTTTATCCCGACTTACGAATCTAAAGTTAGCGCTAATATCGCAGAGCAGGGCGCTGTGATGCTTGGCAAAGTTAATATGGATGAGTTTGCGATGGGTTCATCTAATCTTACCAGTTATTTTGGAAAAGTGATCAGTCCGTGGAAAGCACTAAATGACCCAAAGGAATTAGTGCCAGGTGGATCGTCTGGCGGATCATCAGCAGCAGTAAGTGCTTATATCGCAATGGCAGCGCTCGGTAGTGATACAGGTGGCTCTGTCCGTCAGCCTGCAGCTTATACCGGTACTGTTGGAATCAAACCAACGTATGGTCGCTGTTCTAGGTGGGGGATGATTGCTTTTGCAAGCTCACTCGATCAAGCAGGCGTTCTTACAAGAACCACAGAAGATGCAGCCCTTATGCTTGAAGCGATGATGGGGTGGGACGAGCGCGATTCGACTTCTCTTAACTTACCGGTACCTGAGCTTAGATCAGCCACTAAAGGGTCCGTTAAAGGAATGAAAGTCGGGGTTCCTACGGAGCTAATGAGGAATGCAAACATTGATCCTGAAATTATCAAAATGTGGCAAAACTCCATTGAGATCATGAAAGCCGAGGGAGCAGAAATTATCAACATCGAACTGCCGCATTCTAAACACGCCCTTGCAACTTATTACGTAATAGCACCGGCTGAAGCTTCCTCGAACCTCGCCCGTTATGATGGTATAAGATACGGCAACCGCGAGGAAGTAGAAGGCATGAATATTGACGAGATGTATGAGCTCAATAGATCGGCTTCGTTTGGTGATGAGGTTAAGCGCCGCATAATGATCGGAACATATGTATTGTCATCAGCATTCATGGATGCCTACTATTTAAAGGCTCAGAAGATGCGTAGGCTTATTTCAAATGATTTCAAAATGGCATTTGAAAACGTGGATGTGATCATGCTGCCGAGTGCACCTACTGCAGCTTTTGGCATTGATGATAAACCAAGCAATCCTGTTACTATGTATTTAAACGATATTTTCACGATACCACCAAGCCTTGCAGGGCTTCCATGTATTTCAGTGCCTGCTGCATTATCAAGTAATGGTTTGCCGCTTGGTATGCAGATAGTTGGAAGAACTTTAGATGAATATAATACGCTTAAAGCTGCAGCTGCTATTGAACGTGGTTGTAAGAATATCAACTTTGTCCCGAGAGGTTTTTAATGGCTATCATCAAAGGAAATACCGGTGACTGGGAATATGTAATCGGGCTTGAAGTGCATGCTCAAATAAGTTCAAAGTCCAAGCTTTTTTCAGGCTCATCTACCAAGTTTGGTAGCAACCCTAATTCGCAAGTGTCACTTGTTGACGCAGCAATGCCTGGAATGCTGCCGTCCTTGAATGAATATTGTGTGCGTCAAGCTATAAAGACCGGTCTTGGGCTGAATGCAAAGATAAATCACGTCTCAATATTTGATCGCAAGAATTATTTCTACCCTGACTTGCCGCAAGGATATCAAATATCTCAGTTTTATTACCCGATAGTTGAAGAGGGGAGTATCGTAATAAGGCTGCAAAATGGTAACCATAAAACTATCAGAATCAATAGGTTGCATCTAGAGCAAGACGCAGGCAAAAGCATGCATGATCAATCACCAACTGCAAGCTTTATTGATCTGAATCGCTCAGGAATCGCTCTGATGGAAATAGTAACTGAGCCTGATATCAGGTCGCCTTACGAGGCTGGTGAATATGTGAGGAAATTGCGTAGTATTTTAAGGGCTGTCGGAAGCTGTGACGGGGATATGGAAAAGGGTTCGATGCGATGCGATGCGAACGTATCAGTGCGTCGTGCAGGTGAGCCCTTAGGAACAAGGTGTGAAATCAAGAATATTAATTCTATCCGTAATATTATTAGAGCTATTGAATTTGAAGCTATGCGTCAAGTGGAGCTTTTAGAGAGTGGCAACACGGTAAGGCAGGAAACCAGGCTTTATAATGCGGACACAGGTGAGACTAAAACTATGAGGCTCAAAGAAGAGGCCCATGATTATAGATATTTCCCTGATCCTGATTTGTTACCTGTTGAAGTTGCTCAGGAATTGATTGAAGAGCTTGCTGCAAGCATGCCTGAGTTACCTGACGCTAAAATCAGTAGATATATCAAAGACTTCAAGCTTACCGAATATGATGCTGAGGTTATTGTAAGCGAAGAAGAAACTGCGCAGTATTTCGAAGAGGCTTGCAAAGTGGGGCCCGCAAAGCTCGTGGCAAATTGGCTGACCAGTGAACTATTCGGACTACTTAATAAAAATTCAATAAACATCAAAGATTGTAAGATCACTCCTAAAATGCTTGGAGGTATGGTAAAGCTTATAGAAGATGGCACAATCTCAGGCAAGATTGCTAAAGTAGTTTTTGAGAGCATGTTCGAAACGGGTCATCTTCCAGCGCAAATTATTGAAGAAAAGGGGTTACAGCAGGTTTCTGATTCAGGCGCTTTGATAAAAGCCATTGAGGAAGTCATGCTTGAGAATGATGATTCGGTGGTAGCTTACAGAAGCGGTAAGGATAAATTGTTCGGATTCTTCGTCGGACAAATTATGAAAAAAACAGGCGGCAAAGCTAATCCGAATCTGGTTAATGAGTTGTTAAAAGAAAAACTAAATAATTAGTTAAATCAAATTTCAAAGCTATAACTTATAAAGATTTCAAGGCCCATAATATTTTGAGCGCCTTGCAATCCTTATGTAGGAATATAAGTACCCACCTACTTTTAAAATTTCATAATCCAATTTTGCTACTTAAAGCAACGCGCTCGAGTCTCTTAATAAAATGGAGCAGCATATAATGTTAAGCATTTATGACTAAATCCATAATTTATAAAAGAAGTTAATATCCACAAATATGTGGATAAGTTCGTGTATATATTGTCAGCAGGTGTAGCTAGAGCGTCGATATCTTATAGCCTTAAGCAAGTTTTGGAAAAATCCTAGACAAGGCTCTAACCCGCATACTTCCGATAAAAATTAATTTCGTAATATAATTTAATAATTAAAATAATAATTAAAATTTGGTAGTAAATATTTTTGTGCATAACTTTTGCTAAAGTTCAACAAAATCTATATAAAATCAGCAACTTGTTTCAGATTTAAGGTAAAAAATTACACTTAAATTTTTATCTCGAACAAATTTATTATTTTGTTTATATTTAAATTATACAAGTACGGTAAAAGATTATTAGCACTAATAGCAAAATTAAGTGGCAGGTATAAAAGAATGAAAAGCAAAAAATATTATACAATTAGTGAAGTGACACAAATTTTAAATGTGCAGGCCAGCCAATTAAGATATTTAGAAAAAGCCTTAAGCACATTGAAAGTTATTCAAGTAAAAGGACGCAGGTATTACACAAATGAAAATATTAAAATCATTCAAAGCAAACTTAGTAAGATTAAAATAAATAATACATCTAAGGCTCCTACTACAATATCATTTAACAATAACACTCAACAATCAGTGTTAATGCAAATCGATAAGTTGATTGATAAATTCAATAATTTATTAACTCAAATTAGCTACACCACTAACTCTTCGCTGTAAAGATGGAAGCCAAATATATATTAATAAAGTAAGTATAGCGTATTTTAGTATTGCACTGAGATAAAATAAAACTTCATAAGATTTGCAGAGCGGGAAGAATTTATAAAATATAAATAGAATGGTTAAAGAGTAGAAAATTTGAAAAATACTTGCTTTTTTTTCGTCTTTATTAGCGTCTATATATTTCAACGCAATACCAAATCCCAGCAATACTCCTATTGATGCTAAAGCAAGATTTGAAACAGGTTTATCGATAATTGTAGCCCCGTATATTAAACTCACAAATATGAACATATACCAATAAGATTTTTTAAAACTCTCAGGCCATTTGTCAGTTACTGACCTACAGTAGTTACTGTTATAGATAATTAGAATGATACTCCCGAATATTAACCGCCTATGACATCGTACACGCTATGAACGCCTAGATAAATTCTTGACATACTGATTCCTGTTACAATAAAACTTGCAAAAATCTTGAATTGAGTTCACCTTTAAGAATATCATTCCCCAAAAGACCAACCCGACCTGTACATCACCACTAGGAAAACCATAATCTATATGATAGGGAACAAGGTGCAGAAATTGAGGGGGTCTTGCAACAGCAAAAATATTTTTTAAAATAATATTTACGAGTGTTGAAGAGGGTACTAAAAATCCAAGGTCGATAAAGAGTTTTTTGCGCTGGGTTGCCCAGTAACCGATAGCTAAAACAATTATATAAAAATAGTCACTTGCAAAAAATGGGAATAATTTAAAAAATGACGTAAGGGCTTCGCACCGAATACCGACCGGCCAATGATCATTTAAGTTATGCATTTTTCACTTTATATAAATATTTACTTACAGCTACGGATGATGGGATGATAAATCCTGCAGCCAACCACTCAAGTTGCAAATAATCAGGTAACATATTTTTAAAAGTCGGTATTAAATAATAAATACCCCCGATACTTGCAAAGGCTAATATTAAACTTGAAATTTTCTCTGAAGTTTTCAGAGGGTGGTTTAGCTTGTTATAAAAGATAGTCCAGGACATAGTAAATCCTATCAAAGCATAAAATGCCAGCCACAGATGAGACGGTATGTGCGTAATGCACCTACTATAGAACATCATTGTGAAAGCTACAGGGATCATCACCCAGCCCATGAGATACGGATATTCATCAATGAATTCAAGTTTAGAAAAATTATAAAATATAGTTATAGTAACAACCCCGAAACCAACCGCGGCTGCAACGTCAGCAATATTATGATATCCTTGTTGAATCAGCCCAAATCCAATACCGCTTAAAAGTAATATAATGAACATGCGGGCAAGCCGATTTGAGAATAAATAAAGCCAGCCGTAAAATACGACCGCTGACTGCATATGACCGCTTGGAAATGCAAGGCCTTCAATTTTTAACGCCGGATTTAAAGGAATTGCAAAATATTCTTTTAAGATACGGCTAAATATCATAGTAAAAAGTAACAACATAAAAGCCTGGCCGTATTTGCGCTTGTCCGAGCAAATAAAGCCTGTAATTATTAAGGGTACTAATATGATGTCATTACTAAAGCTTAAAAAAAACTTTGCCGCAATTCCTGAAATATCCATTTTATCTCCTGAAGTTTAAATTTATAGTATCGCACACACATCTTCAATCTTACATTTACAATATTACAAGCTAAAATTTCGTCAAGCTCTTAACGCTTACATAATAATTAAGATTAGTAAACTAAATTACCTTGATTTGAAAATTATCTATGTTATCATGCTGCATGCTATTTTTAGTAAAGCTTTAATGCAAAATATATTCTCAAATACTTTGCCAATTTTTTTAATTACCCTACTTGGCAGCATAATTAGAAGAAAATGGTTAACATCTGAAGAGTTTTGGCGAGGGCTCGAGAAACTATCATATTTTTTATTATTCCCAGCCGTTCTTTTTAATTACATCTCAGCTGCTGACTTAAGTTCGACCACTTTAATTAAGTTGGTGCTTGGTTTGATGATATCAACATGCATCGTCGCTGCAGGGCTTATTGTCTACCGAAAAAAAACCGGTAGCGATATTGTGCAATTCACTTCCACCTTCCAAGGGTCTATCAGGTATAATAGTTATATTTTCTTGGGCGCCGGTAGCGCACTTTTTGGGCCTCAAGGTCTTGCTATAGTTTCTGTTATTTCCTCATATATGATTATATTTACAAATCTACTAACCGTTATGGTTTTTGCCACTTACATTCCAAACAGTGAAGCTGAGATCACCAGGCGCAAGAATTTTATTTTAGTATTAAAACTGGTCTTAACTAACCCCCTTATTATCGCAAGCATGTTTGGGTTTTTGTTCAACTACTACGGCTGGCAATTAAACATGGGTGTGAAGAACACTATAGCAAGTCTGTCTGATTCTGCGCTTGCGATCGGTATGCTTAATATTGGGGCAGGTCTTAAGTTTGTGATTGATCCGGCTGATTTCAAACACGTGCTTTTTACAAGCTTTGTGAAACTTGTAATCCTGCCGGTGGTTACTGTAACTGTACTTACTTTAATGTCTATCGGAGGACTTGAGAGATCAGTCGGTGTGTTGTATAGCTGCTTGCCATGTGCTAGTACTGCATATGTTTTATCCCGTCAACTTGGTGGCGATCCTGATTCGATGCTTTCAATTATAACATTTACAACAATATTTTCAGTTATATCATTATCGATTTTAATGTATATCCTAGGCTAATTAATAAAAAAACTAAGGCTCTTATTATGCAGAAAAATACCAAGTCAGATTACCTTGAAGCTCTCGAGTATCACGCGAGCGGCAAGCCCGGTAAAATTGCAATCACTCCTACAAAACCTCTTGTAACTCAGCATGATTTAGCACTTGCTTATTCACCAGGTGTTGCTGCTCCGTGCCTTGAGATTCAAAAAAATGTGGAAGATATTTATAAATACACAGCTCGCGGCAATATGGTAGCGGTAATAACAAACGGAACTGCGGTGCTGGGGCTTGGTAATTTAGGAGCTGCTGCTGCAAAGCCTGTAATGGAAGGTAAGGCAGTGTTGTTTAAGAATTTTGCTGATATTGATTCTATTGATATTGAGGTAGATACTGCAGATCCACAAGAGTTTATCAATGTTGTGAAATATCTTGGCTACAGTTTTGGCGGAATTAACTTAGAGGACATCAAAGCACCTGACTGCTTTATAATTGAGGAAGAATTAAAGAAGCTAATGCAAATCCCTGTATTTCATGATGATCAGCACGGTACTGCAATTATTGCAGCAGCAGGTCTCATCAATGCTGCGCATTTAACAAATAGAGATTTTGCTAATTTAAAAATAGTTGTCAACGGCGCCGGAGCTGCAGCAATTGCCTGCATTGACTTGTTTCTTGCGCTCGGCGTGAATTCTCGAAATGTCATTTTATGTGACACCAAAGGAGTGATTTATAAGGGCCGCACAGACGGTATGAATAAATGGAAAGAAGCGCATGCGAATGATATATCCTTAAGAACCTTAAGTGAGGCTTTAAAAGGTGCCGACGTGTTCCTTGGGCTATCTGTCAAAGGCGCCGTATCAAAAGAAATGGTAGCTGCGATGGCTGCAAACCCAATCATATTTGCGATGGCAAATCCTGATCCTGAAATTACCCCTGAGGAAATCAGGCAAGTAAGAAGTGACGCAATCATTGCCACGGGCCGTTCTGATTACAGCAATCAAGTTAATAATGTGATGGGCTTTCCTTATATTTTCAGAGGAGCGCTTGATGTTAGAGCCTCAACCATTAATCTAGAGATGAAGATCGCAGCAAGCAGGGCGCTTGCTGATCTTGCAAGGCAGCCGGTGCCTGATGAAGTTTACAAAGCTTACACCGATCGCAAGATGGTATTCGGGCCTGAATATATCATCCCTGTGCCTTTTGATCCAAGGCTTATCACTACTATTCCTGTTGCTGTTGCGCAAGCTGCAATTGACAGTGGAGTAAGCCCGCTTAAAAGCCTCGATCACAAGAAATATAAGGCGGAGCTTGCAAGCAGGCTAAACCCAGCTTCAACATATATGAATCTATTGTTTGAAAGAATTTACGAGCATCCGCAAAGGGTAGTGTTTGCTGAAGGTGAAGAGGAGGAAGTAATCAAAGCTGCAATGTCAATGCGCGATGAAAAATACGGCAATCCAATTATTGTAGGGCGCTTAAATAAGATCATGCCTACCTTAGAAAATATGGGGCCAAATTATAATCTTGACGGCATCACTATCATGAACGCGGCAATCAACCCTAATATAAACAAATATATTGATAGGTTATACGCAAGGCTCCAACGCAAAGGTTATCTTTATAGAGATTGCGCACGCTTAGTTAAGAGTGATCGTAACGTATTTGCGGCGTGTATGGTTGCAAGCGGTGATGCTGACGCTATGGTTACAGGGCTTACCAAAGGCTATTTCGATATTTTTGAAGATATTTTGAAAGTAATACCGCCTAAAGTTAATCACCGGATACTTAGCTACTCTATTATGATTGCCAAGGATCGCAATATCATTATAGCTGACACCAGCATCTGCGAGCTACCGACTGCGCAAGAACTAGTCGAGATCACCTTGCAAACTGCAAAAGTTGCAAAGAATATGGGGTATAGTCCGCGGGTGGCGTTATTGTCGTTCTCAAATTTTGGAAGCCCTACGCGCGAGAAAGCTGGCAGAATCAGGGAAGCGGTTGCGATGCTTGATCAAATGGATTTAGACTTTGAATATGACGGTGAGATGTCAGCTGATGTTGCCCTTAACCCTAAAATTCGTACGCAACATTATCCATTCTGTCGCTTAAGTGCGCCTGCAAATGTGTTGATAATGCCTGGGCTTCATTCTGCCTCTATTTCATCTAAGTTATTGCAAGAGCTTGCAGGGGGAGTATTTATCGGACCTATTTTAAACGGCTTTGAGCACCCGGTGCAGATTGTCCAGATGGGGTCTTCAGCAAGTGATATTTTAAAAGCTGCAGCTTTTGGGTCTATTGATGCTATCAGTAATAAAAAGTGATAATTAATGTACCGACGATATTTTATTATATATTAGCCTCATTTAAGTAAGGTGTCTGATTTGTATAAAAAAATATTCAAGATTAAATTTTCTATTCTAGTGTTTCTATTGGTTGCAGCAATAAGTGCAGCCAATATATGCATTGCATATTTATTCTTGCCCGGGCGATTAAAGCAGATCGAGACGGTGATTATCGAGCCACTTCATTCAACGAAAGCCATAAGTGATAAGCTTAAAAGACATAAAATTATTAAACACCCACGACTTTTTCTTTTTTTATCTAAAATATACTCCTCAAGACATCCGCTTAAAAGCGGTGAATATATGTTCACGCCTGGAATTTCACCTCTGCAGGTGCTGAAAGTTCTTGCAAGCGGCAAATCAGTTATCCATAGGCTGGTAATCCCTGAAGGGGTGATGGTGTCTGAAATAGTTGATAAAGTAAATAGAGAGCCGCGCCTGCTTGGGGAGATCAAAGGAGTGGTGCCTGAAGGGTACTTGATGCCCTCAATTTATTTTTATTCTTACGGAGACTTGAAAGAACGCATAATTGAGCAAATGCGAAAAAAAATGACTCTGGCACTCGATGAGGTGATGACTAAGTTAACCCCTGACTCACCGCTTAAAAACCGCCTTGAGGTACTGATCCTAGCATCAATAGTTGAGAAAGAGACGGGGCTAGAGTCAGAGCGTACAACTATTGCAGGAGTATTTATTAATCGCCTGAAAAAAGGCATGAAATTACAAGCAGATCCAACATCTATTTACGCGGTTACTGAAGGTAAATATAAGCTCACAAGACCGTTAACCAAGAAGGATCTTGCGATAATTTCACCGTATAATACTTATTACGCGCAAAGCTTGCCGCCGGGACCTATAGCGTGCCCAGGTGTAAAATCACTGCAAGCAGTAGTGAATCCTGCAAAAACAAATGCTCTGTATTTCGTGGTTAACGGCAAAGGTGGTCATAATTTTGCAAGCACTCTAAAAGAACATAATGAAAATGTACTCAAGTACCGTCAATCGAAGATTCCGGAGAATTCAACAGAAAACCCCTAAAGGGAATAAAGAGGCCATTCTAAAGCTTGATTTACTTATTATTTTTCAACTTATATTTCTTAGATAATCATAAGTTTTTAATGATCATCATTCATCACTTGAGTCTTAAGCTTCGGGATATCTAGATGCCCCCATTTGCTTTGAAAGTCTTCGTTGAATTCATAAGAAACTCGCGCCTGTTCTTCAAATATTTTGAAAGCATCAAGTATAAACTCTATTTCAATTACGGTATATTTGAAGCCTGATTTACATTCGATAAATCTTGCGAAATTAAAAGCCGTTACCTTATCATTAAAGAATGAGAAAGCGAATTGTTTCAGTTCAAACGGGGTACAAACTAGATCTCGATTTAGCATAATCAACCTTTTAGCCTTGTTAAAATAAGTGCTAGGGGCTCAATACAGTTACTGAAAAAACAATAACTACCTATTGCCTTCATACTCAAGAGTACTTATAACAACAGACCCCTAGCAAAAGAGCCAGAGGCTAATAGATTGATTTTTGCAGCAATGGTATTGAGTCATCACTAACGATTGAATGATAAATAAAGTAGCTACATTTTGCAACAATTATTCTACTGCTTATGGCCTTCAAGAATGATAGAAAAAACAAAAAACAGAAACAAAATTTTAAGATAAAAACATAAAATATCAAGCTTAGAGTAAATCGAAACCGCATAATAAAGCTTTAATTTAATAAAGTTTTCGCTACAATTATAACTATGATAAATAAATAGAACTTAATTGACCGGGATATTTAAAAATCTTAGCCTAACGCCTGAAGTTAAAAGGATCGTAATAAGTAAAGGGACAGAGTATTGCTATAGCGGAATCTATAATGATTTCACTAAGAATGGCACATATTTATGCCGTAATTGTGGCCTTGCTCTTTTTAGATCTAAAGATAAGTTTAAATCAAGTTCCGGGTGGCCAAGCTTCGATCGTGAGATTGAAAATAATGTAAATAAAATCCAAGACAGCGATAAAGTAAGAACAGAATTATTATGTAACAAATGTGAAGCGCATTTGGGGCATGCCTTTTACGGAGAAGGCTACACCAAGCTTAACACAAGGTACTGTATAAATTCACTAGCACTTGATTTCGTTGACAGTGAAACTGTTACAGATACTGAAGAAGCTATTGTTACCGCAGGCTGCTTTTGGGGTGTAGAGCATTTATTTATAAGATTAAATGGTGTTCTTAAAACGGAAGTCGGCTACATAGGTGGTTTCGTCGATGATCCGAATTACAAGTTAGTGTGCGAAACTAATACAGGGCATGTTGAAGCATTAAGGATAGTTTATGACCCCCACATAGTTAAATATACTGAAATTATTCAGTATTTCTTTGAGATTCATGATTTTAGTCAAGCTAATGGTCAAGGGGGTGATATTGGAGATCAATATTTAAGTAAAATATTTTGGTTTAATAATGAACAATTTGTGCAAGCAACAAATATAATTAATTTACTTGAGAATAAGGGCCACAAAGTTGCAACAAAACTTGAGCCGGTTAAATCTTTCTGGGCTGCTGAAGACTATCATCAAAAATATTATATTAAAACTGGTGGTGAGCCTTATTGTCATATCAGGAAAAAAATATTCTTAAAGTAAACTTGCTCTAAAAAGAGATTTTTATGATAGCCTAGTGCTTAAGAGTCAAAATATTTATTAGCAGTCAACAAACATTCACTTGAGTTTCACTTTAAATTTTTATTCATCATAATATACAGCACTGATACTATCCCGAGGATATAGCAATAATGCACATTAGCTGCTATAGCTAAACCACTATAAAACAGTTATTACATATATTTTTGAAACAGAGTATCTATGTCACAATGATATTTTTTTCTCCTAGATTTAGCTTGAGACCATTTTGATTCAATAGCATTCAA
>Ga0123337_10000704_pt1 | contig 51403 bp, 60 predicted proteins | sample frozenSSSSmetaG_FD_89792 | JGI IMG/M metagenome (GOLD analysis project Ga0123337, IMG submission 89792) | Glacier valley bacterial and archeal communities from Borup Fiord, Nunavut, Canada, to study Microbial Dark Matter (Phase II) -... | ecosystem: Environmental > Aquatic > Freshwater > Ice >... | reverse complement strand
GTATCTATAACCAAAAAAAAACAAAAAACCCCCCCCCCCCCCCGCGTGAAATCCCTCCCTTACTCCTCCCCACAAATCCTCTCCTGCACCGTCACCGGGTAGCTCGTCGCGCTCCCCCAGTCAGCCGCCTGCAGCGCCCTCCCCGGCGCCGTCGTCAGATCCGCGCGGATGTAATTCGCCTTGCTGACGAAGCGCCACCAGTCCTGGCTGCGGTACGCATTGTCGGTCGACTGCGCGATGGCATCAACGAAGGTCGTCTTGCGGTCGTGGTACATGGCGTGCTTGGACCATGCGACGTAGGCCTTGGGGTGGTCGAGGCCGAGAAGGCCGTTGGGGGTGGGGCCTGCGCCGGATTCGGCGTCGGCGGTGCTGCGGGGGTGTTAGTTGAACGGAGGAGGTAGATGGGAGGGGAGGGAGGGAGGGAGGGAGGTACGTCAGGGTGTTCTGGATGCTGTTCCATTCGTAGGAATTGTAACCGCTGTGCGCCGAGTACAGCGCCTTGGACGGATGCCAGGTGCCCGAGGCGTCGCGGCTGTGCACAATGACGACTCTCTCCCAATCATGCTCGTGCCCCGTATCCACGAAGAGCACCTTCGCGCCGTCCTTCTGGTAATACAGGTTGTACGCCACGCGCACCTCGGAATCCGAACATTGCGCGTAGGTGTAGTAGAGTGGGAACTCTGGGCCCTGGTTTCCGGACGCGACGCCGGGGTTGCGGCTGTTGCACCCAACGTTGGGGTATTGGCATTGGCTGCCCGGGACCGTTTGGTGCGCGACATCATAGATGTCGGCGGTGATGGGGGAGCCGCTGAAGGCCCAGGTTGGGTAGGCGGGGACGCGGGAGACGGCTTGGGAGAAGAAGAAGACGCTGAGGGTGTGGGTGACTGCGATGAGGGTTTAGAGAAGGGAGACTTACGGTGCGTAATTGTATGCCAGACGTCGACCGCTGGCGTTGAGGTAGGCGGTCATCTGTGCATCGGTGAATGTCGTGACAGCAACTACTCGGGCGGCGAGAGCCGCAAGCCTAAAGAGCATGAAGCTGGATATCATCTTGTCCTATTTCTAAGTCCAAGAGTGTCTTTCGGAATACCCGCATATTCCTCCCGACAGCGACTGCAGTGGATGACTGGAGACAAGATTCATCTTCAGATCTGGACGTGCGGTGGTCTTATACGAGAGTTCATTGCCCGTGTCAACAATACCATGAGAGCTGAATGCGATAATACAAACACTATTAGACCTCAGCCTCCATGAGGTCAACTTACCTCGAACCACGATCCAGCCCTGATGCCCCGCGGCGTGGAGAGACCTTTCAGTCATATCGGTTTCGCTGTGCCAAAGGGTCAGTCGGATTCAGGACCGTGTTTCAGGCCATGAGACCGCGCATTGTGACGCCCATCCCCGTCGTCAATTCACCCGATAGGGTTGTTTTTCTTGAAGGGCGACCACTCCGCACCCCGCACTTCGAACCAGGTCCTCCTAGACATGTGTACATATCCGTATGACGATATTTCACCTGCTCCATCTCGCTCGTTATCTCAAAGCGCTGGTAGCAGTGTGCAGTTGGCAATTGGGTACCATATGTGCTGTGCTTTGCATTCAAAAACATCAACCAGCAAAATGTTGCTGGTTGATATTTTATATTTCGCACACCACGTCCAAGGGCATGTCAGATCCCTGGCTAGGCTCGGCAGACAAAGATTCCTTCCTCTTGAAACCGGCGTTTCTCCCCACTATAACTCGGCGCGTGGTCACGTTCTCGATCTTGAAATTCTTATTTCGACGGCATGTATTCCTCGATCGCCGATGATGCGTTCAAGAATAAGTTCATCGTCTCCTAGACATGCGGATCATATCTCCTCAAATGGCTACCTGCACCTTTCCCTGTTCACTTCCTTCTGTCAGTCAGCTGTACTACACTTCTGAACTTGGATCCTTTTAGCAACTATGATATAGCGGCCAAATGCCCTGAAATGGATCCATATCCCCTTTGAGCGTATTCTATTGTTCTGCTGTGGCGTGGGTTCAATCAGCTCTGGGAATCTGTGGGTCTTTAGTCATTGATGTTTGTTCCCACAAACATGGGGATCCTCTTCAATGTATAAGAATAAACTGCAGAACGAGGCAACCAGCTTGGCCAGGAGAATGTTAACGATACTGACCAGAGAGCGCAACGTTTGGAACTCTGGCAGGGCCAGCAAGTGCTCACATTAGCTGATGGTCCAGTCGACACACCGACTCGGGTTGGATAGTATGGATCTTGGTGGAAAGAGGTAAGCATATCTTTGTTTTATATTGTTAGATGCGTACTTTAGGATCCCGACTTTCTCCCAGTACACACCAACACTAGGTTTTAGAATCCCGAATTTATCCCAGGCTCCTTCCATGAGAGCGAGAGAGGGCGCATGTGGGTGTGAATGTCATCTCATAGACATAGGAAATTTCAAATCTATTTAATATCTCAAAGAGCTGGGCCAAGCAAGGCCCTTGTGACCGGCCCCTTACAAGTGAGAAGGACCAACAGGCAGCAACTCTAACCCAAAGACGCCGACCAGAAATATGAAAGCTGACAGTATCGACTCATTTACAGCTTTTTTCCTCTGCCAAAGAGTACCTGAGATACCAAACGCCCGAACCTCAATAAAACCCTGCGCTTAGAACCTACAGCAAGAATGACGACCAGCGTCGTAGAAAACAGTCCGATATAGCGAAACAAAGCACGGCGTGTGAGTTGGTGAATAGAAGGCTCTAAAAATTGAAAGACGGATGGATGTTAGCCACTGCAAGTCTATTCCTTCCGCTGTGATGGGCCGGCTTGTAAGTTGTGGGAATGAACGAAACCAACTACTCACGCATATCGCGAGAAACTTCCTCTACGCTATTGTACCCATCCTTCCAGCACTTCTCAATAACAAGGCGCACAGGAAGAGCAACAGGTGCTAAATCCGGAAAGATTTGCTTGTCGAAGAGGTTGCGAATTTCGGTGTCGGTTTTGTCCTGGTATAGTTGCTGGCAAGTACTGATCTCGTACAAAACCGTGCCGAGCGCAAAGAGGTCATCCTTTTCAGTGGGTTGCGACTCAAATTGTGATATCACTACTGGCCTAGTATAGCGAGCCGGCGGGTGCTCGAGACACTCAGAGCCATCGATCCTGGATCCCCCAAAATCAGCCAGCGCCAGAGTGCCATCATTCTGAACAAGAAAGTTATGGCTGCCGAGATCGCCGTGGATAACTCCCTTCGAGTGTATGTATCTAACCGCCTCCGTCGCCTGTGAGGGCCAGCTAGCAATGTATCTCATCAGCGCTGGATGCCAGCTTGAGATCAGGGACAGCTTACTTCGTCTTATCTGCGTAGTCAGGAAGCTGCTGGTGGGGAAGCATGGCTTGAAGTGTTCCCGCCGGATGATATTGCAACAACAGTCCCACCATCGTTCGCTCTGCCGAGACAATTTTTGCTTCGCCGTGGTATCTTAGAATGTAGGGGTGGCGGCCGAGTCGTTCGTATACTCTCTTTTCTCTGACATAGTGATCATGGGCATCACCAGATGCCACCTTAACAACAAGCTCTGCACCTATTATTAAAGCAACTTGGGCAAATCCACCCCTTGCTAGACCTTGAACCTGTTCGAATTTTAATTCTTCGAAATTGAGTCCTGGACAATCCATGGTATCGATGCAGATGTTATTAATTGACGAAGCTGTACGGAGTAAGTAACCCTCCCATCGCTTAAACGTTGATCGTGATGTGATTGATGTGTATGAGTGAAAACGATGCATTTGTGTGAGATGTTCGCCGACTATGTAAGATACATGATACATGTCAATTTTTTCCATCTCACAATCTCTTCAATGGCACATAGTTACTCTATGCTGCGAACGTCTCAAATCTGCGACTGGAAATCACAAACTTTTCGATTCCTGAAGCCTCTTTGTCCAGCATCTGCGAAGGTGCAAGGATCACCAAGTCACCAACTCATCCTAGCCCATCCCACTACGGACATCAAAGCGTCAAAGCGTCAAACAGCCTCCATCATGCCGCTCTCCCGTCCCCACTGCCGAGCAAGACCGTCTTCGACACAATCGAGATCGAACACCTCGCTCATCCATCAAAACATCCATCGCGATGTTTTCCTGGTGGAAGAAGGGCGATGGCGCGATCCGCCTGACCGACGATGACCTCTTCTTCAATGAAAAGGTGATATTCGACGACAAGCACGTGTTGTTCGATGAGAAGCCTCTTTCCGACCCCGACGATGTCATTCGCCAGAACCTCGAAGTCCTCGGCCTCATCGATCCCGTCGTCGCGGAGAATCTCTTCCTGACCGCGAAGAAGCAGCAAGGCGCTATCTGTCTCGAGGACCAGGCGGTCAGGCCTTCCAGTGAAACAACATGGCGGATCATCACTCGGATTCTAATCAGCAACACTCCTATCAGTTTGTTCAGCCTTCTGCTACATGTCGCTGCTATTGCCCTGGCGTTGGCAGGAAGGTGGTATCTGTACCAGGCGCTGCTGAATCTCGAAGAGCACAAAGACGAGGGGGAGGTGAACATATATACAAACAGGTGTGGGGGGGCGTTTTGCGAATGGCATACGATATCGTGGAAGGAGAATCTCTACAATCAATTTTGGGATAATCGAACTGCTAATGTGCTTTCTGTGGTACGTCGTCTTCTGTTCTACTCATGGGCAAAATGTTAATAGAGATAGCTTGTTGTCCCCATTGTAGGGTCAAGTGTGCATCTTCTTCTGCGGGTGTTCGGGACGAGTGTTGCCGGGATCCTCAGCAGCGTCTATGAGATTGCCATGATTGTACTCCTCATCTACTTCCCAACCGTTTCAGTCTCTCAAGATGGGTTCAAGTGGGAGGAAGTGCTTGTATTCTTCGGACATGGCGTGTCAGAAAGGACGACTGAAGAGTGGCAACTAAAGCTTGGTGCATTTCTTTGTGTCTATGCCATTGCGTGAGTCTCCGTCCTTCTATATCTAAGCATAATAAAAGCTAACCATCACACCAAGCCTAATCTACCTGATCCTCGTCAGCGTTCGCATAATCTCAGAAGTTATCACTCTCTCTCATGGTCAAAATTCCTCCGGACGTCTGGGAAAATGGCTTTATAGCAAAGGCTACAACACGGCCATTGGCCTCAACCTCATCTCCATTCCCTTCTCCATAATCGGAATTGGGATGATGATCTGGAATCTCGACTGGTGGAGCAGCTTCAACCTGAGCTGGGAAGTCTGGCGAGTATGGATTTGCTCCGGTTTTCCACTTTTACTCATCGTCGTGCGTCTCCCCCCCATTCTCCTGTCCCTTGACATCTGCAGATTGAAGAATCCCAAACTTACTGTACCAAGCTCTTCTTCCCCTCTCTTTGGTTCATTTCCGTCGTCGTGGTCGCGTGCTTCGAAGATGACCACATCTCTGCCAAAGGTCACAGAATCTACAGCATCGTCATGGCCTCCACGTGTGTCCCACTCCTCTTCACCACATCCATCGGCCTCATTCTCATGGACCGCGCCGCGCTTATCAGCACTCCATGGATAAACGATGGCCATTTGAGCTGGGAGCTCGAAACCACCAAACCGCGCAGCATCGTCGCCATCGCCATGACCGGTCTCGTCGGATTCATCCACCTGGGCATCATCCTCGCGCCCAAATTTAAGGCCGTGAAGGGCAAAGCACAGATCGAGATGGCTCTGTGAAAGCTCCATGAAGCAGGTTTTTTGAGCCGCCATACGTGGAGTGAGGAGGAGCTGGCTGCGGTATATGAGAGGCTTGTGGACGGTGCTCAGTAAGCGGGTAGTGTCGGTTCGTCCCGCCTCTTTCTGTTTCTCTAGCTATAGGGGGTGAGCAGCAAAGAGAAGCTGATGCAGACGCTTCCGCACGGGTTCAGAATCTTTGAGATCTATCTTCTTCGTAGGTGCGCCTTGTGCCACATCCGCCTATTTCCTTTCTAATGCCTCCTCTATACTTCCCTGCTCTATCGACCTATCTATCTGTCTGCAATTTATATCTGTCACATATACCACAGACCACATTAGTACTTCACAATTGGCAATTAAACTTCCATCTGATATTTCGTTTGCCCATACTCTCATACACTTTCTACCTATCTTCACAGACCATTCCTCCCTCCATACATCACTCATAAAACCTTCTCACCAAGTGCTCTCGACATTCTCGCCTGGCAACCAACTTCATGATTAGGGCCTGGAACTCTTGTCTTACCTATATTCTCTCCCTGGTGGCTATGAAATCGGGGAACGGGAATGCCAAGCTTTCTCTTGTCTACCTCCTCAGCCTTGCAGACAAGGCTGAACCCCGCCGTGCCGCCGGCCCCTCCTGCATCTTCCCCTTCACATTGCGCCGCAAAACATCGAGCGCCGAACAACTATTCAAGCGCGCCATAAATACTCAGCTCTTTTAACAACACCTTCCTAGCCGCAGAATTCCTAGGTGGCCCAGAAGGCGACAGCATGTGTAGCTCTTCTCGACCACCGGCTATGATCGGGCCTCCGACTCGGCATCAGCCTTGTGTCGGAGGAGGCCACTACGGATACATAAGAGACTCCTTGGCTCAAAGTCACCTTCGATGCTGAAAAGTCAGGGTGAATGGACATTCTAGGATATAATGGTATGGAAGATAGATCTCAGCGTCTGCTTCTCTTCAACTATACCTGAGGCCCTGGGTGTCGAACTTCGTCTTCCAAATCGAGGAGCGCTGCCTTCCCTGCCACCTGAAAACAATGTCGACCACAACTATTAAAAGTTAGTGATGGTATACTAACACCTTGAAGGCTTTACTACGTTGTACCGATGGCATAACCCATCCATATTGAGGCCCATTCATACTGAGCAGTGAGGTGGGCACGGTAAGCAGATAAGCATGTCTGATATCTAATATTTTCCCCCTCGTCGTCCTCCCATATCATGCCCATGCCCCTCTACCACAGGTTTCCTCTTTTTGCCCTTCTACGCCGGTGCCAGGCTCATACTCAGGACTCTACTCTTGGCCAGCTTATAAATCATTATATTTCCAAGCATCTCACCGATATTCATTCGCATACATAAAAGCCGCAGGGACCCCATCGACGTCCATCTTGCCCCCATACTGGCTATTTGATCAAATATGCGAGGTGAACCATATGGAAAGGCGGTTGGGTCGTCGATTGACTCTTCAGTATCGTCAGGAAATGAAGGATCGGTGGGCTGCAGTCGAATCCAGCGTGGAACTGACGCCTTTGCCTGACTTGCACTTGTTGAGGGATATTGGGCGCAGTCCGGGCGGTGTCGACACTGTTCCCTTGGTACCTGGTCAAGGGGCTCATGATATTGCGCGAACATGCCAACGATCAAGGATGCAAACTATATGATGAAGAGTATAAGAACGCAATGGTCAAAAGAGAGGAAGTGATTACTGGCTGGAGAGAGACAAATCCCGACTCGATATTGGCAGATGGCCTGCTTCCTATTTACAGGACTTGGCCTGCGAATTTGATGGGTGAGCTGGACGAAATAGACCGGGAGGCGATCCGAAACGCAAGGAGAAAGTACCTGACCCTTCTTCTAGAGACAGAGAAGGAGATGCAGACGCTGGTTGCCTTCTGGACAGATTGTGGGCTTGTTACCGGACAAAGGACCCCACCGTCATCATGGTGGCAAGATCCCAAGGCCAAGGCGGAGCGGCTCCCCAAGCCACAATATTTAAAGGAACGATTAGATGCGATTAATACAGAGTTCGGTTATCTTAGAGACAAGGCTGAAAAGCTACGAATGATCGAAATGTCATGCTGGATAGAGTCAATTATCAATGGCGATTATGAGCCTGCTGCATCTGATACTCTCCCACAGTCCCTGCTAGATGAGCTGGATATCGTGTGGCAGGGCCAGACGATCTGGCAAGATAGACTTCGACCCAGGCGTGGCGCCATCAGTGCTGCACTCGAGAGGCCCTACCCGGTACAAAGATCAACAAGAAAGCCTAAGGGTATCGTGAAAGAGTATAGGAGGAAAGCACCAGAACAAAAGCGGCAAACAACTTCAAAAGATCAAGCCACCACCTCCATTACACAGAAGGCAGGTACATCGCACCTATCTGGTACAAATTCTTATTTCAATGAAGCCTCACTCCAATCGAGACCTGCCAGCGTTCTGAGAGCCAGAAGAACGAAGAATGCGAGACGACAGCCCCCACACCAGGCCAGCACAGTGCAACCGCAAGGTGTACAAAAGACCCGCAACAGCAAAGGAAGGCAGACTCGCCTGCGCTGACGACTGAGTAACATCTAAGCGACCAATTGAGCCCCACGACTCCCAAATTTCGGCACAAAGCATGAATGAATCCACATCTTGCAATTGGCCAATTGTGCAAGCTGAGAAACCTATGATATGAGTCAAGCCCTCTGACAGGTTTCTGTACAAGTGGATTCAGCGGCAGAACTTCTTCGTCGACACGAGCACACATGAAGGTGTGCAGCCAGACGATACTACAGACGAGAGAGACATATTCGACACCCTTGAACTGCATAAGGATGGGAAGATTCTTCGTTGGGATATTTCTGAAAACAACATCATCATCCGTTCCATAGGGCAGCAAGCCGTCTGGAAAGGGGTGACAAATGCATAGGCGACGAGTGATAGGCATTATTACTTGCTATTGTCTTGCCCTCAATCATGAGGGATGGACCTGCAGTTCTCACGATCTGAATCTGAAAGATCTCCGACGCTTGCTGGCGGTAAACAAAAAAAATGTCGATGTGATCTATCATGTGCTCACAGAGATCCTCCAGATGACAAGTCCACTCGGCGTTGCAGGTCTTTGATACTATCATGGTTTCTAATACCGGACGATAAAGAGCTCACGACAAGATTAACCCAGAGGAAGACACCATTGGCTTCGTGACAGTCTGTCAGATTAATTCTGAAACTCGGATTGGCTTCTCCTTCAGAAGTCCGTTGACACCTCTCGTGACCCCAAAACATACCACTGACATAATGTCCAATGGCAAAACACGTCCGAGCTTGGGGCTGAAGAGTATTGTCCGATCTGAACGCGTCAAGCTGCATCCACGGTCAGAAGAATCCCTCGATAGATGCGCAGAACATTGTTTGGCATACCAGATCCAGGATATTGCTGGCTTTGCGCTCCAACTCGTTCCTTAGCATCACTGCGAATTTCAACTGAGACCTAGCCTGTCTGTGCACGCCACCTTACTTCTCGTCGAGATGGGATCGTACATCCAGTCCCTTCGATTGAACATGTCCGGGCTGGAGGAATTCGCAGTGACGTGCCGTCCGTCTCTCGATACGTCCTATTGAAACTCACTCTCCTAACATATCCAGGTCTGAGCCGTAGACGAACAGCCATGCAACGGAGTGCCTTCCTTGTTGATCGCATTATCGAACCTGTTGTTGCCTGGTTTTTTTATTCTAGTTCGTTCTGCCTGTACTTTCATATCCTGTGCGAAACATTAATAGATGATGGCCTTTTGGACGCTTAAACGGGACTGAAGGAATAGGAGTTTGTTGATTTTTCCATTTCCTAAGAACACCATGGTTTAAACGCTATATGTGATTCGGGGGGTGGCTTAGTTCCCACATGAATGAGCGAGATCTTCGCCATCTTTGAGTGCTAACATTTTAAAAGCTTACTTCGTAGATATTCATCATATACATTTATATATAGAACTATGTATCCAATATTCGTCCTGCGGATGATTCGGCCAAATGCTAGATCAGAAGCACAAGTGAGCTGCAGGGCTATCTCCGCTCCCTCGGTATCCAACATGCACCCATAGCCCCTTCACTCTTCAGCCCTCCCCTCAATCCAAGACCCTCACCCGAATACCATGACTCCCCGGCTTAACCAGCGGCAGGAAGCTATCGGCATAGAGCTCCACATCCACCATGCCCGTCTCGAACAGCTCGAAGACCCCCACGTCCCCCTCCTCCCTAACCCCCTCATACCTCTCCCCCGTCTCCGTGACCCCTTCTTTACTCCCATACCGCCTCCAGATCTGACTCATCGCCAGATACATCTCCGCATAGCTCAGCGGCATGCCGAGACACTGCCTGCTCCCGCGCGTAAAGCTCACGAGATACTTATCCAGCGCCCCATCCAGCCTCCCCTCCCCATCCAGCCAGCGCTCGGGCCGGTACTCGCGCGACCTCGGGAAGATCGCCTCGTCGTGGTGCAGCTGCGCATTCGACATCCCGACCGGCGTCCCCGGCGGGATCGTCCACGTCCTGCCCGTCGCCGGGTCGCTCAGCCGCAGCTCCTCCTCGGCGACGCGCGCCAGCCGCCCCGCCACCCCGTACGTCAGCCGCAGCGTCTCCTTGATCACCGCGTTCAGGAACGGCAGCGGCTCCACGTCCGCGAGCGGCACGACGGCGTCCGCGTCCGGGATCGCGGCGCGCAGCTCGGCCTTGAGCCGGCGCAGCAGAGCCGGCGACCGGATGAGGTGGAAGGTGCTGACCTCGAGGACCCAGGCGGTCGTCAGCGTGCCGGCCATCATGAGCACCTGCGCCTCGTCCGAGAGGCGGGCGAGGGATTTGTCGGACTCGGGGAGCTTGGAGTCCAGGATCTCGTGGAAGATGGTGGGGTGCGAGAGCTCCGCGTTCATGGCGTTGGCGCCCGACTTGATCTCGGCGATTTGCTTCGCCGTGTTCTGCGTGTGTTAGATGGGGAGAGATGCGAAAAGGGGGGAGGAAGAGGGGAGATGAGAGAAAATTACCCGTTTCTGCGCAACGAAGGCGGCCATGGCGGGATGGGTTAGGCGCGTGAGCCAGTCTGGTGTGGCCTGGAAGACGTTGTTGAGCCAGGGCGCGTGCTTCATGAAATTGCCTGCGGTGGAGCCAAAGAATGCTGCATCGCGATATGTAGGGTCGAAGTCAGGTGCCTCTGTAGCCTCGTCAGTAAGCTTCCGTGCCAGAGGGCAAGTCTTGTTAACTGCTAACCAAGCCGATGATCAGATCTGGCGAAAGCATATTGCATGACAACATCTGTCTGATATTAGAGCATGTCAAGCTTGTGTTGTCTCCGATAAATTCAAACCGTTGGTGAAGGCCGCGAAGAGCCAGCTGGCATTCAAAACCTCTCGACTTTTCCGGAAATCCTCGATCCTTTTCAGCATCATTTCGACTCTCTCCTGGATGACTGGCTGAAGCTTCCGCACGTTTTGCGTGGAGAAGAAGGGGTTGAGTGCGGCCCTTCGAACCTTGTGCCTGTCATGGTCAACGGTCGCGAACATGGAATGGTCCATGCCGAATGATTCGGTGAACCAGTAGTACTTGTTTCGCTTCCTGTTGCTGGCGCTGCTGGCGTAGACTTCATCGTAGAACTCGGGATCAGAGACGTGGAGCTCGAAGGGAGAGATGCGGATTATTGGACCGTATTGTTTATGGAGCTCGATGATCTTGAAAGTGTATTGGCCGCCAAGGATAAGGTCGTAATAGAGTTCATACCTATTATTATTAATGCTAGGTCACTTCGTAGATTAATATTGAAGGTCGTATGAAGCTTACTTACCACAGCGTCAGTGCCGCAAGCTTCGGTCCGGGAAACTTGCTAAGAGGACTGAGATAGAGGCGGTAAATGGCACCATAGAAAGTATATGTGATGACAGAGATAATGAGGAGAAGGGAAACCGGGTGGTCTTTCCAGTCTAAGAGGTCCATGGCTGCCATGGAGGCCGGAGCGCAGACGAAGCAGATGAAGCAGATGAAGCAGATGAAGCAGATGAAGGACGAAGGACGAAGGACGAAGGAGATGATGATGGAGAGAATGATCAGGGAAGGACAAACGGAAGAGGAAGGGGAGGGGAAGGAGGGGAAGGAGGGGAAGGAGGGGAAGGAGAGGGTGGAAATCGAAGAGAGAGGCTTGAAATCCAACCTCGTCGTCGAAGAAACATGACATGGATAGGATAGGATATCGGCGCCACCCAGACGGCACCTATGTATGTATGGAGGTATGTATGTACAGTACCATGTAGGTGCCGCTCACCGATACGAGCGCTCGAGACACGAAGAGCAGAACCATACCATAAGATTGAAATGTCAATATCTATCTATGTATCTATGTCGTATCTATACGTCCCTAACCTGCTAGCTGATCTAGCACTTAGCGTTAGCTGTATAGGCTGTCATCCACTGTGAATCCGCTGTCATCCTACCATCTGGCAGTTCTAGAACGGTCCGCTTAAGGGGGAGGAGGGCAAGTGGGGCCGGGGGCCGGGGGCCGGGGGCCGGGGGGTGGTTGGGTTGGTTTGGTTAGGTTGGATTCCCTGTGACGGGCGGTTAGCATGCATGATTCAATATGTAAATACAGTAAATACAGTAAATACAGTAAATACCTGAAAAACAGATGCGGGACACGCTGCAAAGAGGGGTAGACTTACCTGAATGCTGCTGCTGCTGCTGGTGATGGTGGTGATGGTGGTGATAGTTGAGGGTTCGATAGTCAGGATAGATTCACCCAAGTACGCAATTGATTTACGCGTCCTATTTTTTCTTTGCGATATGTTCCACTTACGATATTTTTATTTACTACTGCATCTACTGCGAAATGTGTAATCTAAGCGCTGCTAATCCACTGCCCCTCGCAAGTCCATCTAAATCCAAGCGCTGCTCCATCATAAACTATTCCAAGGACTCCACTCTCTACGGCATTGACAAGCACATCCTCCACCGCCACAACGTCGTCTCCGCCAACTGGTCCTCCGCAGACCAGCTCTGGACGCTTCAGGTCTCCATCACCTGCACCGAAGCCGAGGCCTTGCATTCACCGCGCACTCCGTCATCTTCGCCACAGGGCACTACGACTACAAGACGCCCCTCGATGTCCAGATCCCGGGAATCCAGGACCTCAAAGACCAAGTGGTCCACCCGCAGTTCTGGCACCAAGACCTCGACTATGCGGGCAAGGACATGGATCGTCATGCCGCAGCTCTCCGCCAAGCTCTGCGCGGCGTTCCCCGGCGTGGTGAAGAGGATCGTGGGCGCGAATATGCTCAAGCAGCTGCGGCCGGGCTCGAGGCTGGACCCGGACTGGACGCCGCGGTACAGTCCGTGGTAGCAGAGATGTCGCCGGACGGGGACTTCCTTGAGGCCATGCGGCGGGGAGGACGAGCGTGGCGACGGGGAGAGGGAGGTTAGACTCACGGATAGACGGACGCACGTTGCAGCCGGATATCATCGTCACGGCCACGGGCTACGGATCCTCATGGCTGGAGGCACCGTCATGAGCCTTGATGGGGAGAAGGTCGACTACCCTGAGAAGTCTCTCTGGAAAGGCAATGATGCTCTCGGACGTGCTGAATGCGGCGTTCGTAATAGGATGCACGAACGCGTCGTGGACTCTGGGCGCTGACGCGACGGCGAAGATACTGCTGCGGGTCATGAAGACGATGCAGAGGGGGGATTGGCGGTGGTGGTGCCGGGGCTCAAGGAGGGCTTGAAGGACAAGCTGCCGCTTCATCTGGCCAGTACGTATGTGCAGCTCGCGGAGCAGGTGCTCCCGAGGCCGGGAGGGACGAGCGTGGAGAGAGGCTGGGAGAGCGTGCTTGGCGATCTCTGGGATACCAGGTTTGGGAGTGTGACGGAGGGGTTCGTGTATGAGAAGGGCTCGCTCTGGGGGGTTAGGCGGACCGTGAGCCACTGACCGGCAGTGGCGAATTAATGGAGACTCGAGACGAAGCAGTGGAAGAGACGACAGGAACGAGAGCAGGTGAGTATGTATAAGGCGAGCATCTCCTTTGGATGTAGACTGCGTTCTCACGAGGCGGACGAATCTAACATTTAGGATCTCCATACGTCTAGCGATCAAGACCGTCACCTTGCCTCTCTTCGATTCGGGAAAATGCGCCATCCGTCGTTATGCACTTATAAATCCATTCCCCCCAATGTCACCCAACAAACCCTGCCTGGGTAGCTCAATCGGTAGAGCGTGTGACTCTTAATCTCAAGGTCGCGGGTTCGAGCCCCGCCTCGGGCTCAATACCCGAGTTCCCGCAAGGGACTCTGAATATACATTTTTCCATTTTGGTGCTGGACTTGCAGAAGCGCTCGCTGCTGTTCTTTTCTTCCTTTGCTCTTCTGCTCTTTTTACTGTAGCAGTGGGAGGATTTTTTTGCTTGTGGGTTTAGTGGGATTTGTGAGGCGGATGAGGAAGGTAGGGATGGGATGGTGAAAGGGTTGTTTTATGTCATGGTACACGTGGTGCACGTGGCGAACTAGGTAAATGCATATGTGCGTTTGTGCGAACAGTTCGATAAAGGACTTCACGCGGGAGGTAGCTGGGTCGGTAGGTTTCTACCGACTGAGGTTTTGCACGTATTTTGCGCATCTCTGCAACCTACCTACCCACTGAAGTTGTAGTTGTTCCGTCGATTCACCACAACGTGCCAAACAGTGCGTACGTAGCAAGAGTAGATTCCATTATTCCTCCATGACTTATCTGCGTGTGCTGACGCTCTACTGTATATGCAATGCAGGGTATCCGCCCATCCCATCCAATCCCATCCATCCATGCCCCAAACCCAACGCTGAAAGCCACGCATATGCACATGCACACCTCAAACTCCATCCCCCCTTCATGCCATGCCATGTCCTCTTTACGCCTCGGACGCATCGCCATCCCCAGCCTCGCCCATCGCGACATCCCCCTCCGCAGCGGCAACACCCTCCTCCCCCCCCGCAAAAATATACCGCTCCAGCTCCGCAAACGTCTCCTCCAGGTCGTCGTTGACAAGCGTCTTGTCGTGGCACCCAGGCGTCTCGGCCATCTTCGCCTCCTCCACCGCGATCTCAAGGCGCTGCGCGATCTTCTCGTCTGAGTCTTTGCTGCGGCTGCGCAGACGCCGCTCGAGCTCTGCCATGGTGGGCGCGGCGAGGAAGAGGAAGCGCGAGGGATACGATTGGTCTTTGAGCTGTTGGATTCCCTGGGATGTGTTAGGCTGGAATCGAGAACATAGGGACCTAGATAGAACTGGAAGATTGGGGGGAAGGCGGCGAGAGTTAGGGGATGGCGGAACTTACGTGGTAATCCATCTCCATGACAGGGATCTTGCCCGACGCGATAATGCCCTCGACCACCTTGCGGCTGGTGCCGTAGTCGTGACCGTTGAACTTGTTGAACTCCAGAAATTGGTCTCCGTCACGCATCATGGCGTACGTCTCGGTGTCGATGAAGTGGTAGTGAGATCCGTTGACTTCACCTTCGCGTGGGGCGCGCGTCGTATGCGACGCTTTCTTGCCAAAGATCGTCGGATACTTGTCCATCAGCATCGTGATGAGCGTGCCCTTGCCGACACCACTCGGCCCAGAGATGACGATAGGACGCCTATCAGTCGGCATCTGGGTGTTCTCCATCTCCACATGTTCAGCCTCGTCGTGATGATCTTTCTCGATCTCAATCTCAGCGACCGGCGGCTGTGTCTCGAAGATCGAATCTATCTTCTCTGGATCGTCGATCTTATCGAAACCCGCAAGTTTGCTCTTACTAGCGATCCGAAGAGCTCTCCAAGATTTGCTTGCTTTACCGTAGATGGCGGCTTCTTTGGTCTCCTCGTTGGTGGGCATGTCGATCTCCAGCTCGTCCTCCGCAATTTTATTTTTGAAGCTCGCCAACGCAGGCAGTGAATAACGCTCTGGGTTCTTCAGGCGCTGCATGCCGGTTACCCCATCCGCCTCACTCAGGAACGCCAGATCAAGCGAACCCATCGGCTTTGGCCTCAGCCGCTTATTCGCCGTGGCTTTCTTCGCCGTGGCTTTTGCAGAGAGATACTCCTCGGGCTTGATGGCCGGGCGCTCAATGGAGGGGCACCCTTCGATCTTCCAGCGTACCCAGTGTTTGTCTCGAGACAAGACCGAGTCGACCATGCGGTAGAAGAAGGCACCGTCGTAGCCCTGCTTGAGATAGTCCGCTATGGACTTCTTTGTATCCATTGCCCATTTGATATCCTCATCGCTGAGAGTTTGATCTTGGTACACCACGGAGAGATTCTGTTTTGTGATCGTTGACAGCTTTTCTTTAGCTTTGCTGCCGAGAGAGATGAGGAAATCCATAATGATAAGGGCTTGCACTAGGATGTTGCGACGGAAGGAGAGATCTTTGATTTCGAGCTCAAACAGATCCCTGCTTGTAAGATATTTCGGATTGAAGGTATGTGCCAGATCATCGTCGTCCTGTCCACGCTTCCGCTTTGTACCCCTATTGCTTTCCTCGCCATTTTTTGACGATCCACGCGCATTAGGCTCATTTTGAACACACCGGAACATTGACATTGTCGCGTCAAGGCCGTTTTTGAAGTTGCTAAAATGCTGGTGGTCGAATAACCCCTTTGGCTGACTGAAGCTCTGTTGCAGAGACCAAAAAACTGGATATAGCTCATCTGGATCAAGAGGTTTTTCTGCTGCGGCGGCGTCCTTCGCATTGAAAGATACCGATTTAGAGGTATTCTTCGCATCCTCGTTCGTAGATGGTATACCTGCTGACTTGCTATCTGCGGCCGGCCTAGCTGGTGTTGCTTTTCCTTCAGTGTCAATTTCCATCTGATCCACCGAGTCCTCTTTTTTAACAGGTATCTGATCGAAAGTAGTCACATTCTCGACATGATATTCGCCCCTGAGATTCACGGAGCTCTTATCGCCCAAGGGAAAGCTCTGGAACATGAAGATGAAGACCCGTCCACAGAACGCTGTATCCTCCGCTCGTGACAGTCGCCGTAGTAGCTCATTGCAAGTTCTCAGTATGACCAACTTCTTCGCGCCGAAGTGCTTTGCGATCATACGTTCTCGTCGTGATTCCAGATAATCGAAGATCTTGCGGCAACCTGCAATTGTCTGTGTGTCCATCAGCTCCTCGACGAGCCAGAAGAGCAGCGCCGGATCACACTCTTCGTCGTCCGACAGGATGTTGACAATGTCCAGCAGGTTCCATATTTGAACGAATTGGCGCTCATCTATCGAATATGTAGCCTAGGTTTGGTCAGAAGTGTTCGTGACTGCATGAGGCCGGGGTCCTCACCAGAAGTTCGATGAAGGCATCTCGAACAGCCGTCTCGATGACTGCGTACTGAGTCGACTTTTTCGCATCGCGTGTCTTTGGGAAATTCTCCAATGCCTGGAGCCTTAGCAGCTCCGTCGCAATATCTGTTTTCAAGATCGGCGGCTCGATCGCGTCTGTTCGTTTTGTTTCGCCGCTTTGCCCAAGCATATCCCCCAAGAGCCCCTTAAAGATGCTAACCGCCTCCACTTCAAGAGCCGCCATATTGGCTCACATGTAATGGGCGACCTTGCTCAACGCGTATTGTATGTTTAATTCGTCTTTGTTGTTGAGTGGGCGACGTTCAATTTAATTGTTCTTTGAGGCGCGTTCGCGATCTGGATTTCTTGAGTTGGAGCTCTGAGGAGCGGGAGCTAGCCAAAACCTTATTTATTTATGCCAATCACATGACGTCGTTTTCCGTGTGGTCTGAACATCCTCAGAAACGCGTTTCGAAATCTCAGGACCGTGAATTTTGGCGTCTTGCGCAAACATCAAGCGCAATTCCCCAATCCCTCACAACAATGGCGCCGAGGACGAGGGGCAATGTGGAGGTGCGAAAGGAGGCGGATGATGGCCGGCCGACGGTTGCGGATCTCCAAGGCGACAGTCCCTTTGCACAGCTTGCGAAGAAGCATTGGCTGAAGGCGACCAAGAAATCCACGAAGGTCAAAGTGAAGCCAGAGGTCTTGAAGAAGGATATCTGGGATGTGCTGGAGCAAGAGGACTTCTCGTATAAGTCTCTACTCGTTTTGGAGAATCTGCAACTCCTCGAGAGGTAAGCATTTTTGAGCTCTGGCGTTGGTAAATACTAATCGTATCGCAGCTACCTTTGGCCAGGTTTTTCTGACGATGCGTCAAATCATCATGTTCTTTTAATTGTATTGATTTCCAATGTGCGCAGTCGAGAGCATTTGCCGATATGGAGTAAGTTAATATCAAGGGACTTCTTGCTCGAGCCTGGACTGATGGAAGCAGGCATCTATTCGGACGATCCAGTCAATTTCTCATTACTTTTTCAACGCATTCTTTCGATGAGCTTGGATAACACTCTGTCACCGAATATTCGAACTCATCTTCTATCGTTTATAATAAGCGCTTTCCAATCCTTAGATAGTGGCATTATCCGAAAAGAATGCGCCCCCCTCGTGTCGATATCCATCTGGCATAATCTATCGGACGAAAAGAAGCGGGATAAGAAGCTGGATCAGAGCGTTCAGTTGAGGAAGGTGTGGAGAGCGGCTGGTAAAAGATACGATGCGGTGGACGATGCAAAGAAGGGGAGACTACGTTTCGAGCGGTCATGGCTGTATGCTATGCTGCTAGACTTTTTCAGTCAACTATACGATGCCAAAAGCAAGTCAGACAATCTCCGATATTGCGAGCGATTCATCGAGCTATTGTCCGACTTGCAAAGCCAATTGCCTACTCGGAGATATGTCAATACGCTATTGCAAGATTTAAATACATTGCCGATCATCAGATTATCTCCATTATTCAACGACGAAGCCAATGGCTTATTACGAGATCTCCATAGCTTACTGAGACATTATACATACTTTTCGATCGACGACCACACTGGCATTCAATATACTCGGGAAGAGGCATATGAACGTCATTGCGCCCAACTTGCGAATCTTCAACGCACTGCTCTTAAGCACTTCAAAGAGAAGCTCACGATTCTTGCTTTGTCGAACTACGGTTCAATTGAGAAGAGGGATGAACTTGAAGGCCATTTGGAGGCATTGACGGATGATGAGCTTACAAAGCTCTGCGAGCTACTTGACCTGCGTGTATGTTATCCGGATTCTGCGAATGTTGCCGTCGATCGCTCGTTATTGATGGAGGTCCTCATATCCACATTTGAGAAACGAAAGACATTCCAAGAAACTGCCCGCGATTTGAGCATTATGCCAACAGAGACCGCATTATTTGACCCGACATTGCTGAGGAACGAGACCTATAACGGATCTCAACCGTTAGCCCTCCCTAAGCTCAACCTGCAGTACCTTACTGTTGGCGATTTCTTATGGCGATCTTTTATTCTGCATCGCTGCGAATCATTCTTCGAGATTCGTAAGGATATGGAGGATACGCTGAAGCGGATACGACCACAAATTGGTAGGAACGGAGAGACAAGATTTGACGGATTCTCCAAAATGGCTCTGCTCATTTCGAAGCCGGCTGTTCTCGAGGCGGTCCCACCTCTTGTTGGTGATGACAAGCCTGCTGCTGTAAAAGCCGAGATTGCACTCGATGTTAACCGACTTGCTGAAAACATACGCCGAGAATGGGATTCTTTACGCCCAGATGATGTTGTTTTCCTCTTGGCTGTGGAAATGCCTGACGAGAGCAAGATGATTACAAGCAGTGATTCCAACCAAACAGATTACCAAAAGCTTGGCATCAAACATATTCGCGCTGCTGAGGTTATTCAAGTGCTGGATGACAATGGACGGCCTGTGAGGGATTTTGCCGGCCAGAGCAATGGCCGCGGCCCCCCTCTGCGCCGACTCCACGTAAAGCTTGACGCAGCCACGTACAAAGAGGACTTGGAACGTGCAGCGAAGGGCAACCCTGATATCTATGAATCGATCAATGTCATTGTTCGAAGAAGAGGGCGAGAGAACAACTTCAAGGCAATCCTGGAATCTATTAGAAGTCTGACACTGTCGGATGTTCCACTTGCTCCGTGGCTTCATGAAGTCTTCCTTGGTTATGGTGACCCAGCTGGAGCGACTTATCCACACCTATCCAATAAGATCAAGAAAATCGACTATCGAGACACGTTCTTGGACTGGCAGCATTTGATTGAAAGCTTGCCTGGGAAAATGGTTGAGCCCAGTGAGGATGCGAACGGCAGTTTTGGGCCACCATATGTTCTTCAGAATCTAGATAAGGCTCCAGCAGCAGCTCCTGCTAAACCCTCGAAGAAGCGGAGACGCGATCAAGTCGAACCTCAGTCAAATGTGGGCCCGCCAGCCATCGAAGTCTCTACTTATAAGCCGCCAAACACCGGGCCTTATCCGATCGACGAAGTCAAGTTGAATCATGTTCGTTTCACACCGGCACAAGTCGATGCCATCATCTCAGGTACTCAACCAGGTCTGACGGTGATTGTTGGTCCTCCTGGAACCGGAAAGACCGACGTGGCGACACAAATTATCAACAATATTTATCATAACTTTCCCAGGCAGAGGACACTGCTCATTGCTCATAGTAACCAAGCTCTTAATCAGCTATTCCAGAAGATTGTCGCTCTAGATATCGACGAAAGACATCTCCTGCGTCTGGGACATGGTGAAGAAGAGCTTGAAACTGAGAGCAGCTTCAGCAAGCATGGACGTGTCGAGTCTTTCCTAGAGAATAGAGATCGATATCTTCTTGAAGTGGATCGTCTGGCTGCAAACTTTGGTGCGCCTGGTGCCCATGGCAGTTCAGCCGAAACTGCGGGCTACTTCAATTCTGTATATGTCGAGCCTGCATGGGCAAGATTTCAGGAAGCTCTGAAAGATCCAGAGATTAAGAAAGAAAGCATTGTCGAGCTCTTCCCCTTCCATTACTACTTTTCCAACGCCCCGCAACCGCTCTTTCCTCCCGAAGCTGATAAGACTGAAATCCTTGACATTGCCAATGGCTGCTATCATCACATCTCGAAGATTTTCACCGAGCTAGCAGATGTGCGACCTTTCGAGATTCTCCGCCGAGATCGTGACAAGGCCAACTACCTTCTCACAAACGAGGCTCGCATCATAGCCATGACCTCAACACACGCGGCAATGCGCCGAAGGGAAATCGCCGGCCTCGGCTTCCATTACGACAATGTGATTATGGAGGAAGCAGCGCAGATCACAGAGATCGAGAATTTCATTCCTCTCGCGCTTCAAAACCCCAAGAAGGGGACGACCCCGTTACAACGCGTGGTCCTCTGTGGCGACCACTTTCAGAATTCCCCCATCGTCCAGAACCTCGCCTTCCGCCAATACGCGAATCTCGAACAGTCTCTCTTCTCCCGACTCGTGCGTCTCGGCGTACCAACTGTCACGCTGGATAAGCAGGGCCGTGCTCGCCCTTCCATCGCCGAACTATACCAATGGCGCTATCCACATCTTGGTAACCTCCCATTCGTCGAGACTGGAGCGGAGTTCCAAACAGCAAACGCGGGCTTCAGATACGATTACCAGTTCGTCAACGTGCCCGACTACAAGGGCCGTGGCGAGTCCGAGCCCACACCGCATTTCATCCAGAATCTGGGCGAGGCAGAGTATGCCGTCGCCATCTTCCAGTACATGCGCCTGCTCGGCTATCCGGCGTCGAAGATCAGCATCCTGACGACGTATGCGGGCCAGCGAGCGCTGATCAAGGATGTCCTGGCGCACAGATGCGCGAAGAACCCGATTTTCGGGCTGCCGAAGATCGTGACTACGGTGGATAAGTACCAGGGCGAGCAGAATGATTGTAGGTCTTCCCCCCGACTCCCAACTTCTATATCTTATGACTGCATGCTGACTATTGATCTAGACGTCATCCTCTCCCTCACCCGTACCTCCCGCGTCGGCTATCTCCGTGACGTGCGCCGCCTGACCGTCGCGCTCTCCCGCGCGCGTCTGGGGCTTTATATCCTGGGCCGCCGCGAGGTTTTCGAATCGTGCTTCGAGCTGCGGCAGGCATTTGAGATCCTGTTCCGTCGGCCGGACAAGCTGGTGCTGGTGACTGGGGAGCTGTGGCCGTCGCAGAGGGCGACTGGGGAGGAAGAGGCGAAGGGGAAGAAAAAGAAGAAGAAGAAGGAGGAAAAGGAGGAAGGGCCTGTGGAGGCGGTCATGGAGGGCGTGGAGCATCTGGGTCAGTATGTGTATGAGATGACGAATGCGAAGGTGGCGCAGGTGAGGGCGGAGAGGGGGGTTCCGGAGGAGGCGTTGCCTGTGGTGCAGGAGGTTGAGGAAGTGGAGGAGGTGATGGGTGAGGAGGAAGGGGGAGAGGGGGAGGACGTTCGGGGATTCGAGGTTGAGGAGTAGGCACGGGGAGGCGTTCTGCGTGTATAAAATTGGCAGGTAGCGGGATGTTAGGGTATGGTCAGGTCAGGCATGAACGGCGCAATATATCCCTTTCGTATAGGCGGGAAGAATGAAAGGATGGGATAGTTCAGGAAAGGAAGCCTTTGCGCGACACTTTTGACGAACGACTTGCATGTGTTTCCTTGATCGTGTTGTGCAACTCGTCATATCGCAAGGAAGATTATATGGTTAATAGAACTCCTGAATTCTGCTAGCTACATAATGCATATCTGCTATATCATGACATCCCCCAAATTTACGACAGCAACGTCTTCTCCTCTCCGGCCCCCAGGGATGTACCCCACATTTCGGAATACAGGAAGGCCTATTTTCCCCACCGCGTCACCGCCCTGTCAACTTCCAGTTGCTGTCTGTCAACTTCCGGTTGTTGTCTGCCATTCCAGTACAAGTTCTGTGTTTTACAGCTGGATCGAAATCAAAAAAAATTTACGTGCACACATGCATTCGACCACTCGCCAGACCCCTACAGTGAGCCTAGAGATGGGTTCAATCGTTCAGGTATATCGTACAAGGTAGAAGGTACAAGGGATATGGTCCCTGCCAGAGTGGCAGGACAGCCGTGCAGCAAGCTTATGCCGTCACATAAACCGGGCTTTGCTTTCTCGACATTTCTCATTCGGCGAGGAGCTTTCCCACCGCTGCCGCTGACAGAAACAGCGCACCGCTGCAGACCAGAAACACAGTGTCGCGGTAATTTTCTCCTGGCTTCGGGTCAGTTTTGCGATCTACCTGTGATAACAAGGAGCTTCACTCACCATCCTTTGTAAGGCTCAAGCCTACCACGACGAAGATGTTGAGAGGAACTCTGAAGATGGAATAGATCTTCGCCCTCACTCCGTCCTCGACAACCTTCTCCTTCTGCTGAGCTATGCTCGGATAATAGATACCGCAGCAGACCTCGAAGATGCAGAAGCACCAGAAAGTTACTGCTTCGTTCCGGACGAAGACGGGGACCAGAAAGCAGGCGCTTGCGACGGTCAGGGTTATCATCAGCAGTCGGGACGAGGGAATGACGGATCGAGAAGTAGACCGAGACGCGTTATAGGTAAACAAGAGGGAGCCAACCATCATCGCGCACATCAGGCCTGCGAAGATGATGCCGAACGGTAACGTTGTGTCTTTGCCAGCCAGCTGGTGCGCTAGCTTCAGCGCGGGGAATTTGAAGAAGATCCAAAGATACATCGTTCCCTCGAAAACGCAGGAGGTCATGCATAACACCCAGAGACGTTTGTCTGTATAATAATCAGCAGCTTGCCTTTATTAAAAAAACGCATCTGGTCGCTTACCAGCCATTACTAGTCGGAAAGCAGACTTCTCTTTCTTCTCTGGCATCGAGGGGTCCAGAGCTTCTACATTGGCACTATCTCCGTAGTTCTCGTTCTGCGACGTGGTTAATGAAGCTCTCCTGCGGCCAATAGCATTCAACAACTCACCCATCCATTAGAAATGAGGACGAAGGCTATGACCAACAAAACAACCGCCGTCAAAAAGGGCGCTGTCTGGGTATTGGTAACATCCACGACCCCTTGGGCGAAAACACCAGCCAGGATCGCAACTATTCCATTCAAGGTCGTCATTGTCCCGAACAAGTCACTCAGCGATCCACCCGCTTCATCAAGGTGTTGGCGATGATATTCGGTGACCATCCAGCTCTCGAAGACGCTGTACATGAGAGTCGTGGCGACACCCCCTAGGATGCGGCCTAGGAAGATTATGAAAATGTCTGAAGATAAGATCGTGAAGCAAGAGAGAGAGTATGTGACACAGAAAAAAAGACAGGCCATACGACGACCATAACGGTCGGCCAGCGAGCCAATGAAGGTCGCAGAGATGGCGGCGGCGAAGAAGCCGGTGGTGAAGAGGTAAGCAACGGTTTCCTCTGCAAGACCTTTTTCATCTGCAATCCTGTATCAGCATCACGCCAGCCGCTGTTCTTTACGCCTCGATAGCATTACCTTTGTACATGGTGTAGATATATGGTCCCTTGATTTTGTCAATTGGGATTCATGGCACTCTGCAGTCGGGAAAGGCATACCTGAAGCCAGTCGGCACCAAACACGAGTAGGTAAACAGGCAAGAATTTCCTCTTGAACTTGCTATTCAGAGCTGCTGCAGCAGCAACTTCTGCTTCTGTTCGACCAGCCATGTCTCGTGACGTCTTCGTCTTGCGATCCTGTCTGTACTGGCGATACGCCAGACAGAGGTTCAATGCCACCAAGGCCACGACATTTGACTGATAGAATTCCATGATGGAGGATTTATGAAACGATTCGTGAAATGAAAAGAGGATGAACAGTCGCAAAATCAGGCTTGCTGGAAATTTCGCTCTGATTGTTGACCGGAATGTCTTCAGCTATAAGCTGAAAGTTAACATGCGGCGGCCTGTATTTAATACAAAAATAGCATTTCCCCTCTCGTAGAATACGTATCTGTCACCTGTACAAATGCGGGTTTAAGTTTCGACTAGATGTTCCAATCACCCATCGGAATGGAGACTTGGATTCAAATGGGTTTAAGTCCAAACCCTGTAAGGATCGTATACGAGCTGAGAAGGGCGACAGCCAACTAAGAATGTTGTTATTCTTGATTGAAACGCGGGTGGACCAAGGGAGAGGACAAGAATAGCCTCTCCTTAGAATGTTTATTGGGCATTCCGTGCAGATCTCCTTGCCTCCTCCTCACTGGGGGAAGTCGCCTATGTCCTCACATAAATAATGGCCTGCCCCTCTCTCTGATGTTCAGTGTTCAGTGTTGTGGCACAACGCACGCGATTGTCATTGTCCACTTCCAGCTCGCCCAGCATGCAGGCAGCTAGGTACAACCGAAGAATCCCCATCATCGCGGGCGTCGTTCTTATCCTGCTCGTGGCACTCTGGCACTCGAAGCCTGCATTATCAGACCATGCGGTATCAGCTTTCAAGGGAATACACGGGTATGTGGAAATGGAAATCCAGTCTGCTTCGAAGGCCGTCCCGTGAACTAACCCGAGCAGGTCTCTCAGAAAGCGACAGTCGCTGTACGAGATCGCCCTCAAATACGGCACCGACAAGGTGACCGGCCACAACTACCAATACATGTACGACGCACGCCTCGAGCCGCTGCGCGACCGCCACCTGAAGATGCTCGAGATCGGGCTCGGCTGCGACATGAGCTACGGGCCGGGCGCGTCGTACTACACGTGGCTCGAGTACTTCCCGCACGTCGACCTGTACTACATCGAGTACAACGAGGCGTGCGCGACGGCGTGGGCCAACAAGACGACCGAGGCGACCATCTTCGCGGGCGACCAGGCCGACGTCGCGTTCCTGCGCCGCTTCGTCGCCGAGTCCGGCGGCGACTTCGACATCATCATCGACGACGGCGGGCACACGATGAACCAGCAGAAGACGTCGCTCGAGCACCTCTGGGACTCGCTGACGCCAGGCGGAATCTACTTCGTCGAGGACCTGACTACGAGCTATGTCGAGAGCTATGGCGGCGGCCTCGGGAAGACGGATACGTTCATGGAGGACGTGAAGAACATGCTGGATGATATGAATAAGCATGTGGGGGTTCCGGACAAGTTGAGGATCAGTAAGGATGTCATAAAGTTGGATTTTGTGCAGGAGCTTGTTGCGTTGACTAAGAGGGATCCTTCTAAGATAGGCGGGATCTAGACAGTACTTCTCACGTCGGAGATCAGTATGTGGGCTAAGTTTATATAAATCGCGATAGCCTTAAATTAATTATAATTTACAAGTCCGTAGTTACCGAGATCAACGTTTTTATTCAATCCTCTCTTCGCTTGCGAAAGTCCTCACGGTTCCCTCAGGGCCTCGATAGGCAGATAGATAGTAGCGACACGCCCCAATTTGGTCGCCACGGCAACCTCGACACTCGGCCATGGCCGTCGCAACCAACACCTCTGACTCAGGGTCGGCGAGCCTCCTCCTACGCTGCGGTGTGCGACGGCGGGCAAACGAACGCCGTCCGCTCGGTCTAAAGCCCCGTAGCATGGCGGACGGCCTCTCTTGCGGATTGTGCACAATGAAGGAGGTCGTTTTGCTGCAGAATACAGGTATCGACTGGATTGCATACCTGGGGTAGGAGGGGCGGATGGCAAGGGAGGCAGGAATGCACTTGCTCGTATGCATGCATGGCATCCCTGAGGCGGCGTCGGGGCGACCCATGCGTGCATTTACCTAGTACTGTGCTGTATTGTATGTACACGCTCGTATTTTGGGCTGGTTGTTCGAGGTGATGTGGTGTGGTGTGGTGAGGTGAGGTGAGGTGATGCGCAACGAGATAGAGAAGAAGGGAGGTAGGTAGGTATGTATGTAGGAAGCGAGGGGGAGGGGGGAAGGGGGAGAGGGATCCAGCTTCTGTGGCCACGCAAAGGCGGATGGCCCCTTGATGGGATTGATCAATCCGATTGATCAAAGAGATTGATATTGATGCGCATCCGAGGGTAAAATGGAAACTTCCAATCTTTGCCTGGGTCGATTCTGCCATGCGATGCGATGCGGAGTGCGGAGGGTCTCTGTCATCTGGGATTGCAGCACTACTCTTGATTGTCAGGGCCGTCGGGAGGGAGCTGTGTACTCGGTAGGTAGGTTTCGGATTTGAGGTCTGACATGCCATGCACGGCGACGCGGGAGAGTATTCGTAGTTTGAGACGTTGCTTTTGCTTTTGCTTTTTCTGGGGGAGAAAGCACTGCGCTGTTTGCTGTTTGCCATGCATGCTGGGCTTTTGTTCTGGTGGTTGTGAGATGGGAGGGGAGGAGGGGACTTGAGAGTACTGCGTAGAGCACATGTGATCAGTGGCTGATGGATGTATGTATGTACTCTAGTGTACATACTTACCGTACTTACTGTACTTACCGTACTTACTGTACTGTAAGATAGATATCTATAGGGCATGATTCGTTGTTCAGCGCGCATTGCCCTCGTCGTATATGCTGTGATGTATTATTACTTATTGTATGTATCAAGTACTACAAGTGACACCTTCGGGGCTCTTTCGCGACTCTCTGCGCTGAAGAATAAGATGAGATGAAGGCCTATGGAGGGAGGGAGGAAGGCCTAAGGAGAGCCTAAGAAGAGCCTAAGGAGAGGCTGAGGAGAACCTATGAAGAGCCCAAGGAAAGCCTAAGGAGAAGGAGAACCTAAGGAGAAGGCGAACCTAAGGGCAAACAGCGCCAGCACGAGAAGTGAGTGCCCCTAAATGATAATAAATTAATAAAATTAATAAAATTAATAATATTAATAATATTCAATAGGGCAACGCACCAACGCACCAACCGCCACCATGCCCCAGCCTCGTCGGTGTCACGGAGTTTCTTTTTGCGGCTTGACAATGATGATGATGATGATGATGATGATGACGACCTCTACTCTACTCTACTTCGTAAGGGAGTAAGGATAAGGTAGGATAGAGTAGGATAAGAGGCTTCTCTGCTGAAAGGGGAACGACCTAATATCGCCCGCTCTTGTTGCTTTTAGCTTTATTTCCGTGTGCTTTGATGTGCACAGTGCCTAATTGAACTGACAATCGCGTCGGTCGAGTATAATATTATATTACATATATCATATATTAGATGTACAGTACATAATTTCTATCTACTCTAGTCTGCAGTTAGTAGAAATAGCACTCATGAAGTAATTTGTACCTTGTACCTCTAGCTACGTACCTCCCATTCATATCCGAGTCTCTTGTCTGTCTTTGTTGTGTCTCCATGGGCGCACAGTGGCAGCACAGAAATAGAGTCCATGAGCCCTGGATCTGGATCAGAGTGGCGAATGGAAGATGAACAATGGAAAATGGAAAATGGAACAAGGGACGCCGTTGTTTGTTGCTGTATGGCTAGCTAGATAGGTACCTACAATGCGACACCTTCAGGCTTCGAGTCGTCGTCTTTCTTTGTGAAGGGATCGATCAAAGAATATGGATCGTGTAATGCAGTGAGTGTATCCATAGCATTCACAGAAGTAAACCATAAACAGTATTCAAAGTATTCAGAGTCTTCAGAGTCAGAGTATTTATTTAGAATATTCAGAATATTCAGAATATCATTCCCTCATAGACCCTTTATAAATATACAGTATAATCAATTAATCATCATCATAATCATTATCATCATCATCATTTACCGTCCACAGTACATCTGCGGAGTACTCCTAACGCCTTTGGGCCATATCGCACTTCCTGGACTAGCGCGCTTTTCTCTCTCCCCAGTCGGATCGGCCAGCCAAATCAAATTTCTTCTGTTCGCCCTTTGCTCTTTTTACCTCATCCCTCTTGTCTCTGACAAAACCAAAACAACAACAACCACAATCCTATCCCACAGAATCTGCGACTCTCTATCCTTTTCGAAAAGGAATAGAGTTGATCGCATTTTTCATCTTCGGATACCCTCAGTACCTCTTATACCCCCCCTTCGAGGCCTCGATCGCGACTGTCCGCCCAGTTCGCCTGCGAGTTCACGACTCTCCTTTGAATTTCAGGCCCCAGGCCCTGTTACCTCAAAACTTTTTTTCTCCCTCTCACACAACAACCGACAAGTGCGATTAACTTCGACCACTGCGAAATTGTCTCAAACATCTCCGCTCAGTTCTCGATATTGTACACTCTGTGAAGCAATACCAGATCAGATTTGATATTTGATCGAAATCTCGAAATCTACCCAGAACAGAGCACCTCGCGCCTTCCAAAGAAGCGTTTGCCATCTCGAAACGTCATTACAAATCATAAGACAACGACTCCGACGAACGAACAACTCTATGACTTCTGTTTCTCAGGCCGCTCAACCTCCAAGCTCGGCTTCAAATAACAGCAGCGCGTCGCAATCCGCTCAGTCGTACGCTTCGGCGACAAAGAAGGCAGTCTCGTCGCCACCGATCGCGACGAGTTCTTCCTCCCAATCCCCAGCCGTGGCAGTCGGCAATGTCGCCCCGGTACAGCATGCGAAGTCTTCGTCCATCTCGCCACTGAATGGCAGATCCTCGATTCCTCCAGCTGTACCGGTTGTTTCAACCCCAGCGATCGCGAGCAGCACAGGCCTGAACGGTAGTTCAGTCGACCATAACCGAAAGAGCTCCGTCACCATCAACGGTAGCTACATCGCGAACGGTTCATCAGGCGCGTCAAAAGCACCCATTCAGTTCGGGTCGCTGGCTGAGTCTCCAGCTGTTTCGCATAGCACACCACAGATCGCACAGTCGACTCCTTCGGCGCCGATCTCAATCCCAAGCAACCCTCGAGTTACATCTCCGGCGCAATCTCCTTCTCCGATCCCACAGCCCGCAGCCAGCGGTGGCGGCAGGCCTCCTACCGGACTTCAGAGCACCGGAATGACCTTTGGCAGTCTTCCAGGTGGCGATGGCGATGTAAGTACATTTCAAGCAGCTCGACTTCTTTTCCTGACGCTAATTTTAATCTCTACAGCGTCACATGCGACAAGCTTCCGTCCCACAGGCGCCGCTTGCCCCAGGTGTGCAACCTGGCCACGACCGACGTCTATCTGGCGAAGGTGGTCTAGGTGCTCCAAACCGAGGTGGATTCACTCCCCAGGGCGGACGTGGACGCGGCTACAGCAACACATACCAGAACCAGCAGATGGGATATCCACAAAATAACCATCAGTTCCGCGGCGCACCGACTCAAGGTCGTGGTGGCATGCCAGCGCCATTCCAAGGTCAAGGCAGGCCTATGCCACAGTACCCGAACTCGCCACATCAGCCAGCTCGCAGCCCTGCGCTCACGAACTCAGTTCCAAGCACCCCCAACATGGGCCAGGCAATGCCAATGCAGTCGCCACAGCAATACGGCGGTTATCCTCAGCACTACATGGCTGCTCCACAAGTACCTCACCCTTCTACTTCAACCCATTCCTTCAATTCTTTCAAGTCCCGAAAGGCAGGGCAAAAGTCTCAAAAGAACAGCCAACAATCGGCTAGGGCGAATCAGAAGTCCTTTCATTCAAGAGACGCTTTCAGATTGCCATCGGGAGAGCTGCCGGGTCCCTTCGTCCCCAAGAACCTCCAACAGATGCCAGAGAGCTCCGAGCGGAGTTCCTCGATCAGTCAGCCCTTGCCTCAAATCCCCCCTATTCCTCTCTTTCCCCCTCGTTCAGCCAAGATTGACCTGTCGCCTGAGAGCGGCAACTTTGATCAGATTCTAACAAGTATGCAGAACTACGGTTATCCACCACAGCCATACGATCGTATGACAGGGATGTCCATGCCTTCCCCATACACCATGTATCCTACGATGCAGTTCATGCCCGGGATGCCTCAACCACAATCACCTCAGCCAGGCTATCAGCAGCCATTCATCCCAGGCCAATACAATGCCGCGCCACAACCTCAGGCGATGTCCCGAACATCATCTCAGATCTCCGAGAGGCCAAACTCAAGCCTCGGTCAACCACAGACACCTTCGATGCCGCCATCCGCAATGCATCATACTCCACAGAAGCCGGCCGCTACTACGCCTTCTGCCTTCCAGCGAACTGTTCGCAGGAGCGCGGCGATCATCATCAAGAATCCGGATGGTGATATTGTGAAGCTCCCTGTCTCGAAGCCACCTGCATCGCCTGCGCCAAGCAACGTGTCATCCAAGACTCCGCCGGTCGTTGTGTCCACACCGACACCACCGCCAAAGTCAGTCACACCACAGCACGCTCGCACCGATAGCAAGAGAGATGAGGATGTGTTGAAGGAGTTCAAAGAAAAAATATTTGCCTCTGTTGAAAAGGGAGAGCAGGTCAAGACTCCGGATGTCGAGGCTGCAAAGCCCCAGGAGGACAAGGTTGTTGAGGAGGTCAAGGTGACAGAGGAGAAGAAGGATACCTCGGAGGCTGATGCCGCAGCTGCCGCGGCGAAGGCGAAGCAAGATGAGGAGGACGAGCTGGAGCGCCAGATCAAGGAGATGGAGGAGGCCGAGGAGGCTCGCGAGAAGGCCGAAGCTGAGCTGCAGGCAAAGCGTGCTGCTGAGAAGGCCGCTGCCGCTGTGGAGAATGCCGCGAAGGCCAAGTTGGCCGCTGAGGAGAACGACCGCAAGCTTCGTGAGCAAGAGCGCGAGATGGAGCGCCTCGAGGATGAGCGTGAGAAGAAGCGCCAGGCGGCTGAGGCGAAGGCAGCCGGTGGCGAAGTTAAGCCAGAGACTGCAAAGGAGGGTCCAGCTACACCAAGCACTTTGGCCGCAAAGCTTGCCGGCCTCAAGCTTGGAGGTGACAGTGGTGCCTCTACCCCGGCCTCGGATGATTCCATGGGTCCTCCACCAAAGGTTTTGAATCTTGAGAAGCGGACTAAGCCTGCAGCGCTTAATCTTGCACCACTCAACACAAAGCCAGTCGAGCCACCGCAGCCAAGCGCAGCTCTCCAATCCTTGAAGTCGGCGAGATTCCTCACTGTTCTCGATTCTTCAATCTATCCTCCAAACATCGCTTCACCAAACCCTGCATTGAACGCAGCTGTCGCAACAAAGGGCAAGAGCTTCAAGTACGACAAGGAGTTCTTACTTCAATTCCAGAAAGTCTTCACTGAGAAGCCTTCTTTGGAATTCGAGTCCCAGATTAAGGCATTGATTGGCGGTGGTGAGGGAGGACCGTCGCGCAGCGGCTCCACCAGAACCCCAGGTGGTATGGGCCCACGTCAAGGCTCTAACCGCGCTCCTGGACAATTCACCATGGGCACTTTCGGTGTTGGTAAGACTCTTCCTCCAGGGACTACCTCTCAACAGCGCTTCGAGATGTCTCAGGGCACGATGCCACGACCGGGTGCGATCCCAGTGTCTGGCTCCTTCAGAAGCACCGGGACATTCCCCGGTGGAATGCCTACCGGCAGACAACCTTCCGCAATGGGTGTACCCCCATCTCCACGCATGGGCGGCCCAAGCCGTGGTGGGCGCCAAGGCAGCAAGCGCGACACTGGTCGCGACAGCAAGCACAATGTCGAGGCTGAGAAGAAGATGCCTCTCACTGCAGGTATGGTTCTGAAGCCTATCGAGGTCTCCGCAACTGGCTGGAAGCCACGCAGCATTGTCGCACAAGTCTCCGCTACTGGTGCTGCCGGTCCTGCTCCGGGTGGTGCTGGCGCTGGCCACATGGACCCAGAGATGGTTCAGCGCAAGGTTAAGGCTGCGCTCAACAAGATGACACCAGAGAAATTCGACAAGATCGCGGACCAGATTCTTGTCATTGCTGCACAGTCCAAGGACGAGGCGGACGGACGCACTCTGCGCCAAGTCATTCAGCTCACTTTCGAGAAGGCTACTGATGAAGCTCACTGGGCTTCCATGTATGCTAAGTTCTGCAAGCGTATGCTTGAGACTATGAGCCCAGAGATCAGGGATGAGAGCATTCTCGACAAGAACGGCAATGTCGTCTCTGGCGGTAATCTGTTCCGTAAATACCTTCTCAACAGATGTCAAGAAGAGTTTGAGCGTGGCTGGAAGATGGATCTTCCTGAGAAGCCAGAGGGCGAGCGTGGCGAGGAGAAGACAGAGGAAGCTGTTATGCTGTCCGACGAGTACTATATTGCCGCTGCTGCCAAGAGACGTGGTCTCGGTCTCGTTCAGTTCATCGGTGAGCTGTACAAGCTTGGCATGCTTACGGAGCGTATCATGCACGAGTGTGTGAAGAAGCTTGTGGATTACACGGGCGTACCAGATGAGGCTGAGATCGAGTCTCTTACCAAGCTCCTGAAGACTATTGGTGGTAATCTCGATAGCACCGAGAAGGGCAGGCCGATGATGGATATGTACTTCAGTCGTATCAAGACTATGATTGGCATTCCAGAGCTACCAAGTCGTCTCAACTTCATGCTGATGGACATTTTGGATCTTCGTGCCAAGAAATGGGTCTCGAAGGAGGCCAATAAGGGTCCAAAGACTCTTGAGGAAGTTCGTGCAGAGGTAAGAAACACAATCCTGAACTATCTATGTTTGTTTCATTCACTAACTTTATGTAGGCTGAGGCTGCTGCCGCACAGAAGGCTGCTGAGAATGCTCGCGGACACCGTGGAGGCGCCGGTGGTGGACGCATGCAGATGGGTCGTGGTGATTCTCGCAGCTTCTCCAATCAATATGGCAACCAGCCTCCGATTGATTACTCCAAGAACACCGTTGCCACCGACGATCTCCGTCGCCTGAACAAGGGAACCAGCCGTAGCTCGGGAGCTCCAATGTCATTCGCGCCAACGTCGATGTTCTCTTCCCGCAGCAGCAGCGGACGCAAGATGGGACCCGGTGGGTCGTTATCCCGAACCGGAGAGGACTCGGGAGCATCGTCACGTACTGGAACACCCCCACAACAGAAGGAAAAGGAGTCTGTCGCCACCGTGAACACCTTCAGTCTTCTCGGTGATCTGAAAGACGATCACGAGCCAGAGAACCCAGCATCCCCACCCTCCATCGCCTCCCCAGAACTGACGAAGGCGGGTCTCGCATCGAACGAGTCTGAGGAGAAGAAGGAGTAATTATTGAGCATTTCACATGCCATAGTGTCTTGCGTCTTAATCTCTGTGCATAGACCGGCGGGCTTCATTCTTCATGCATTTTCGGCGGGCTTCATTCCAAAACGTGTCTTAAAAGTTGCTTTTCTCCGTCATGATACCTCAGATCCGCTTATAGAACATTCGGTCCCGCCTTAGATCCTATTTTCCGGGAAGGATCTTAGTCACTTCATTTAATGTTTGTGTGTCCAATCATAGTGCGATTTTTTATTCCATCGGGCCATTATCTTTCCTCTTTGCCTGCTTTTGCTATGCTAGAACGGGAGGGAAAAGTCAAAGTGTTCGACACATGGGGATAATTGTTCTCAAATCGCTTCTTCTTCTTGCTCGGAATAATTGTGGTGCAATGCTTCGACCGGCTTTTCCTTACGAGATCGAGGACGGCTGCCCCTTCAAATGACGAGTCCGTGTGCACATACCTCGAAACCGTCGCGTCACAACTTAGGACCCTGGGCAGTTTGAATCCTCGTCATGGTCTCCCCTGCGATGAAGTTACCTGCGGTGTTTTTTTGGTTTCTTTTTTTTCCTTTTTGCTGAGAGATGAGCGAGGAAGGCAGAGAAGAGAGAGAGATGAGTCAAGGATTTTCCCGAGTCTTTGGGCTGGCTGGCTGTGTAATTTAGCGGGGAGGGGAGATAGTGGCAGGGGGGTTCCGGAGGGGGGACTGCTTGTGGGGAGGCGGTACGGGATGGGAGTGGAGTGGAACGGAACGGGGGGTCTGGATGAACATCTATCTATCCGCTGTCTTTGTGGATCGAACCGGTCGCCAACGGTGCGGTGCATGAGGTGGGATGGATGGGTGGTGTCTTGTCTGGATGGGCGCGGTTGTGGTGGTGAGGGATGGGGAGACGGGGGAGACAGGATAACACTTGTACTATATCTAATTTCGATGAATCGAGCCGGCCAGCTTTTGCGTCTAATACATTGCGCTGAATCACATTCTGTCGCGTGTGGCATGGGTTGATTGATGATGCGAGGGTTGGGTTTTGTTGATGCGACCACATGTGACAGAAAGTACTGGGCGCGCGCCCCTTGCACTGATATTTTTCTCTAGTAGATCAGTTGGGCTGAGTTGAACTTCACAGTCATTTAGTCGTTTAGACTTTAGTAACAGAACTTTGTTCTAATTGGCTCTCGTTGTAGAAATCCAGACGCTCGAGCTTGCCATCGATAGTAGCAATGGAGTAAGGGTAGTCTCCTGAGTCGATCGAACTCTTTTGGGGCGATTTAGGTTAGTGGTGCCGTATATAAGGTTTGAAGCGTCCCGTGTCTTTGGAATCCCCCCTTTTTCTTGCCTACCTACCTATCATCAGACACACCTATTTTAATTAACATGTATATAGGTATCGCTCCCCTTGAGGTAGGCTTTAAGGTAAGCTTTAAGGTTCTACCCGCCAAGACCTTCTGCTCTTCCACTTCCTCGAGTCTCATCACCAACACGAAAATCCACGACTTGGTAAGCTTTAAGGTAAGCTTTTAGCTACTTGTACAAGCACCTAAGAGAATAAGAGCGCCATCCATCAACTGTGTCATCTGGCCGTCTCTTCTTTCTGTCTATCCTTCTGTCTATCTTCCTATCTCCCTTTCTTTCTTTCTTCTTTCTTTACAATTCTCTAGGGCGCATTGCGTGCGCTTCACGTCTTCCCCATCACCGTTAAAATGTCTCTGGATTATGGCCGTTCACGTCAATATGCTTTCCTCTTTGTAGCAATATTTGCCCTTATCTATCTATGTATTTTATGTCGGGGGATTTACGGAGCAGTCGGTGTCCACAGAATTAAATCTCTACTGTCAGCCTATGAGGACTACAAGTCGGGAGCAGAAAGTCAGGGCCAGGTGAGGACGAAGCCCTCCTCCGAACTCCAAGCAGCATCTGCTAACGTATCATATTCGCCCTCAGCCCTCCCACGAGCACGACTCCGCCATAGACAGAGAAGAGTTCATTGCGATATCAGCAAACAGCCCCCTCCAAGAATTCGACCCGTCTGCCATCCAAGCCAAGTGTGCCCGCCGACCCTGGCCGAGCGACATCCTGTTCCAATGCCACATGATCAGCGGCGGCATAGGGAATGTGCGCCAGGAGATATTGGCCTGCATGAGATGGGCCATGGAGCAGGGTTCTGCTTTGGTTATTCCGGGCATCTATCGGAGAAAGGCGACGAATACCAGCGAGGGTGTCCGACACGAATACGAGCCAGACCCTATCCCCTTAGACTATCTGTTCGATCGCGAGGAATTCATCGCTACAATGCACGAGGCTTGTCCGCAGATGGTGCTTTATGATAGCTTTGCTGACGTTCCGTTAAGGGAGCTTGCTGTGAGCGCCGGTTTCGTCCCTACTTCTCTACTTAAAAACTCGACTTGGATCAGCGCGAATAGAAAACCAGTGGGCAATATTACTGTGGTCGAATTCCCCGCGACTATAATAGAATAGTGTGTCTCCCTCAATCTATTATGAGATGCTGCTTCTTTGGCTGATATTTCTAATAGCGAGGTTTGCGAGGATGGCGCAGAGTTCGCTGATGCTTTCGGAAAGCTTCTTCCCTTTCGAAGAGATGTCTACCGCCTCGCTGCCACCGTTCTTTATGAACTGTCGCAGCGCTTCGACCTCGACATCGATCCTGGTACGCCTATCACTCAGAACGCTTTCCTTGGCATCCATCTCCGCACCTCGAAGGATGCGCAAGCTGTACGTGATCTACACATGACTAAGTCACTACTCAACTTCCCCGAATGCTAACACGATATCTTCCTTTGTATAGTATGGATGGTTGGACTACTCAACGCAAGCCTCCCTCTACGTGCGCCTCGCGCAGAACCGGCCGCTGCCAGCAATCTACGTCGCCAGCGGAAACCTCACCTCCATCGACCTCTTCGCCACCCAACTCGCCGAGGTCTCGCCCGCCGCAGTCGTGACGAAGCACACGCTCCTCGCCGGCGACGACCTCGCCGCCCTCGAAAGCCTGACCTGGGACCAGCAGGGCCTGGTCGACTACCTCGTCCTGCTGAAGTCGTCGCAGTTCCTGGGCATGTGCCACTCGAGCTTCACCTGGGGCATCGTCGCGGGGCGGCGCGCCATACTGCGGAACGGGACCTGCGACAGACCGCTGGCGAGGCAGGGCGTCCGGCGCGAGGTGCACGAGGTGCAGTTGTCCGAGAGCAGCAGCGCCGAGAGCGGCGGTGGCCCGGAAGAGGACGCGGACGAGCAGTCGCCGGAGCCGGGGGACTCGGAAGCCGAGGATCTACTGGCCTGGGAGGAGAACCGCCCGGACATCAATTATAAGGACGAGCTGTCCACTGTGGTCGGCCCGGCGTGCATCCCGGACTTTGTGCGCTTGCTCTGGCCTTGAGACAGATGCGCACCCGTTGGCCATTGGGCGACGGGAAATGAAGCTTGATGAGATTCAAGTCCGGAGAGGAACTTGCTGCGTGTATGCTGCGCGCTGACGTAGCTTGCACTCTGCTTGCGTCACGGATGCTGCGGGAGTCGAACTTACTGCGGAGGAGGAGACAGACAGTCGTGGCGCAGCGCGGGTTGGCGAAGAGCTGGAGGGAAATTGCTCGAGGATACCCGAGCTGTAGAGTGCAGACGTGCGGTGGATTCAATGAAGGTATTAGAGGGTTTAAAGTCATAGCATAAGAGCATCAGAACAGGTATAGAAATCTAGACATCATCAACCTATACTGTTTGTATGGCCGTATACGGTGATATGGCCGTATATAGCGCGGTATCATAGCAGCGTAGCCATCTTCTAAAATGACAGAACATAAGCAGGTATCATCAAAAGGTATAACGCGCAACGCCGGTATACCTCTGAAACACCCCCCTTCCCTAAATGCGCCTCGCCATGCTTTCCAGAACCATTAAAGGGGGGAATGAGAAGTCGGATCCAGAAAGATGGATCGATCCGCTGTCGAATGTAGATAGAGGGATCGCGAATGTGCAGAGACGAGGGGAGAGAGCGCATTACGCCTCTGTCAAAACCAGCCGCCTCATCCGCCGCAATCGACGCGGCCAAAACGTCGCGAACGCCGCCGGCGCGCACCCAACCGACTCGAGTCAAATCACCGCACAACCACTCGCCTGCGACCTATAACCCCATCAGCACCATCCCCACCTACCCGCTCCTCTATTCCGTTCTGTGATGTCCACTTACTCCCTCGCCCTCTCCAGCCTCTCCGCCCACCCCGCCTCGGCCCTCAGCCGCTGCCGCACACTGCGCATCCCCAGCACCGCCACCTTCTCCGCGTCCGCCACCGGCAGCACCGCCGCGAACCACCAGCTGAAGCGCGCCGCGTCCGCCGGCGGCTCGCCGTACGCCGCGATCACGCGCCGGTGCAGCCACGGCGCCGACGCCGCGCGGTGCCGCGCCACGAACGAGGTGCAGATGGCGAGGAGCGCGGCGGTGGGGAGGCGCGCGAGCACCGCGGCGCTACTGGTGTCTCCCACCGAGGCTCCCGTTTCTGGCTCTGTCGCTGTCTCCGTCAGTGTAGCCGCTGCACCGGACGGCGCGCTCGTCTCCGCAATCTCCAGCGCCTCCTCCTCCGCTACACTTACATCCTCGATCTTCTCCACCTCCCCCACCATGTACCCATCCAGCACGCCCGTCCTCTTGACCCTGAAGCGACTCACGCCCACCGTCTCGATGAGGCTGCGCCCGTCGGGCAGCCCCTCGAAATTCAGAATGTGCAGCAAGGTCCCGACCTCGTAGAACGGCACGGCGCCCAGCCCCGGCTGCTCAACCTGCCGCGGATTGTCCAGCACCATGCCGAACGTGCGCCCGCCGTGCGCCAGCGCCCGCCGCACCAGCAGCCGGTACCGCGGCTCGAAGATGTGCAGGAAGGTCGGCGCGGTGGGGAAGGAGAGCGTGCAGATGAAGAGCGGGGTGTCGAGAGCGCCGGCGGCGTCGCGGAGCTCGTTCTGCGACTCGGCAGCGCGCCGCGCGGCCAGCGCCGAGCCGTGCAGCATGCTGAGCACGCCGTCGAGGCGCGTGTTGGACGGGTGTTGCGAGGGCGGGAGCGAGGGCGAGAGCGAGAGGTGCGTGCGGCAGATCGGGCAGTAGGCGCTGTGGTCGAGGACGCGCTGCAGGCAGGCGCGGCAGAAGGTGTGGCCGCAGGGCGTGGTGAGCGGGGAGAGGAGCAGGGCGTAGCAGATCTGGCAGTCGAGTTCCGACCTGCTGATCGTCCGTAGCGCCTCCAGCACCGCCGCATCCGTTGTCTGGGACTCGGCCCCCGCGCCGACGCCCGACACCGGCGTATACGTGATCTCGGAATCGTAGGAGAGCTCCCCCATCGCCGCCATCTTGTAGCTCGCGATCAGCCGGCCGCCGGGGAGGACTTTACTACGCGGCGCGCGCCCCCGGAGGTTCGCGACGCCGGCGACGGACCATTTATCGCGTTCCTCGAGAAGCAGAATGGCCTCGCCTATCACGGGCTCGTAGTCGTCCACGTATTTCCTCACCAGCTCCATGATTTTCCCCAGCGTGACGTCGCGCCCACAATCGCCCAGCGCGTGGTCCTTCCCGCAATCCGCGAAGGGACATGTGAAACCTTGTAGTCGTGCTGCTGTCGCGGGATACGAGATGTTCGTGCGTACGTGGATTTCGGGCAGACATTGCTTGCATAGACTGTTGCCGCAGGCCAGGGTGACGGGGTCGCGGAGGGGCAGCGAGCATTGCGCGCATTGCAGAAGCCGCACGAGCGCACGCGCAGAAGGGTCGAGCGCTGCGTGCCCATCTCCTGACTGTGCTCCTTTTCGCGCTGCCGCTGTCTCCAGTGCCCCCGATTCCGCCTCCTCCGGCGTCTCTAGCGGCGTGAACATCGTTGCGTCGGGATTGCTGTCGCTGGACGTCGACCGTGTCGAGCTGGAGGTGGAGAGGGGCACGGAGTCGGTGGGGGACACGACATCGTTATTGCGGAGGTCCGACATGAACCTGGGATCTGACGAGCCGCCGTCAGGATCGTGGATTTGACGATTGCGCGGTCTCGCGCGACGGCGAGAGTCAGTTGTGGACGACACCAGCGGGAGTGGTGCTGCGGAGCGGATTCATGCAGACTGGTGATGGGGTCGGTGGTGGGCGTGCGACCCGGGTGAGGGGTGGTGGATATGACGTTTGGGTGGCTTTTGATCCTGGCTTGCGGGACCTCGCATCTTAGTAAATCTGGGATGAGGGATGGGACGAATATGAGACATACCTACTAGATATAGACGAAATTTCGAGGATATGGATATTGATAAAGTAAGTTATTGTATAGCAGAAACGATAGAGTTGTAGGCGGAATAAAGATTCTGGAGTTGTGGTCGCGGAGATGAAACCCGGGATGGTGTCGGTCGTTGTCGTCGGATGAATAAAGGACCGGAAGTCGTTCATGCGTTAGTTGCAGCTGTCGACGACGGGTCCTGACTTCTCGATGGCGTGCCATAACATAATAAGATAGAAATACGAAGTAGTATTCTCATGCTTCTCATACTTGAGCCTCTAAACTCCTCCATTTTCGTTCTTCCACATCCCATATTCGCGTTCGGCTTGATCTCGAAAATCAAGGAGATGTGCAGGCATCTGTATTCCACATGTCAGAATCATGACCTGACAGATTATCTAGATCTCCTATTGCTATTTGCTCACCTCGTCCATTGTTAGGTAGGCATTTAATATTCAGGTACGAGTTTCCACTCTTGAAGTCTCGAGTACAGTGAGATGGGCTAGAGCTCTAAGGCGAGGCTGGTACTCGGTACTTGCTTGGTCCTGGTCGGTCTTGGTGGATTTCGCTATGGATGGACTATCTATGACCACTTGCAAGTTGTGCCTTAGCAGGACTCTGACTCTCTACTACTTGACAGCGGCACTTGAACGAAGACGTAAATAAGATCTAAAACATATTCTCATATCCTGATAGGCCATTTCCTAGCTATTTCCTAGCTATTTCCTAGTCTTCTATCTATCTGGCAGTTCAGGACCTCCAAGAACTAGATAGGAAGGACTGTAAGTTCAGCAATACGTCCGGAACGGAAATAGGACGAGGACGAGGATGACTGAATCTACCATGCATCAACCTCCCTCAAGATGCCGATGCGCAAGTCCTCTAACATCCATCTTGATCCTATGACCCGACCCTCATATACGAGATATGAGATATGGATATGAGAACTGTGCTCCCTCCATGGCCTTGACGGACACCACAGAACTCACTACCACCCATACTCCAGGCCACCAAGTAGACACTACCTTACTCATTCCTCCTTCCACTCCACCAACAATCCCCGCCGCCTCTCCATCCCTACTCTACATCATCTTCAACCTGGGACATCAAATAAATCAATCCTCTTCACGAGCGCATTCCATACAACCCGGTCTTGCGCATACGTGATTCAGCTGCGCAGTCATGAATGTGAAAGCACGCCGTACGTCTATCCATCAACTCATGCCTTCGAGCCATAAGCCCCTACGCAGCAGCAGCATGCATGCACGCGATCGAAGCTCGACGTCGCCGTCCAATTTCAAGGAACACAGACGCAGAGCAGTCACAGTACAGGTTATGCACGACCAACGGACGGCGACCCAAGTTTGACGGTTTCTCTAATTTCACGTCTGGATCAGGGAGAGAAGCTCCCTCGGTCCTCGATATGGAGGTAGAATGCACCCCAGGCCTCGGCCTATGAATGCTTCCGCCTTCCGCTTCTACCTTCAACTCCACATCCCAACGCCGTAAATGCCTCCGGAAAAACTCCCTCTTTCGATGCCGTGTCCCCTGGGTATATCCTCCAAATGCAAACCACAATCGCGTTCAATCCTCCACCGCCCATAGCTCATGACCTAGCCCGACGTAACGCCTCATTTAAACTCCTCCCTCAACTCCCATCTCAGCCTCGTATTCGGGCCCAGCGGATACTTCTTCTCCGCAACCTCGTGCAGCATCGCCTTGAACTCCGCCGTCTGCTTCGGCGTCTTGCACATGCTGTTGAAATGCACAACGAGCATCTGGCTCGGCACGCTGCCGCCCTGCACACGGATGTAATCCCTGATGAGCTTCATGAAATCCATCCCTCTCGGCTCCACTCCGCCCGGAGTGCCGCCGCGCGAGCTACCCGGACTGCCGCGCGCCGAGCCAGCAGCCTGTCGCGCATTCAGCGTCTGCAGAATCCCGCCCGAGCCGCGACCGCGACGTGCCACCGCAGCAGGCCGTCCCGCCTCTCCCACCTCGCCAGTCCACGTCACAGTGCCGATGGGCACGCGCCTCGCCTCCTCGCCCGCCTTGCGCAGTCCGGCTGCGGCTTCGGCCGCAATGCGCTGCGCTTCGCGCTCGATCATTCCGCGATCGGCTTGTACGACCCGCCGGCCGTTGACGATCTTGTCGTGCTGCAGCACGGAATGGACGCCCGCGCTGGCGAAGATGCCTTCCATGATGCGCGAGTCCTCGGTGGACTGCTTGCCCTCGTCTTCGTCGTGGAAGTCCTCCATTTTTGCAATGCCGATGAAGTTGCCGACTTCGTCGCGCTCGGTAGCGGTAGCGGGTGCCGCAACCTGGAGTTGGGAGCTTGCTGAAGCGACGGCGGTGGATTTGCGTTTCATGAAGTCTTGCGGAGGCAATGCGCGTGCGGCCATGGACTCGGCGTGCATGCGGAGATAATTTTCGGGGAGAATCTGGCTCGGATCAACGCGCTCCTCTGTTGGCGGCTGCTCATTTCTCTTAAATGTGATTTCCGAGCCCTTGAAGATCTCCCCGGTCTCGGTGGTCCCATCCTCCGTTGATCCAAGAGTGAACAGATCGTACAGATCTTTCATGTGAAAGGTCTGGCGTTGCTTGGGGTCCTTCAAGATTTTATCTGCCAGGAACTGCTTGAATATCTGGCGATGGTAGATCTTCTCCTCAATGGTGCCAGCTGTCATCAAGCGATAGATGGTAACTTCTTTCTTCTGTCCAAGACGCCATGCTCTCTCACGAGCTTGGATGTCGGTCGATGGGTTCCAATCTGGGTCAAATATTATGACACGGTTTGCTCCAGTCAAGTTAACACCAAGACCGCCAACTTTTGTTGTCAGTAAGAACAAGTCGATTTCCTTATTCTCATTGAAATTCGTAACCATGTTTTGGCGATCCTTGATCGGAGTGGCACCGTCCATTCGCAGATAGTTGAATCCACCAAGATTCTTGATGAAGTCTTCAATGATGTTGAGCATCTGCACACCTTGACTGAAAAGGAGAATCTTATCTCCCTTTTTTTCCCACATCTGAATCAAGGCTTTTACAACCTGCATTTTGCCAGATTTATTTGGGTTCCCCCATTTATAACCAGCTCTGGTCTTCAATCGCGGATCCAGAAGATCAGGATGGTTGCATATTTTGCGCAGAATGTCAATACCATAAAGTGACTGTCTTGTCCGGTTGAGAATCGAAGTCATCTCATCCGATTTCAAGAATTCCTCATAGGCTTGTCTTTGAGGCTTCGTAAGCTTGCAGAAGAGGACTTGCTCGGTCTTCTTGGGGAGGTCAGATGCGACGTCAGCCTTCAATCTTTGAAGAAGGTAAGGGCCAATGGCTTCTTTCAGAGTCTCGGCGCATTTCGTCGCAGTCAGGATTTGCAGATTTGTGGCGTTAGCATATCCGCCAAGTTTGATGGGAATCTCGAACTGATTGCGGAAGTTGACTAGAGTTCCAAGACGCATTGGGTATATGAAGTCGAACAGCGACCATAGCTCGATCAAATTGTTTTGAAGCGGCGTTCCCGACAAAATGATACGGTTTGGAGTTTGAAGCTCCTTGCAGTAGACCGTAACTGTGGTGTTTGGATTACGAATCTTGTGACCTTCATCAAGAACTGCATACGCCCATTCGATTGGAACAAGCAATTTGCCATATGTCTGAAGTCCAGCATATGTTGTAACCAGAACATGGCCCTGCTTCACAACCCGATCCACAATCCGCTTTGCGGCATTGTTCGTCTTTGGCTCCTTATTTCGTCTTGAAGGGTACAGGATATCATCTTCCACCTCTTCTTCAACACGACTTTCTTGGCGGATATTAAGCATTCCACTGCCAGAGGTGTGCAAGATGGAGACTCGAAGCGCAGGCCACCATCTATGGAACTCATTCACCCATTGTTGGAGTACGGTAGCTGGAGCTACCACAATGCACGGCCTGTTAAGCTTCTTGCTGTAGTGAAGGGCTGCAATGAAGGAGACGACTTGTATCCTAGTGATCGTTAGAACAATGAAGGAAGATTCATGATGAGAATACATACGTCTTGCCAAGTCCCATTTCATCTCCAACAATACCCCCAACCTGTGAATGATATAGTTCACCCAGCCATTGCACGCCGGTCTTTTGATAGTCATACAATGCTGGATAGATATCTCCGGGAAGCTTCAGACCATTTGCGAGAATATGATCAGGAGCATCAGGGCTCCGTTTGAAGCATTCTGGCTCGTCATTCTGAATGTCAGCATCGCCTAACTTGATGTGACGGGCTTTACTGCGTCTGAATTCCCAATCACGGACGCGCTTTTGGTATTCCACTTCATTTCCATCGTCGACGACTGTTTCCATCTCAATCTTGGCTTTGGCCTTGGCTCCCTTCTTTTTGATAGGCAGAGAATCGATGATTCCATCATCCTCGTCCTCATCCAGATCGAATTCCACATCGCCATCTGTAACGTCTGGCGTGTAGGCCGAGTCCAAGTCAATGGGAGTCTTTCGAGCTTTAGCAGATGCAAGAGAGAATTCTCCATCTGACGTTTCAGCTGATGTTACTGCGCTTCCCGCTCCAACACGGCGTTTCTTGCGAGGACGAGAAGGTTCACCTGTCTCGTCAGACGGACTGCTGTCTACATCAGCAAATCCAGGTTTTCTCAAAAACTGATGCGACCGAGGCTCAATGGATTGTAAATCGATGTCCTGGGGAAGTTCTGCTTCCTCTTCTGCTTCCATCAAAGCATTTGTGAGCTCTCCTTCTGGAAGTTCGGTCGGCCTGGTCGCCATGCGCGAGAAGGGGGTGATTTTTCCGGTTCTAATGAGAAAGTCACGCTGACTCTCATTCGGCATCCGTCTATTGCTAGGAGCGTTGTCGGCATCATTCTGAGCGGATTCATCATTCTCAATGTGGCGCAGCTGGATGCGTTCTTCGGTCTGGAGTATGTCGTTGTTGAGACCCGCCACTTGCTCGTCGATGCGGTTGATCTCTTCTCGGATGGCCTTTTTCTGTGTCGATGTTGTGGTTATCATATCCAGACGGCGAGTCTCATTTCTCTTCCGGTTGAGCAGCCTGTCTCTGTTGGTGGTCGCTCTCTCGATTCTCTTCTGGTCCCTTTCATCCTCCTGCTCGATCAAGGCCAGATTTGCTTGAGCCGTGATATCTCGCTGGATATCTTCCTGATTTCGCATTCCCTCCGTCAGGTCTTTCAAGAGACTCTCTTCATCCATTGGTTCAACACTGTTACGTGCGGATTCTTCGGGTAGTGGCGCACGAGGATCCGATGAGCTTGCCTCTGGCATTGTCTCCAGCGGGTCGGTAGGCATGTTTGAATTATTGTCGGACGGCTCTTCTTTGGATGATGGACTTGGCCCAACGTCCACCTCTGCGGCGGAGTCGAGCGACATGGCTGGAGAACTTATCGCATGGGGATGGTGAAGTTGGTGTAAATCGGAGTTCGACTCGGAATTCGAGGCTGAGCTTTTGATTCGTCGAAGACACTCGAGTTTGCAACGAGCAGTCTGTGAGAAATAGATCAAGAAATGAGTTTGGATTGAAGAGATCTGTCGGGTGAAAAGGAAGAAGGAAGTTGGAATTTGTCGGCAAGAGAAAGAAGGTGGATGATGTTGAAGTCTCGAGTGTCTCTAGGCATCGATTGATTATTCACCTTCGCCTTAGAGTTCACGAGTTCACTTCGCCATCATGAAGATGAATGCCATAAATGTCAGGAATTAAAATTCAGCCTGGCCGCTAAGCTGAGCACCGGCCAATCACATATGTGTATCAGATGCTAACCTAGAATAGCCTTCGGGCATGTGCATAAAAATAAAAGATCCAAGATGCCTTTGTAAACCTACAACTTGTAAACGCTTGTAAACTAAATATTACTGGTCTTATCTATATAGGCCTTAAATAAAGACATAAAGCAGATGATATATAGAGTCATTCGAGGAAGGAGGGTTTTCGAAGAGAAGTAATATTTAATATGTGAGTCTCCTCTCCTCAGTAACGGATTTCGAACAGGGTCTTCATATAGTCGAGTCAGTCATACTGGTTCCCATATGCGCATTCATCCCCAGCAACTCATGAACGAACCATGGCTGATAGGAGATGGATTAGGACCCTAGTATCGATTCTAATAACGATCACGATCTTGAACCTTAATTCCATACCAAAAGCCAATTCTCATCCGAAACGATCATTTTCAACTATGTCGTGTGACTGTACATCTTGGACTCGAGCTTCATCTTCATCCGACCAGGCGATTGCGGCGAGTCGCGACGCAATCCAGAGGTTGCTAAGGGCGACTAGCCTCTAACAGAGAGATGCGGAATTTGCTAGAGATTAACTATTAGTTATTGTAAGAGATTTAGAGCATATATAATTTAGAGTATATATATATATATATATTATAGTTATGTATGTAGTTGGTTATGATTGTTGTTATTGTGATGTTGGTTGGCTTTAGATATGTACAATATGACCAGTGTAATTGATTGCTCAGCCCAGTCTGAATCGTGCAAAAGGATGATGTACAGATAGATATATATATATATATATCTATATCTATGTGTTTTGTATATAATATATATAATATATACTTGGTGTTGGAGGATTTGAGTGGCCTTCCAGCTCACTATTGAATAATAATCTGTGATTGAGATCGCTGTGATCATAGCTATATATAAAGTCAGATATTCTTTATTAATAATTATAATTATAATAAATAAAGAATAAATATTATCATAAATAGCTTCACATCCTTTTATAACTGTCGCTGCTGTTACTACGACTGTCAGTGACAAGTAGTGGAGTTACAGAGTAGTGCAGCCAGCGCAGCAGAAACATCACCTAGAATAGTACTTAACAGTACTTAATAGTACTTAATAAATACTTGCTGATTGCCGCTGTTCTTACAGTAGATTATGTACACTACAGTACCCAGTTTGTCTTCGTACCTACGTGTTTGTCCCCCATCTGTGCTCGCCAAACCATGATCGATCCGTCGATGACTGGCGCTAACTCGTAATTCGTCTCTAAGAGCGGCCATCCTGACATCCTGACATTCAGTGGTCCCCTCCCTCCCAGCAAGACCAAACGACACCCAACTCTGTGTTGTCGCCCAAGCATCATCACCACCATGCATATTTGACACGAACATATCTTCCATTACAGGCTCCTTCTGCCTCTACACCGTCCCTCGGTGACCTCCCACACCGTACCCCCTACACCTTATTTCGCGATTGGCCACCTCCAACTTCTGACGCCGCCTCGTCTGGTCCTCCCGAACCACAACAACCCCCAACTCTAAAGCCTCTAAGCCCCACCCTCACGGCCGCGCCGAACTCCAACTCCAACTCCAACATATCCTAGCAGTCATGGATCAATGGCAGCCATATTCTGCTGCGGCTGGAGGAGGTGCGCGCAGGTTTAACAACAATCCCCAGCAAGGCCAGTCTCATCAAGCACGAGAATACACGTCCGGCACTGCTCCAGCCAACTTCGGTCAATTTGAGCAATATCAGGGCGGAGTGAACGCGGCATCGGCATCGGCATCGCAAGGGCAGAACACTCCTCACGTTCGAGACGGCAGCGGAGACGTAGCCATGCAGGACGCTGGAGATCCCTACAATGGAGTGAAGTACCCGATGCGACCACATCATCACCAACATCTCTCGGCCGGTGGTCGCTCGGCATTACACCAGAGTCCTCAAGAGCAGTCGTCGGCAGCTCAGAGATATTCTCCTATGGAGGCTCTGTCAAGCGCAGCGCCATATACAACAGCTTCTCAGACGAGTCAGAATCCATACAATACCCGCCAGTCACCCACGAGACCTGGCAGCTATTCTTCACCAAATTCATACTATTCATCACGACCGCAACCGCAGCAACTGCCTCCTATCACACCATATTCGTCGGCAAATAACCAGGAGGCATACCCACCATCAGCCACATCACAGCTGAATGCAGTATTTGGGAATGATGTGAAGTCTCCTCGGAGACCTTTGCCACAAGCAGCGCCGCCTTCATCTGGCCGAGGTCCTGTCCCCCAATTCACAAAAGTGCGCGCGGTGTCAGATCTACAGCCAAAGATCAATGCGCAGCCTGCCTTCCGAAGAGCGAATCCAGAAGGTGGATTCATAAGCGTAAGTCAGGAATCATCTTGGTCGCCTGCATTGCTAATATTGCATGTAGCCATTACAAGCCCTCACAACACACCTTCCTTCGACATACCGAATATGCAATCCAAGCTTCAAATATGAGTCGTCACGGAATCCCCGCAGAGTGCTCACTAAACCGAGCAAAGGAACAAAGAACGATGGATTTGATAATGAGGACAGTGATTACATCCTATACGTGAACGATATCCTTGGTTCTGAAGAAACTGGCCATAAGTACGTTTATGCCTTATGCTTCCTTTCAACTGTTGCTAATTAACTTTAGGAACCGATACCTTATTCTTGATGTTCTTGGTCAAGGTACTTTCGGACAAGTAGTGAAATGTCAAAACTTGAAGACTCAGGAGGTTGTCGCGGTGAAAGTGATCAAGAACAGAACGGCATATTTCAATCAAAGTATGATGGAGGTCTCCGTTCTTGATTTGGTAAGATTCAGTCCCCAATTGCTCAGAAACCTCTTGCTGACCTGGCCCAGATTAATAGCAAGCTCGATAAGAATGATGACCATCATCTACTGCGGCTCAGAGATACCTTCATCCACAGGCAGCATCTCTGCTTAGTGTTCGAACTTCTGAGCGTCAACCTCTATGAACTGATCAAGCAGAATCAGTTCAGAGGCCTTAGCACGACGCTCGTTAGAGTATTTGCTCAACAGCTTCTGACCGGCCTTGCCTTATTAAACAAGGCGAGGCTCATACATTGCGATCTCAAACCTGAGAACATTTTGCTCAAGAACCTCGAAAGCCCTATAATCAAGATCATCGATTTTGGTTCAGCTTGCGATGAACGGCAAACAGTGTACACGTATATCCAATCTCGATTCTATCGATCTCCCGAGGTTCTTCTCGGCTTGCCTTATTCATCGGCAATCGACATGTGGTCATTGGGTTGTATCGTAGTCGAATTATTTCTGGGGTTGCCGCTATTTCCAGGGTCCTCGGAATACAATCAGGTTTCACGGATTGTTGAAATGCTAGGGAATCCACCAAACTGGATGTTGGAAATGGGGAAGCAGTCTGGAGAGTTCTTTGAGAAGCGTCATGACGTCGATGACTACGGGAGAAGGACGTACCATCTGAAGAGTATGGAACAATACTCTCGGGAACATGGTACAAAGGAGCAGCCGAGTAAGAAGTACTTCCAAGCAACTACGTTGCCGGAAATCATAAGGTCGTATGCCATGCCGAGGAAGAACATGAAGCAAAGCGAGATCGATAGAGGTGCGTGCTATGTCTGAGTTTTACTGAAACACGAAGCTGACGAAACATATAGAAATGAACAACAGAGTGGCGTTCATTGATTTCATCAGAGGCTTATTGAACATCAATCCGTTGGAAAGATGGTCACCGCAGCAAGCGAAGCTCCATCCGTTTATCACTCAACAAAAGTATACCGGACCATTTGTACCTCCCATGAACCTCAAGTCCAGCTCTGTCAACCGATCACCAGCTCCAGGAACGCAACAGCAACAACAAGCTGAAGCCCTCAGCAAGCAGCGTGCCCAAGCAGCACAGGCGCAACTGGCCCAACAGCAACAACAAGCCCAAGCTCAAGCGCAGGCCGCTCAGCATGCCGCCCAAGCCCACGCGGCACAAGCATACGCCGCCCAGTCACCCCAAGTCGGCTACCCTCCACAATCCCATCCCCAAGCAGCGCAAATGTACAACAACGCCGTCATGTACTCACCCGCCCAAGGCCACCAAGGCCCTCCGCCACCCTATCCCGCACAATCAGCCGCCTACCCGCAAGGCGCCATGATGCAACAGTCGCCCCAAATGCCCGCCTCACAATACGGGCAAGGCACCCCGCAAACGCTCTACGCGCAGGCCACGACGCGCGCCGGCCGGCAACGAGCGACGACGATGGAGCAGCAGCAGGGCGGGATCCCGCCGGCGATCCAGCGAGTCGCCAGCCACCTCGATCCGACGCAGCCGATCAGGCTGCAGCCTAGCCCGGCGTACTATCCGCCGCCGCCGGAGGGTGTGCCGGATGGAAATCCAGGGAGTGCGCGGAGGAGGGGGAGCAGAGCGGCGCAGGGGAGTCAGCAGGGGACGAGGAGTAATCGGGATTTTATTCAGAATCTGGAGGATCGGACGCTGGAGGAAGGGTTCATGGGACAGGGGCAATGGCATTGAGGGATGGAGTGGCTTGGTTTTACCATTATGGCTTGATGGATTAGTAGGGATAGATCTGGGGCCATGTATGCGATGATGATGTTGTCAGTTAAGGACGTCGAAAGCGCCTCTGTGATTGAAGGGGCGGAGGGAAAGGGGGCTTTATGATGGGATACCCGGAAGATGATCACAGGACGATGACTGGCAAAACTCGAATTGGCAGAGGACTATCATCCAACCGAACCACTTAGCTACACGATGTTGTGCAATTCCCCATTCCAAGAGGGCTGGCTTGAATGGCTTGAAAGGCTGGAAATGGGGATCTTGACGCAGGACGGACAAGGAGCAGCGCGGCGCGTTGCATTGCATTGCCTTCACAGCGGGTGTTGTACACAGTCCTCTCCTCACAGGGCTGAAGGCAGAGCAAGCAGATTGGAGCGGACCAGGTCAGAGCAGGGCGTGAGTGGATGTTTTTGCGCAAGTAGAGTCGGTAGCATAAGGGTTCTTGCGTAGTACTTATTGTTAGCTCCGAACTTGCATCCGATCGAGCGGAGGCTGGCAGTCGGATGAATGAGAGGACGATTGATGATCTCTAGTCTTTGTTGACTGCTGGAATTGTGGCATGAGATGTGCTGGCTGACGGACGGACTTGTGGTGTTTGCAGACGGCGTCGATTTAAGGTCCACGGAGAGGGATAGCGGCGGGCAAAAGGGCGGCGGGTATTGCGACTGGGCGTAAGAGTGGGATGGGCGGGGATTTTAAGTTAGGTTGGCGTCTGCTCGTTCCTGAGTGTCGTCTTGTATTGTTTACCAGGGAGAGGGAGGGTATTTTAGCTCGCTGGTTCTCTTTATCTCTCTCTCTCTCTGATTTTCTTTGTCAAGTCCTGTACATCTGCATTGGCTCACTTGTGGCCGCTCCTCTCGATCATCCATCCAGCGTCTCCTCTCCCTCGATCCAAACCGCACCAAAACGCTGGCAAAAGCAAAGGCATTCCATTCCCGCTTATCCTCTCCTCCCATCCCGTCTCAACTCCCAATCCCCAACCATGGGCCAAGCCCCCTCCACCCCCTCCTTCCCGACCTACCACTCGCCCAGCACGTACGCGTCGCACTTCGCCACGACGCAGCCGCGCTTGCTGGTCACCGACTCGGCGGCGCAGTTCGACCACGCGCAGCACGTGCACGCGCCGCTCGCCGACTGTCCGGGGCCGCGCCTCCACGACCGCTTCGGGTACTGCTTCCGGGTGCGGGAGCAGGCGGTGGATTTGCGGGGGGCGAGGGGCGATTTGCTGGCGGTGCTGGCGCTGCTGGTG